>JAEEGH010002318.1_pt1 | contig 51710 bp, 43 predicted proteins | sample 9134181 | NCBI WGS metagenome assembly JAEEGH01 (sample SAMN16246544, study PRJNA631951) | gut metagenome | biome: gut microbiome; feature: rumen; material: DP-attached | host: Bos | place: Iran: Karaj | collected 2018-10
TATTGTTCTTCATTTTTCTCCCCCCCGTTTTATTTCAATTATTTAACGACACCGTTTTTAATTGTTATGCGTCTATCTGCGCGATTCGCCAATGACATATCATGCGTCACAAACAGCATCGCCATTTTATTCTTGCGCACCAAATCAAGCAACAATTCAAATACCGCGACCGCATGATTTGGATCCAAACTGCCCGTGGGTTCATCGGCCAACAAAATATCTGGCATATTTGCCAATGCACGCGCAACCGCGGTGCGCTGTTGTTCACCCCCAGACATTTGCCCCGGTAAATGCGATGCACGATGCGCAACATTTGCGGCCTTTAATAATTTCATTGCGCGCGCAACCGCCACATCTTCGGCGACACCCGATGCCAACATCGGCAACATAACATTTTCCACCGCCGTAAAATCAGACAATAAATTATGACGCTGATATACAAATCCCATTTTGCGACGACGAATCATTGTACGCATTTCATCGTTCATTGTATGCACTGGGGTTCCTGAAACCAAAATACTGCCCCCTGATGGTTTATCCAATAATCCAACGCATTGCAACAAAGTTGATTTTCCAGAACCAGATGGGCCAACAAGTGCGACAATTTCGCCACGGTGCAAATCAAACCCACCACCAGTTAAAATATGTAACGGCTGGCCACCTTCTATAAATGTCTTTTTTATATCACGCACCGACAGGACGACTTCGCCCTGCTTTGCCCGCGATAAAGAATTTAATATAGATGCCATTACTTTATTTCCCTTCCATCTTTATCCATAATAACACTTTGTTTCTTTTTTTCCAGTACAGAAATTATCTTTTTTGCTGTTTCTGGCGCCAGCACATATCCAACCCGAATCCCATATCCCTTGATTTTATCGGACAATTCTTGTTCTCTATCTAACGCCGCATCTATATTAATACCCTGTTGGAAACGGCCACGACAATAATATTCTATTTCTTCTGGGGCAAATCCAAATATTGCCCCATACAGAACATCATTGCGTTTATTTTGCACATTTGGCAATTCCGGATTTAATTTAATTATATTTTCATATTCATCTGATAATTTTTCATCATAACTTTTACTTTTTGATTTTATATAATCAATAACATGTAATCTTGTTTTTTCATCTGGAATATAATTTTTAAACTCTGTTTGAAATCCCCACCTATCATCTGCATTAAGCATTTCAAAATCAGCAAAAAAACCATACAGTGCAATCTTTTTCATATAATCTGCCTGTGTCACATTATCCGGCATTTTATATTTGTGAAATAATTTTATATTATTAATACCGATTTTATTTAATTGTTGTTCCAAATCTTTTGCGGACGAATCCCATTCTCTGCCATAGGCATATGAATGCTCTAACGCAATTTCTGCTAATTTTATTTCAATTGATTTATCCAATTCTTTATTCATTTCGCAACACCTCTACTGGATCAGTGTTTGCGGCCTTCCATGCTGGATAAATTGTTGCCAAGAATGCCAATGCTATCGCAATAACTGCGATACCAATTACAGTTATTGGTTCAAGACGCGATGGCAACTCTGATAAATAATATAGTTCTGCTGGGAACAAATCACGTCCCGTTACCCATTGGAAAAATTTACGTATCGGTTCAATATAAATTGCGACAACAACCCCCAATGCCGTTCCAAATATCGCACCGATAATACCAATACTTGTTCCCGACAAAATAAATATACGCATCATTGAACGACGCGAAACCCCAAATGTCCGCAACACCGCAATATCACGCGATTTATCTTTGACCAACATAACAAGTGACGAAACAATGTTAAATGCCGCGACAATAACTATTAACATCAGAATCAAAAACATAACATTTGATTCAACCTGTAGCGCACCAACAAATCCACGATTCAAATCGCGCCAATCACGCACAACATATCCATCAGGCAACACAGAAATCAATGCATCGCGAACCGAATCTGTATTTTCTGCATCTTTTAAGAATAAATCTATGTGTGTTACCGAATTCCCAATATTCAAATATTTCTGTGCCGTTTCCAGTGGCATAAACACATAACCAGAATCATATTCATACATTCCCATAAAGAACGATGCTTCAACTGGATATGACATAATTCTTGGCATTGTACCAAATGCGGTTGGTGTCGCACCATTTGCCGAAACCAATGATATATTATCACCACGTCCAACACTAAGTTTACGCGCCAATGTTGCACCAACCACCAATTCACCATCACGAATTTCTGTTAGTTTCTTGCCGTATACGCGCGTTCCAGTTGTTGTTTTTTCCGCCAAATCAGACATACGAATTCCGCGAACCATCGCACCCGAATTATTGCCATCTGCGGTCACCATAACCTGCCCTTCGGCAATTGGCACAATAGAAGTTACCGCATTCGCAATTTTTTTGCTTTCGCGCATTTTGCTAATAAGAAAATCGTAATCTGCAATTGCACCATCCTGATGATAAACAACAACATGGCCGTTCATCCCAACGATTCGTGATAATAATGTATCGTGAAAGCCACCCATTACCGACATTACAACAATCAATGTTGCCACACCCAACATTATACCTATTAGTGAAACCCACGACACCACCGAGCCAAAACCACGTCTTTTGGCGGCCAAATACCTAAATGCAATTTTTCTTTCTAGTTTTGTAAACATCGTTCACTTCTATTTTATCATACAATATTACTGGCGCAAGTAATTCCGCAACGCATCCCCCGTCAATGGCGCATCGTCCATATCTTCTGGATTAACAATAGACACTATACGCGGCGACATAAACACAACCAATTCTGCGAATGGACTAATCAATGTTTCTGGGGTTGTTACAAACGAATGCGTTGGAATACCAATTATAATATAATTGTCACCAACACTGGACGGAATCGCAAACGAAGAAAGTTCACCATTGCTTGTCCGCAATACAATTTTCGCATCTATTTTTTTACGACCCGCAAAATCGCTATACTTCGCAGATGCACCAATAATCAGGTCTGTTTCCAATCTTTCTTCTTTACTGCATTGTCCAATATCAAACCGTGATTGCCACCCATCCGGAACAACAAAATGCCCCTGAGATACCAATACCACATTTGCCTGTTGCGACAAAAATTCCTGTAATGTTTTGGTGTTTATTTCCGGACCAACAACCAATGTACGTCCCACAACCCCCGGAATAGACATCTTGATATTCTTTTCCCCAAACGCTGGTAACAAATTCATCCAAATAATTGGATTATCTGTCCGTGGATACACACGATAAACATCCATATCCCATGACATCACATATTTCTTGGAAGATATATCGGAAATTATACGTGTAACCTCGCGTTCTGTTTGAAAATTACCCTCAAATATCAATGTATTATCCGCCCAATCAACAATCAGATTACGCACATCCGCACCATGCATCGCATCAAGCAACGCCATAACAATTGTATCATTATGTGGCATCTTGATTAACCATTTTGCGCGATTAAATAATTTGATTTCGCCAAGCGCCGCATCATATGTGTAATAAACACGTCCCAAACGCGCAATTAAATCTATGGCGTCTGATAAATTACCTGATGCAATTGACCCAGAAACTTTTTCTATGACGTGCTCTTGCTCCACAACGGCAATATCTGTTCCTTCTAATAATTTATTTAATGCGGATGGAACACTTTGCTTTTTAAATTCATAATCTGACACCGTTAAATCAGAAGGTAATTCATCCCCTTTATCTACGCGCACCATTTCTATTTTTTCTTCGGGTACAACAGATACAACCGACTGATTATTCCAATCTACCGTGCAACGACGTGGTAATTCCACCGAAAAGCGACGCGCCGTATCTGTGGTTAATGCCGCTTTCTTGGGAAAAATAGGCACAGAATTTTCATCTATGACTAAATTATCTATTACCTGAACGGTATCATATTCAATTGTATTGGTTTCATTTGGTCCTGTGGCGCACCCAAACATCACCAATGCAATTAAAACAAAATTTAATAATTTCTTCATGTTTATCACCCGTTGTTATATATTCATTACTTTTTCAAATTCTTCCAATGTCATTTCATATATTGGTTTTTGTGATGGTGTTGTCAAACTGCGCACATGTTCAAACTGTGCCTGAAACCTTTCAACAACAGCAACCACATTTGCATCAACATCTTTTTCTGATTTTAGCAAACGCTGGCCATATTCCACAACAAATTCTAACACATCCGCGGCAAAAAAACGACCAACATAATTTTCCATCGCAATTCCGCCCTTGTTAACGCATATCGCAGACATAACCTTGGCAGTGCTGTTATAGAAATTCGCTAATTTAATAAAATTATCAACTGTTAATGCCATCTCTTTTCCCCCAGTATTTTTATACATTATAAAAACTATTGCTACCAAAAGGCAATTAAATTATAATAGAAAGCATGAGAATGTTTAAATTATTTTTATTTGCTGGAATATTGGGACTTTGCGCATGTTCGTCACCCAACGGGGGCAGCATAGATAACGCCACAATCTTAAATTGGGAAAACGAATCAGTCACAACCGAGCAATTTGTTCGCGACCACAAAGCATGTTTGGGAATAACCCAACCATCATATATGCCGCGTTCGCGTCTTGCAAAATTATTATCCCCGAATCAGAGTGCCCGTATGCCCGATTGGGACGGTCTGTGGGTAACCTTTCAGTCAAACGAATACCGTGATGTCGGCCAACGCGCATTACTGTCTGTTCCGCGTAACACCACGTCCAAGTCCGTTGGTTCATACCGGAAATGTATGTTTAAACGCGGGTATTTATTACGTGCCGTATAAAAATTTGGCATCAAAACTTTCATATTCAATAAAAGTATGATATAATACGCGATATGAAACGTAACCTGTGGTTTTGGCTTTATTTTATTGTGGCTATATTGCTTGCAATATACTTTGCAACACGAATCATTATGACATTTATGGGATATGGCCCAATTGCCAAGGTTAAAAATATACATATTTCTGCCGATACAGAAACCCAGGATTTAACCGCAATTGCGGCCGCAACGGGAATTTCATCGGGAACAAATACACATTCGGTCAATCTTGAATTGGTAAATGCACGATTGCTTACAACACCATGGGTTCGCGAATCGGCGGTTCGGCGATTACCGAACGGAAATTTATCTGTAAAAATACACCTTTATCGTGCGGTTGCGGCATTGAACGAAGGTAATTATTATTACCCACTTTCCGCCGATGGCAAAAAAATTCAAAAGCCATCCGAAGACAAGGCACCGGGAACTGTTGTTTTTCGCGGAAATGTTCCAAAAGATATTGGTGATATAACCAAGGCGGCAACGAATCTTATCAAAGACCTTGATTATCTTGAATTCATAGATAACCGCCGGTGGAATCTTGTTACAAACGGGGGCATTACGGTAATGTTGCCAGAAAAGGAAATTTCAGATAAAAACAAAGATCCAATCGCAGCAATCGCGTCTTTGGTGGTGTTGAATAATAAATACAATATTTTAAAGAAAGATATCAAAGTAATAGATATGCGGGATACCGCACGGATTTTGATAAAATGAATATGATAGATTCGGCATTTTTATGTCTTGATATTGGCACATGTGGTGTCCGTGGAATTGCGCACCGCGTACGTAATGCAACCATTGACCGCAGCGCATATTATTCCATAGATAATTTTGATACGGTTTTTGCATTAAAATCTGTTATTGATGAATTGGAACAAAAAATCGGCATGCGATTTGATAATGCATATATAACTGGGAATTTTGGACCATCATTATTTAAACTATCACCACAAAATACGGTATGGCAAAACGAACATAAAATTACACCTGGGGATATAAAATCCCAGATTGGTAAAATTGATATTCCAGACGGTTTTTATTCAATGCATATTATACCGTTGCGTTATGATACACCAAAAATACGGAATATGTTATCACCTATTGGCCACACCGACAGACAGTTAGTATCCGCATTTTCCGCGTTATGTTATGACAGTGAATATATGAGCAAGATTCAAGAATTGTTACGACATGCACATATTCAACCCGCCGCATTTTATGCCCCACACTTTCTATTACACAGCGCATTTCATGATGTCAAAGAACCAATGATGTTTATTGATATGGGTGCCGAAAATACGACTGTATCCATTTGGACCCCACGCGGTTTGGTATGGTACGATGCGCCTGCAATTGGCGGAAATGATTTAACCAGCACAATATCTACGAACCTGGCAATATCATTTTCTGAATCCGAACGCATAAAACGCAATGTTGCAAACCTTAAATCAAATGATATGGCACGGTTTAGCCCGGCGGACAGCGCATACGCATTTTCCTGTGCGGATGTTAATGATATTGTAATTCCATTTTACACTGATTTAATTCAACAAATAAAAACAGACGTCACACCACAAATTGAAAAGTATAAACCAACACGAATTATTTTGACTGGTGGTGGCGCAAATATTGATGGTTTGGTTGATATGTTGTCGGATGCATTTGACTTGCCAATAAATGTTGGAACCCAAGATGTTGTCGTGCGTGCATTGGCCGACTATATATGGCATATCCAAGAACCGCACCGCAAGAAATACTTGGCGCGCATCGCCCGTATTCAACGCTTTACCGATAAATTATCCAATATTTTCCATATTAAAAAGCGCAAACAAAAACAAAAAATTGTTCCAATTATGCCAAGCACTTTGTGCTTTGATATGAAGGTTCCCGAAACATATACAATGTTTAAATCTGCGGGAATAAATGCAATTCATGTTGATATAATGGATGGTCTGTATGTTGATACCATTGCTGGCGGCCTTGATGAATTGCGTCAAATTCGCGCATCATGGGATGGGCATCTGCATGTTCATTTAATGACCGAGGCACCAACCGAATGGGCACGTGGCACAATTGATGCCGGTGCCGACACAATCATACTGTCCACTAATACGGCGGGGCTTCGCGTTGCAGTTCAAAATGTGCGTGCGGCCAAGCGACGCGTTGGCATTGCCCTTAATCCCGATTCGCCGATATCATTATTAAAAACCATTTTACGTGATTTGGACGAAGTAATGATTATGGCGGTTCAGCCCGGCGCGGCGGGCCAGAAATTTGATGCAAGTGTTTTAAAGAAAATAACCGCACTTGCCGCAACACGTAAAAAATATGGATTAAAGTTTGTAATATCTGTTGATGGTGGAATTACCGATGATGTTGCAAAACTATGTTGGAACGCGGGTGCCGATGTTTTGGTCAGTGGTTCATACCTTGGCAAAGCAACTGATTTTCCATTGGCGGTTCAATCATTATTAAAAAAATAATTTTACCTAATTGTTATTTTTCGACCGTCATCTAATTCAGTAATATCAATATGTACCGTATCAGCGGGCAACATATCAGATGCAATATCTGGCCATTCAATCAGTGTTATATCATTTTGCACCGCATGCCCAAGGCCAATTTCAACCAATTCTGCGACATCTGATATTCTATATAAATCAAAATGTGAGATTTTTGTTTTTCCCGCAATATATGTTTGAACCAGTGTAAATGTCGGACTTGGCACAACCGTATCCGCGCCACAAAGCGTTTGAATTATTGTTCGTGCAATTTCAGATTTTCCAACACCCAAATCCCCATGCAATGCGACCGTCATCGGCTGGTGCAGAGTTTTTGCAAATTCACGCGCCCAGTTTCTTGTCTCGTCAATATTTTTTGTTATAAATGTTTTCATATTTGCCTACTCCAATAATAACAAATCATCTTCCATTTTGTGAATTGTATCACGAATTTCAGCCGCCGTTTCAAAATCAAGATTCTCGGCCGCCTTGTGCATTTTTTGTGTAAGTTTTTTGATTTCTTTGCGCATCGTTTCCGCGTCCCAAACACCTTCTTTACTATACAAAAACTTATGCTTTTTATCTGTTTTTTCTTCTTTTTCTTTGACTTCGTCAAATACGGCCTTGGATATTGTTTTTGGTGTTATACCATGTTCGGTATTATACGCCATTTGTTTTTCACGACGCCGCGCTGTCTCGGAAAGCGCCGCATTCATAGAATCTGTCATAACATCCGCATACAATATTACACGGCCATTTGCATTTCTTGCCGCCCGCCCAATTGTCTGAATCAGCGACCGCGTTGAACGCAAGAATCCTTCTTTATCGGCATCCATTATTGCGACCAATTCACATTCGGGAACATCCAATCCTTCGCGCAATAGGTTTATTCCAACCAACACATCAAATTTTCCCATACGCAAATCACGCAACAAATCTATACGTTCCAATGTTTCAATATCGCTATGCAAATACCGCGCCCGAACACCATTTTCAACAAAGTAATCGGTTAATTGTTCCGCCATTTTTTTTGTAAGCGTGGTAACCAACACCCTGCCCTTTATCGCCTTAACCTCTGCCAATAAATCATCAACCTGATTTTTAATTGGTCGCACAATACATTCTGGATCCAACAGCCCCGTTGGGCGAATAACCTGCTCTGCCACAATTCCACATGATTGTTTCATTTCCCATTCTGCAGGTGTCGCAGATACAAATATAGTTTGTGGACGCATTGCATCCCATTCATCAAATGTAAGCGGACGATTATCTATGCACGATGGCAACCGGAATCCATATTGCGCCAGTGTTTCTTTACGCGCCCTGTCCCCACGTGACATTGCTGATATTTGCGGAACCGTTACATGACTTTCGTCTATGAATAAAATCGCATCTTTTGGCAGATACTCAAACAATGTCGGTGGCGGTTGCCCCGGTGCACGCCCCGATAGATACCGCGAATAATTTTCAATACCGCGACAGGTTCCGGTATTTTCCATCATTTCTATATCCATATTTACACGTTCACGCAAGCGCTGTTCTTCTATATATTTCATATTCTCGTGAAAATATTGCAATCTTTCGTTCAAGTCACTGCGTATTTGTCCAATCGCCTGAACCACCGATGGCATCGGCGTTGCATAGTGTGTGTTTGGGTACACAACCGCACGGTCAATTTTGAAAAGTTTTGCCCCCGTTAGTGTATCAAATTCCCAAATTTCTTCTATTTCATCACCCCAAAACGAAAGTTTCCATGCACGATCCTGACTGTGTGATGGGAATATATCAAGCGTATCACCGCGTACACGAAAGCATCCACGTTCAAATGCAACATCATTTCGTTTATATTGAATATTAACCAATTCGCGCATAACATCTTCACGACCAATCATATCCCCAACTTTTAATGCCAATTTCATTTCCGAATATTGTTCTGGGGTCCCAAGTCCATAAATAGATGACACCGATGACACCACAATAACGTCGCGTTCTTCTAACATTGCACGCGTTGCGCTGTGCCGCATACGGTCCAATTGGTCGTTTATAGATGCATCTTTATCAATATAAGTATCGGTTGTTGGAACATATGCTTCGGGTTGATAGTAATCATAATATGACACAAAATATTCAACATGATTATGCGGAAAAAACGACTTCATTTCCGTATACAGTTGCGCCGCCAATATTTTATTTGGCGCCATCAACAATGCCGGTCGCCCAAGTTCCGCAATAACATTTGCCATTGTAAACGTCTTGCCCGAACCGGTTACCCCAAGCAACACCTGGGACCGACGACCATCTTTGATTCCATTAACCAAATCAGATATGGCGGCCGGTTGGTCGCCCATGGGTTTATAATCACTTTCAAGATTAAAAATTTTTTTGTTCACATTATAGAGTATAATCCATTATAATTAAAAAACAAGAGGATGAGAGGATGGCTATTAAACCACATCATAAACATAGAATTATTTGGGCAATACTTATTTTTATTGCTGTTATATTTATTGGGTTATTAATACTGCCTGCATGTATAAACTTGAACAAAATGCGCGACCGTTTGCAAGAGGCTATTTATACACAAACGGGGGTGGTAACAGATATCAAGGGTGATATAACATTTGGTATTTTTGGTCATCTGACTCTTGTCGCGCACGAGGTTGATACCCTGCACGGTCACACAAGAAAACTTGCTGTAAAAATACCATTTTCTGGATTGTTTGACCCTTTTAATACAGACCTTAATGGCGAAATTACCGCGACTGGTGCCGACATAACCCTTACAACACTGGAAACATTAAACCTTAAATACGACATGATTGTTCACGATTCTGTTATACGATTCATGAACAAGGATTATTACATCATAGATGGGGTATTTAAGGGTGGAACCTTTAACGGTCTCGTTCGTACTGGCCAGCATAAATATGACATACGATTTAATGCCAAAGAATTCACAATTAAAAATAAAAACGTAGATTTGAATATTCACGGTGAATTATATCCATCCGGCGCCGCCAGTGGAACCCTGGAAATATCCACAACAAAGATAAATTCTTGGTTTGAATTTGATGAGCCAAAATTAACAAGACGTGTCACGCTTTCCACTAATTTTTGGTGGGATGGGGGATACGGTTTTCGCTTTTTTGATATGACCGCTAATAGTGTTCATGGAAACATAGACCTTGATCCAACTGGCTGGACAACAATAAATTTATTTTCGGACGATACTGATTTTGATTTTTCTTTTTTGGCACATCCCACAAGTCTACTTAAAGACACACGTATGAACGTAGATTTTTCTGGAAATTTAAAATTTGAAAATCGGGATTTGAATCATGTCAAACTTGATATCGTTGGCACCGAACAATATATTCAGGTAAATAAAGTTGTCGCCGACGAAACAACCTTTACTGGTGGCACCGTAGATAAAAATGGTGCACACGAAGTCATGATAAAAACAATTATTGACGGCACCCCTGTTCAATGTATGTTTTCTGGCACCCTAGATAAATGGGAATGCCAAAAATTTAAATATGGAATACTTAGCGGGACAATAAAGTCCGATAAAAAATCTGTCACCGCAACCATTTCATCAAATTCAAGTATCACGCTTGCGGAACTTGGTGATTACACGTCACGCCTTGGCAACAAGAATTTAAATATCAAATTCAAATTTGCAAATATGGGCGGTCGGTTAATTTCTGATAAACGCGGAACAAGTATACAATACGATTATGTATATGGTCAAAATCTGCGCTGGGCGAACCCACACATAAAATTACTGCCTGAATTTATGATGCAAGATGTAGGCAATATTATATGGACAAATAAAACAATGTCGTTCATCCCAAATTCTAATGAATGGTCATTAACCTTGCAAGATAACTTCTTTTATTTGACTGGCGACAGTATAAAAAAATGGTTTCCAAAATTTGATTTACGCGCAGTAAATGATTTTGCATATGTTGCATCTGGATTTTATAATGACAAAGGCGACATTTCTGATTTAACGGTAAAAATTGGTGGTCATGTATTCACCGGCAGTTCAAATGCAAAATCTATAACATTGCACACCGATAATTTAACACTTGATACTTTCTTAAATAAAAATTTCTTTGACCACTATGAAGAAATGGAATTTTTGGCGAATGCCCCCATACTTATTCCATTTGATTTTAACCGCAATATATACATTAGTGCCGACACATTATCATACGATCAATATACCTACAAGAACTTTGTCTATGCGTTGAAATCAGGCACACAGACATTTTCTATTACCGATAGTTCACGTGGCAATTTATTGGCAACAATCATACGTGAACATTCTGACTATGATATATTCTTGCAGTTAAATCGTTTCGTTATAAATGGCGAATTATTAACCAAAAGTTTCCCATTAAATATATCTGACACAATGATAACTGCAGAAATGCAATTACACACATCTGGTCATATCGCACACGACATTTGGTACAATATGGCAGGTGACATGGATTTAACATTTGAAGGTGGATATTTGGACGGCATTGGATTAGATGAATTTTATGCAAACGCCACGAACCTATCACGACTTAATGTAGAAGATTATATAATACGCGCACTGGAAAGTGGCGATACCAGAATTAAAAATATGCGCGTCATTGGAAAATATGAACATGGCAATTTTGAAACCACAACACCATTTACAATTTCTGTTCGCCACGCAGATATTATTGGCGCATTAAATATTACCGATAATTTAATGACCAGCCAATTAAGTATATCTATGCGCGCAACTGCGCCAGACCCTGTTACTGTATCTGTTGCAATTGCACCAAATAATTCTCGCAGTTATTCCCTTGGCGAAATCACACAATATTTTGACCCGCCATTTATGCGTGAATTTATTAAAACACATGATAAGTTTTAAACAAAAACCGCCCAAAATATTGGGCGGTTTTATATAAGTATAAGGTCATTATTTAGTTCTTTTTACGAACCTGAATATGAACATCACGCAGTTGCTGTTCGGTAACCTCGTTCGGTGACCCCATCAGCAAGTCCTGACCGCGTTGGTTCGCGGGGAACGCAACGATTTCACGCAAACTGTCACCATTGCCCAATATTTCCGAAACCACGCGTTCAATACCAAATGCACAACCGCCGTGTGGTGGCGCACCATATTGGAACGACGTGTACAGACCCGAGAAGTTCTTTTCCACCGCTTCTATTGGGTATCCCGCAATTTCAAAGCATTTTTTCATAACTTCTGGGTTATAATTACGCAAACCGCCACTGCAGATTTCAATACCGTTTAATACCATATCAAACTGCGCTGCCTTAATCGTAAATGGATCACGCGTAGACAGTTCTTCCAATGTCGCCAACGGATACGAGAACGGGTTATGTGTGAACATTGGCGCGCCACCACGTTCTTCATCGGGTTCAAAGAACGGGAAATTATCAACCCAACAGAACGCAAAATCACGCGGTTTAACCAATCCCAAATCCGCACCCAATTTATTACGCAATTTACCCGCCGCCTTGGACGCGGTGTCTACATTATCACAGATAAAGAACAATGATGCATTGTCACCGGCAATTTCGTGCAATTTTGCAATGCGTTCTGCATCCAATTTTTTGGCAACTGGTCCTTTGGCTTCATCCGCGAAAACAATATACCCAAGTCCGCCCAGTCCCAGTTCTTTAACCGCATATTCACCAAGTTTATCAAACCATGAACGCGGTTTGTCCGCACTGTTTGGTGCCGGAATTGCACGCACAACCGAACCATTTTCAACTGCACTTGCAAAGATTCCAAAATCAGATCCGCGGAATATTTCGGTTACATCGCTAATCAAAATTGGATTACGCAAATCTGGTTTATCAGATCCATATTTCAACATTGCATCATCAAATGAAATATGTGGAATTTCAGGATATACATTTGCATCTGGGGCAAATGTTTTCACCATTTCTGGAATAACCGCTTCGCCGACCGCCTGAATATCTGGCAAATCAACAAACGACATTTCCAAGTCCAATTGATAAAATTCCAACAACCGATCCGCACGCAAATCTTCGTCACGAAAACATGGTGCGATTTGGAAATAGCGATCAAACCCGGCCACCTGTAATAACTGTTTAAACATTTGTGGGGCCTGGGGCAATGCATAGAATTTTCCATGATGCAAACGCGATGGCACCAAGAAACTGCGCGCACCTTCGGGTGAATCCGCGGTAAGCAATGGTGTCTGGAATTCCGAAAATCCCAAATCCCACATTTTATCGCGCAACCATTTCATCATTTTATTACGCATCAAAATATTGTAATGCAATTTTTCACGACGCAAATCCAAGAATCTGAATTTATAGCGCAATTCTTCACTGGTGTCATCATCGCCAAATACCTGGAAAGGTAAAACTTCGGCAGATGTTAAAACATCCCATTTTTCAACACTTATTTCAATTTCACCGGTTGGAATTTTTTCGTTTATCTGGGACGCATCACGCGCAACAACCTTACCAACAACCTGCAGAACAGATTCTGGACGCACGCGTTCCAAATCGTCGTTTCCACCGTCAATAACAATCTGGGTAATTCCGTAATTATCGCGCAGGTCAATAAACAACAACGACCCATGGTCACGTTTACGATGCACCCATCCCGACAGGGTTACAGTTTCACCAACATTTTTCGCGGTCAGTTCCCCGCAAGTATGTGTTCTATACTTTGATTTCAGTGATAACATTTTTTCGCCTTTTCTCTTTGGGCGACAAAAACAGATTGGTCTTTGGCACCCATTTGGTTAAACATATTTCGGGGCGCATAAAATCAGCTATGCGCGGTGCCACCCGAATTTATCACTTTTTTGCTTTTGGATTTGGCTCCGTGGTTGTTGGTCACATCAACGCCGCCACCAATAAACTGTTGGAGATATTTTATAACGATTTTTTTCAATTTGCAAGGTTATTGTAATTTTACGCCCTGCCCCGCAATTTTGCGCATAAAAAAACCGGCATGCGCCGGTTTTTATTATTTACGTGCTGCACCGAACCTGTTTTTCTTGGCATCTCCCTCACTTGCCATGAACACCAACAGTACAATCCAGCCAACTATTGGCAACAACACCCACAACACATTCCAATTTGACCGATTTGTATCGTGCAAACGACGCGCCGCCAAACAGAACCCCGGCACCAATGTCGCGCACCACCATACCATAGACACAAGCCAATCAAGCGATTTAAAGAATGTATATATCGCATCAGAATTATAAATAATTCCACAAAATGTTCCCACAAAATTCAAGCAAAACGATATAACAAACGGGATAAGGAAATAGTAAAACAAAACCACCCACCAATATTCACTGCGCCGTGCGCGACCCCATCCAGTATAATCAACCCAAAAATTCTTTAATGCAAACCCCAGTGTTCCAGTATTAGCCATTTTTTCTCCTTTTTGTCTTATGTAAACTTATTTGCACGACGCATTTATGATTTCTCTTGGAATATTATACTGCAATCAGTTGATATTATCAACAAATAACATACCACTCAAATACACTAAAATTTATGAAGAATTTTATATGGTGCCCTAAGCAAGAATCGGACTTGCGACTCGTCCTTACCAAGGACGTGTTTTACCACTAGACTATTAGGGCTACTTACAAATCACCCCCCGATTATACGCAACACCACGTAAAAATCAAGTAAAAAGCATTTTGTAAAAAAGTTCTCTAATTTGAGAACTTTTTTTATTTAATAGTAATATCAACACGACGATGTTCTTCGTATGGCTCTCCCCGTTCGGTTCCATGCCACTTGATTTTAATACGATCCTTGGCAACACCTTTTTTTACCAAATGACTACGAATTTTTTCTACACGGCGTTTTGACAGGTCCATATTATATGCATCACGACCTGTTTCATCGGCATATCCATTTAGTTCAATTGTTTTGAAACGGTGCCCCGCCATGTATATTGCCCCATCATCCAGCTGCGTCAAAGAATCCGGCAAGATTTCTACAGAATTGTGTTTAAAGAACACTGGTGCCTTGGCATTTCGTTCGTGCCTCGCACAATCCCCAGCGCACGCCACCAACCCCAGTGCCAATAAACAACATACGAAAATATTTTTCATACACGAATCCTTTTGATTATTTTTTATATGGGGATTTTACCAAGCCCCATATAATCTATCATATACATCACATGCCAAGTCCAAATGTCACACCTGCACGGAACGCCCAATCTTTTGTGCCGGCATATGATGCACCAAGATTCATCAACACATGATCATTAAAGTAATGGAATCCACCAAGTGCAACACCAACACGGTCAGAATATATACCCGTACCAACAGACAATTGGGTATTTCCACAATCACGCGCATTTGGCACCAACGCCGATAAAGCGGACATTGCGGCTAACCCACTTTTCATACTATATTCAACCTTGTGTATATCGTGTTCAACATCACGAATATTGGCATCTAAACTACGAACTGCATCACTTAAACTGGTTGCCGCAGATATATACTTTGTTCCTGAAAAATCCATATCACCAATTAAGTTACCTGTTGTATTAAACGCGGTGGACAAATCTGTTGCAACCGCATTATTGATTGCAGTATTAGATGATGTCAATGCCATACGATTACCGATAACCGCGTCTATCATATCCAAATCTGATGTTAAATCGTTCCCAGACAAATTGCCGTTGGTGTTGGCAACATTATGATAATCACCAATAACCGTATCTATCGCGGTCAAATTCTGATTCACTGTATAGGTCAAACCCACAACATTTGTGCTGGTTACCGCGGTACCAACATTACTTGCCACCTGATTAACCGCACCCATCAGATTGGTGGCGCTAACATTGTTTTGATATTTTACCGCACCATTATTTACGATGGTTGCTGACCATGTGCCATCGGCTGCAAATGTTCCACCCATTGCACTTGCCACATTTGTTGCCAATGCATCAACCGCATTTGTAATATCGGTATTTGTTCCACCAAACGCGTTGTTTGTAATTGACCCAAGCGCACCCATGGCATCCAACGCATCTTGCAGGCCGGCCGTATCAGAAATCGCAAGACCTGTTACATCAACTGTTGGCTGTTCTGTGAATGCGGTATCCGTTGAATCTTTTCCACCCGACGTTGTTAAAACCGTAGCCATCGCAGCGTTGCCAACAACAAATGACAACACAACAATAGAACTAACTAAACAAAGTTTCTTCATTTCTTACCCTTTTGATTTTTTGCTTCTTGTGAAACTTGCTGAATTGGGCGGCAAACCGATACGGCCAACGAAATATTACGCGCGGTTACATCATCTGTGAATTCAAGAATATTTGTATGTGGGCGAGTACGCAATTCTTTTGAAAAACGTGCAAAGACACGTACTTCTTTATCACTTAACCTGTTATCAATAATATTGGAAAAACACGCGCAATCCATTCCACCCCCTGGCAAACACTGGGATTTTAATGACCGACGCACGCGCCAATTAGATGTCGCAGACAACAATATTATTACTAACAGGCAGACAAGCCCAGCACATACATACAACATGTTTTTCTTTGATAGTTTCATTTGTGACCTTCCTTTGTTTTGCCCGAATTCACGGGGATTTTATATATTAAACCCCACCTACGTGAGAAACTTTACCCAAATCCAAAGCGCAGGTCAAGATATAATCACCCCCAAACAATGTTGTGCCCAATAAAACAAATTATATTTTAATATATTGTTAATCTATACGCATTTTGCGTAAAATAATTTTATGCTCATCAGATACACGATATGATTCTATTGCCTTTTGAATTGCGCGATTATGCGTCCATGGGTCCAATGTCCTGCCCTTAAAATACGGCAAAATATTATTCCATTGTTTTGCCGCAGCGGTCGCAAAATACCACGCACGCATCATATTTATATAATATTCATCTGATTTTATATTGGCGACCATATCTGAATATTTTGTGTCAAATTTATCGTCCAAAAAATACCGCATTAAACATAGTACCGCAAACCGCACCGTATAGATATGTTTTGATTTAATCCATTTTTTTATAAACGGCAATAATTTATCTGCATTTTTTACAAATACCCGTGGCGACATTTGGTCACATGTGGCCCAATTATCAACGTATGGCAAAAAAGTATCCACCGCAGATGCGGCCAAATCAAAATCACGAATATCAGAAATTATAAATGCATGCAGTTGGTTTTCTTCAAAATACCCATGTGGCATATTTTTAAGAAATTCTGCCGAATTATCACACATATTGCGTGCCATTGCACGCAACGCGGGCGTTCGCACACCGATAACACGCGCCACATCAATGGTTGGAATTAACCCTGACTGAAAATCACGATATGCCACATCTTGTAATGCATACAGTGATTTTACTATATCGGTTTGTACACTTTTTATTCCAGGTTTTCTTTTATCCATTTTTCAACCGCATCACGCGCATTGGCAACATTTGAACCATACAGCGCCAATCCGTTTTTAATTTTTGCGCCTTTTAACATATTCTTTAAATCTTCAACACTTTCGCCCAGATTTGAACCTTCGTGCGTAACAAACGGCATAATTATTTTTCCTGTAAAATCATACCGTTCTAAAAATGTAAAAATTGCCATTGGGTATGTTCCCCACCATACTGGGCCACCAACAAAAATCACATCATATTCTGACAAATCACCGGTCGGTATTTTTTTTAGTGTTGGACGCGCACCTTTGTTTTTTTCCTGTTTTGCGATATCGGTACATTCGTTATAGTCATTTGGATATTCATTTTTTGTTTCTATTTTAAAAATATCTGCATGCATAATATCACGAATATATTCGGCAACAACCTCGGTATTACCCTTAACCAAATTAACAATTCCACCACCGAACCAATTCTGACCAGTATGTGAAAAATATACAACCAATGACTTCATTTATCTTCCCCCTTTTTCCATGCAATAATACACAATTTCAAAAAAAGTTTTAATAAAAATTTTACTTGCCACCAATGCCTTGATATATGGGTCAAAAAATGATATAATATTGGCTGGCGGGGTATGCCATATTTTACCCTTAATAAAGGAAAGGAAACAGTAACAATGTCAAAAATATATACCGAAGCAGAATTACAACATTTCTTGGATTTGTATGCCGATGACCTAACACGCATTGATGCAATTGCCACAGCGACCGAGTTTTTAAACGATTTTGTAAAAGAAGAAGCGGATATTGAAGAAAGTGCATATAAAGAAAGTGATATTTTTGACAAAATCATCAAAACATTTTGCGGCACCCCCCTACCAGACGGTGGCATAAAACTTAATGAACTGGGGGCCCAGGCGCTTGCGCGGTACGAATCAATTATTAATCGTGCTGCAACGATCGCGAACAAATCAGATCCAAACGATATTTACCAATATACATCTGACCAAAATCAAATTATGTTTAATTTGGTAACATTGTCTGTATATCGTGACATGAAATTGGTTGATCCGTCTGTTGATGCCAACAAAATGACACCCGGCCAAGTCGCAGATTTAATTGATTCCGTCAATTTAACCGATGATCAGCGCAAAGAATATTCCAACAGATTCATTGACCTTATATTAAAAACACCAGATTTGTTTGAAAAAACGCCACCCAAGATATTAACAGATGCATACATTTTTGTACGCGAACAACTTATGGCGAACCGAACCGACAAAGATTTGGAAAATCGGTTTAAAATCTTGGCCCAGCGCATAGATTTCCTTATAACTGGATTCGCACAAAAAATAAATTATTTTTATTCCGACCCGTCAAACATCGCAGATGTATGGGAAGGATATAACAAAATGTGCACGGTACGCAGGGCCGATTTGCGTATTACGAAACATGATAACGACGCAGAAAAGAAATACAAAGCAGATGTTGACAAGGCCGCACAGGAAACTGTGGAACGGTTGCGCGAAATCGTGGCAATGTATGAATATATGTGGAATTTAAAAGATTTAAAACCCGAAGACGCCGAAAAATTACAAAAACGCTGGCAAGAACTTTCAGACGCACTGCGGGGTGTTGAATTAACAGATGATATTCTTGCCACACTGGCACAATATAAATTCTTGGATGAGAAAGGTGACCCCCTGCCCCAGTTCCTAGATAAAGATGGCAAACCGCAACTTGAATTTAAACCGGGGTATAAGTTAAATCCAGATGGTCGGCTTTATCGCGTAATATCATTGGCAAAAACAGATGTCACCATGCAGAACGTCGGTGATTTGGCCACCGCCGTCAAAGATATGAATTTGTCAGAGGCACTGTCAGACCGTGTTCCATGGAAAGTTGCCGAAATATCACTTGTTGACCGTGCTGTCCAAGGTATAGAAGCAAATCCACATCGTATGCTAGAACAAGACGAAGTAGATGCTCTGTGGCAAGAAATAGAAAAAGATGGGGGCAGTATTACTGATGCTGGATACCAGGCCGCCCTTGATGCCCAGGTTAATCAGGCCGGTGGTTTTGCTGGATTAATGGCGCAACATGTTGGACGTGATAAACCGGTTGTTATGCGTCCATTTGAATCTGTCCAAGATATTGATAAATTGGCGAAAACACGAACCGAAAAAATTGGTGCCGGGGAACGCAGACAGAAAATTGGTTTCTTTAAACGTATGTTAAAGAATTTCGGCGCCGCCGCGGTGTTTTCCGCCGGACTAACATTTATTGGCAAGGCAACTGGTATTGCATGGGCGGGCGCAGCAGTTGGAACCACACTTGGTATTGGTAACATGGTATACCAAGGTTTTAAATGGCGTCGCGAACAGAAAAAACTTGGCAAACCAAAAGAACAATATGGCCTAAAGGCATATTTTTCTGATAAACGCAATTGGGGACCGGCGATTGCATCGGGTCTTGGGGTTGCGGCGGTAATTAGTATGGCAACTGGAAATCCAGAATTGGCCGCTGGGTTCGGTATTGGTGCAATGGCTGTTGGTGGTGGATCTGGGGCGGCAATGACATACAAAGATGCACTTGCCGCTGGTTATACACGTGGTCAGGCATTGGCGGGCGCATTGGGTGTTATGGGCGCAACCGTTGCCGGTGGTTTTGCGGGACGTGCGGCAATGAACGGTCTTGTCAATTATGTCAACACCAATACAGACAGTACACTGTTCCGCACCGAACACCAAATTGTAACTACACACGAAACCACACAAAACCAATATCCTGATGGTTGGATAGAAGGTAATGAACATACACTTTCACAATGGGAAAGCCCACAAATGCTAGAGGCACATATAAATGGCCTAATGGACGCGGGGTTATCGCATGATGACGCGGTTCGTTACTTACTTGCATGGCATGATGTAACCGATCATAATTTGGGCGGTGGTTATTTTGATAGTATTGGCATGAATTACAGTGATGTTGCGGCATTACGCGGTTCAATAAACGGCACAATGATAAATCTTACCCCAGAATCCATGTCTGCATTTAACCACTTTAATGATTATATATCTGGAACAAATACCGTAAGATATCCGGCGGGTTTATTCCAACCATATCATACACCAATCAGTCATATTCTGCCCCCGAACGCAACATGGGATGCAAATGGGATGCTGGTTCCGGGAAATGATGTTTATTCAACATGGGTTAACTGGGGTGGCGATGGTGTACAACACATACCTGTTATCACCACAGATGTTAGCAGTGTCTTTACCCCCAATGAACTGATGTTCCCAGCGGGTATCGGCACATTGGGCATTTATGAACCCCGTGTAATCCCCGCTGATTATTTATTACGTATGCGTGAACGCACCGGCACAACTGCGGATCACATTGCACAACTGGCGAACGGTGGTAATGGTGGCAATACGGGCGATATGGGTAATACGGGAAATACTGGTGGTGCAGGTAATACAGGAACCGGTGGCGGAACACCAACACTACCAACTGGTACGGGAACTGGTGGCGGCACCGGTCCAAATCCAACCGATACGGGAACCGGTGGCGGTACTGGTTCAACCCCAACGGATACAGGAACCGGCAATGGAACTGATCCACAACCCAAAAAACGCGGTTTCTTTGGCAAATTAAAAGATGCCACATACAAAGTTTTACAAACCGGCTATCACGGCTTACAAAGAATACAAAAAGGAGTAAACAAAATGAAAACAGACCACATCAACAATCAAACAGAACGCGAGCTTGCGCGTCTTGAAGGCGAAAGACAAAAATCCAAAACTTTGGCCGAATTAACTAGGGAACGTTTAGAAGCCTACAAAGACATGGATGTTGAAAGCATCCATGAATCAACATTACGCGAAGCCGCCGCACGTGCCGCACTAAATAAAAGATTGCTAGAACGCATCGGTGAAAGAAGTTTAAAATTGTATGTCACCCTGCAAGAAGCAGTAAAACAACAGGATGCGCACACAGCCGCAGAAATTGCCGCAAGCATACTGGAATACCAGATATTAAAGGCCCAATTAGAGACAATTAAAGACATGGGCGATGAAGCAGCGGTAAAATCACTACTTAAATATAAAAAAGACGTTGATAAATTCATGCAACAATCAGAAATTGATTTAGAATTTGCACGTCAAAAAGGCCAAAACAAAATCCAAGGTATCAAAGACGACGGTCGCATTGACCACGCCAGACATGGTGGTTGGTTAAAAAGAGTGGCCCAACGAATCAAGGGGATTTCTGATAAAACAGAAGAAGATGTTAAAGAAATGGAGATTGAGACTCAGCTTGCAGCACAACGTATGGAACGGGTCAAGACAGAATCTGCAATAGACATACTAAAAGCCGCAACAGAACAAATTGAAAAATTGATGGCAATCCATGAATTTACAGATCAACAAAAACAAGAACTTGCGGCATTGATTCTGCAAGAAGCAAAAGACAAAATCAAAGGACAAGGAAAATAAATATAACCCAACAAAAAACAAGACCCAAATAAATGGGTCTTGTTTTTAACAAAATCACCAAAAACAAAATCGGGACATGCCCGATTTAATTTTTGGTAGCGGCGAAGGGATTCGGACCCCTGACCAAAGGATTATGATTCCTCTGCTCTACCACTGAGCTACGCCGCCATATCAAAATGACCGCATCATTATAACAAACATTTTTCCAATTGCAAGAATTTCCATAAAATATATTGCCACTATGAATTTCTTCCGCTTTTTAAGATTTCTGAATTTATGTAACTTGGTTGTAAATTTTAATAAAATAGTGTATAATACCTATCTAATGAAAAAATTTATTACTATTTTCTTATTATGTATAATTTCGATGCCCGCGGTCGCATCAAATGGGACGAACCCACTTATGCGGCATCATAAGAACCAATTGTCTTTTTACTTTGGCCAGGGTGTAAACAGCGGTTTTATTGTTCCACCGCCAACCCAATTTGTTCCATTTTATCTATTAAATCTGCAGTATTCACAATCTGCGACTTTCTTTGGCCTGCCGGCACGACAAACCATAGAATTGGGGCAAACGATTGGTTTCGCCGATAAATACGGGTGGCATTGGCGCGATTATACTATTCCGATGATACTTATATCTGGGGATGTTTTATTGGCCGATTTTAACAAGTTTTATTTTACCGCTGGTGGTGGCGCCGGTCTTCAGGCCCAACAAAACGAACGTCTTGGTGCAAAATTATTATTCCAATTTAAACTGACGGCTGGTTGGCACATAAATAATAAATGGGGTATGGAATTTGCCATTAAGCATTTTTCAAACGCAAACACCGCACCCGAAAATTATTCTTATGCATTTTACGGACTTGGGGTAACATACAATTTTTAATTTACCAATCAATTGGCTTTTGACCATTTGCAACCAAGTATTCATTTGCCTTGCTAAAATGATGACACCCAAAGAATCCCCTGTATGCAGACAGTGGCGATGGATGTACACTTTTTAAAATCAGGTTTTTATTTGCATCAACAAATTCGGCTTTCTTTTGCGCATATGAACCCCAAAGCATATAAACAACACCACTTTTTTGCGTGGCAATTGCACGAATTACCGCATCGGTAAATTGTTCCCAACCGCGTCCCGCATGCGATGCAGCCAAATGCGCCGCAACCGTTAATGTAGAATTTAATAATAAAACACCCTGCTCTGCCCAATGAGTTAAATCGCCATGCGTTGTACTTGGCCGCCCAAGGTCTGTTTCAATTTCTTTATAAATATTCACCAATGATGGTGGTGGCGTAATTTCATCAGGAACTGAAAAACACAAACCGTGTGCTTGCCCTGGTTCATGATATGGGTCTTGGCCAATAATCACAACGCGCACAGAATCAAACGGGCATAAATTAAACGCATTAAAAATATTCTTTGGGGCCGGATAAATCTTTTTACCCGCCAAATATTCCCCGCGCACGAAATCGGTTAGTTTAATAAAATAATCTTTATCAAATTCATCCGCCAATACGCGTTTCCAAGATTCTTCTATTTTTACATCCATTTTTGCCACCTATAATTTAATCAACCCAATTTGGCAAGATTTCCACAAAACAACATCAATGTATCCACGTGGCAATTTGGTATCACGCACCAAATGCGCAAACATATCATCACACGCGCGTTTTACATTCTGCGTTAATTTGTCTGTGCACGGTATTCCGCCGTATAGCGCACCCAACCGCCGAATCCAAACATCATATTTTACGGTATCCACCCCAAGATTACGTGCCAAATGATTCGCGGTTATTTTTCCTATATGTGGCAGGCGCGCCAAATAATTTAACTTTTCTTCATCAGTACCACATGCATAAAACCCATCGCATAATTGCGCACGATTTTCCCAAATTTTACAAATCGCATTTATTTTATTCTTATTATGAAACATTTGAAACAGCCCATCATAATCTGCGCCATTTTCGTAAATATATTCCATAATATTTTTGTGAATACGTTTTGCGGTCTTTTGCGAAAAACCACCAGCCAAAATTACATACGCGCACATCGCCGCAAATTCATCACATTTAACGCGTCGTGGATGCGCCAAGTTTTCACGAATTTCATCAAAAGATTGATTATCACTATCGGCGCCCAGCGCACGAATTTGTTTTTCCAAATCAAAAAACCACGCGGCATCAAACATTACCAGTATTACTCCGTCCTTGTAAAATTTTGCGTCTGTACGCGGCAAGTGCAATTTCGTTATTCTGCTGTCTTGATGTGGTGTGTTTATTATTATCCATATCAACAACTTTCTGATTGCCCTTATTAAAATTGTCTATCTTATGCTGATTTTCATCTTTCTTTTGTTGATCTTCACGTTTCAGTAAATTATCCGGCTTTTGCGATAAATCTTTATTTTCCTGTTTCTTTTCATTTGTCTTATCTTTTTGGGCTTCTTCGCGTTGCATTTGATCCTCGGACTTGTCTTTGGCCAGATCTTTGTTCTCTGGCCTGCGCGACGCTAAGAACTCGTTTTCCCCCTGTTGAACAGGATCAACCTTGCTGTCATTGGCTTGCTCTTGTTCTGGACGTTGCCCCAGATTGAACATTTTGGAGAAATCTCGTGGTTGCTGCGACTGATCCTGCATAGATTGCTCTTGGGCCTTTTGATTTCCTAAATTAAAATCACCAAACATTTGTTGGAATCTTTCTTGCGGCGTCTGTTCATGACTGCCGTTATCGTTTTCATCCATTTGATCCAATTGTTCAATAACAACTTTCAATAATCTATCGGCACCATACCTAAAACTGTTATCTGTTGCACCTAATTCTTTGACCCTATCAAATACCTCCATATATTCTTTTTTCATATCTTCGGACAACAAGCCTTTTTTAGAAAGATCCTGAATTGCGAACATCATATTTTTAAAAGAATCTGGATCCCGATCATTATGTTTTGCCACAACATCTTGTAACGCATTTACCAACGCTTCGCTCATTTCCGCAGTATTTTGGTTTGTCTGCACCTTATCTTGTCGAAGTTGTAAATCTTCTGGTTTCTGCGATAAATCTTTATTTTCCTGTTTCTTTTCATTTGTCTTATCTTTTTGGGCTTCTTCGCGTTGCATTAAATCTGCGGGCTTTTGTGAAACATCCTTGACTTCTTGTTTTTTTGATAAATCGGCTGTATGCGGTGTTTCTTGGTTTGCGGGTTGATCAACTGGACCCTTTTGTCCCATATTAAAGTTAAATTTATCCTGTTGTTCTTTATCTTTTACTTGTTGCTGAGATTCTTTTGGTTCAACAGTTTTCCCTTTACCATTCTGTCTTTGTTTTTCATTTTCAGATTCTAACTTATCCAATTGACCAAGAATAGCATTTTCTAGATGCATTACCTGTGCTCCAGTAAGATGAGGGCGTCCTTCGGCATCAAAAATTGCTTGGTAATCACGCATTATTTCTGGTGAAATAACTTTATCATCTGCCAACTTTTGCAATGCAGATTTCATTCTATCATACGCTTTACTGTCTGCCACTTTATCTATCTGTAAAGAATCTGACATATACAAAACATCCAACAATGCACTTATTTTTTTATCTTCTGGTTGAATCTCTTGTCCTAATTCTTTTGCCAATTCATTATTTATCATTTCTTTTGCTTTATAGGCAAACCAACCATCTCTACGGACACCACCTGCTTTTGATTGACCATATAAATCAAAGTATTTTTTTGCAACATCTTTCAACATTGGGTTGTTTTCCATTTCGGCAAAAAAATCTATATTCGTATTTGCTTGATTGGCACTAGAATTTAATCGCGCATCATAACGCTTGGCATACAAATCTTTTAATTTTTGTAATGCTTCTGCTTTGGTTTGTGGCCCGTGCTGTTGTTCTTTGGCATCGGCATCGCGTCTCATTTCTGGCGCGATATCTTTTGCCATTGGCTTTTTGGCCAATTTTTCTTCGGATGCCGCACCTTGTAATTGCTGTTTTACTTCTTGTTTTGTATTGGATCCTAATTCTTTATTTATCATTTCCACCGCTTGCTTATAAAGCGCATCTTCACCGGCACCAGCCTTTTGAAGTTTTTCACCTTCTGCAAAATACTTCTCTGTAAAATCTTGCAACACAGGTTCATGCAATGCGTCCCAATATTTTCGCCATTTATCTAAATCATTTCTATCTTCGTTATATTTATCCAGGGCCTCTCTTAGATTTTCCAACGCCTTTTCTCTCGTCTGCGGGTCTTGCTGTTGTTCCGTTTTTGCTTGAATATCTTCACGCCTCAGCAAATCTTCAGGCTCTTGCGCAATGTCTTTTGCTTCCTCTTTCTTTGATAAATCAGGTGTATGCGCTGTTTCGCGCACCATTTGTTCTTCTTGAGTTTTTGTTTGTTCAGCGGTGGCCTGTTGCAAAACGTCTTGTTCTGGGGCTTTTGCTTTTGGGTCTTGTTGCCTAACTTGCGATTCTGGTTGTTTTATTTTCTGTTCTTGCGCAACATTCGGATAGTCTTTTTCTTTATCGGATGCCGCTTTTTCAGCCTCTTTTTTTTGCGCTTTTGGTTCTTGGTCCAACCCAATTTCTGAAAAGAATTGGTTCATAGAATTATCCAAACCACTCAAATTTTCAAAAACATCATCAAATGCAAAATTTACAGACTCTAACTTCTTCTGTTGTTCCGGCAAAGCAGCCATTGTTTCTTTGAATTGCTGACTAAACTTTAGCATATTATCTTCATCATAAGATTTGTTTAAATCTATGCCTTCCGCAATCTTCGCCAATGGTTCTAATTCTTGGGCCGTTGCCGCATAGGCAGGGCCACTAACATAATACATCTCGGATTTCGAGAAAATATCTGCATAATGTTTTGCTCTTTTATATCGCCTTAAAATATCATTTTTCATATTTTCAAAGGCTTTTATCTGTTCTGGCGATAATGTTTTCGCCTGTTCTTTATCATATTCGTCTGCGGCACGCTGGGCATCTTCTTCTATTTTGTCATTTATTTTCTTAAAGGCATTTGCAACACCTTCTATTGCCCGACCTATGATAGTCCCCGCAGAAGACAAAACACCTTCTTGTGATTGTTCTTGCCCTGCCATTGATTGTTGCGGACCTTCTTTTTCATTTTCACGATCCATTTTTCTGGCAATCGTATCTTTGAACGTATTATATGCTTCATCCTGTTTGCGCGGATCAAACATATTATTTTTCATAATCTGCAACGGTTCCATCAATTCTTTTGCCGTTTTTTCGGTTATTTTGTTTTCTGGCAATGCACGTTTTATTATTTTTCCAACCCGGCAGAATTCTTCCTGGGCATCCAACATATTGTACCGTTCTGAAAAAGCGCTGTAATATCTATCCATCGCCTCGGCTAGTTCTTGCAAAACATCTTTTGAATCATTGATTTCGTCTTCTTGGGCTTGGTTTGAATCCCAATTCAAAGAATTCGCTATTTTATCATTTGCCTCTTCAACTATTTTATGATTTCTAACTGTAATTTCTTGTAACGCTTCAACATTCAAATAACCTGTGCGCAATTCTGTTTCAAACAATCCGTCATATTCACGATACATATCATCAGAAATAATTCTATCTTCATAGGCATCATTTATTACGCGTTTCAAACGCATTTTGATATCCATAGAACTATCATAATCATATACGTTATCTAACGCCCGGATTAAATGAATTATTTCTTCTAATGTGTCTAGTGTTTGATTTTCATTCATGCCTCAACTCCGCTTCCTTTCAGATTTGCACATGGATTACATCCTTCTGCCATTTAAAATATCCCTGATAGTCAGTGAACCTGGATTAGTCGTTGTTTTTTTCACTGGGTTTTGCGCCCGCAATTTTGGATTAAATATAATCTCGCCATCTTCGTTTATAATAAAAGGCTTTTCTTTTATTTCTTGTTTAACTGCGAACTTTTTGCACCGTTCATATTCACGATTCAGTGTATTCACATAATTTTCTTGACCACTAAACGGTTGATATTCCAGTTCCGTAAATTGTCGCGCCAATTCAGATGGAATTTTTCTTGAATTGTTAAGAACCGAATGAAAGTTTTTTACGGCCTCAATAAACCGATATTCGCTATCTGGATCCGAAGACACCAAAATTTCCAATAAAAATATCGCATCTTTAACGGCGTTTAACGCATCTTCAGAATATTTATTTGTGTGTTCTACCACAGGTTCCGCAACGGGTTCAACCACAACATCTGTATTTTCATTTTTTTTCTGCGGTACATCAAAAAACATTTTCTTTTTTGACTCAATTATATCAGAAATTATTTCCGCAGCCTGCATGTGTGCAGGTTCAACCACCTTGGGCAATTCCATACCATGCCGTACCATTACTGCAGAAATTTGCTTTTCAATTGCATCCATATTTTCACGCAGCAATGTGCTATCTATTACCTCCTTGATATCTTGCTTCACATCAACCGGCGCATCAGAACCACGCACCGCCTTTATAAAATCTAAACGTGCCTTATATTTATCCGGCGTATACTCCGACATTTCTGCCCTGTACATTTTGCCAATCCATTCACTAACCAGATCAATAAATTTTTGTTTATCCATTACTGCCCCCCTTGCAATCGATTAGTTTACACGTCCAGATTCGCATCCAATGCATTTTCAACGATAAAGTCACGACGCGGTTCCACAACATCGCCCATCAACATGGACACGACCGCATCGGCCTGGGATGCATCGTTCACAGTAACTTGGAACAAACTGCGGTGATTTGGATCCATTGTGGTTTCCCATAATTGTTCCGCATTCATTTCACCAAGCCCCTTGTACCGTTGAATCTTTAATCCGTTTTTCGCATACTCAAACGCGGTATTCAGCAAATTAAATGCACCCCAGATTTTTTGTGATTTTGTTTTAACCGTCAAAACCGTTGGATTTGCAAATGTATCCATCAATTCATCACGACCCGGTAATCTGCGCCATGCACTGATTTCCGCAGAATTCAATTTTTCACGCGACAACAAATAACTTTCCGTAACACTGCGCAAGGTACGTGTAATTGTAATACCCGCATCATTTGCAATAACCTTCCATCCACGTTCAAATTCTAATTCTTGGGCATCCAACATTTTCGCCGCCGCCGCACAGTTTTCAGCGGATTCATTATCAAACACACGGTTCAACGCCAACGCTTCAACAAACCGTAATGGCATTATATGATTCAGTGGTTGCAGAACATTACGCATATCCAAAACCAAATCAAGCAAGCGTTTTAAATCCGCCCCAGAAATTTGTGTTCCCGATGCAATTTGAACAACACCATCTGTTGCCAATTGATCCATTAAATAGTCATCCATTTCGCGTTGATTCTGCAAATAAATCTGCTGTTTGCCACGCGTCACGCCATATAGCGGTGGTTTTGCAACATAGATATAACCGCGTTCAATCGCCGCCGGCATATGACGATAAAAGAACGTCATAAGCAATGTTTGAATATGTTGTCCGTCAACATCAGCATCGGTCATAATGATAATTTTATGATAACGCATTTTTTCAACATCAAAATCATCTTTACCGATACCAGCGCCCATTGTGGTAATTAATGCACCAATCGTATCAGACGATAGCATTTTATCAAAACGCACACGTTCAACATTTAAAATCTTACCACGCAGTGGCAGAATTGCCTGTGTCTTACGGTCACGCCCCTGTTTCGCGGTACCACCAGCAGAATCTCCTTCAACAATAAATAATTCACACTTTGCTGGGTCGCGTTCACTGCATCCCGCCAATTTTCCAGGCAGACCGCCCAATTCTGGTCCTGATTTTTTACGCGATAATTCACGTGCTTTGCGGGCCGCTTCACGTGCGGTGGCCGCCTCTAAAATCTTGTCTATAATCAACTTGGCCGTTGCTGGATTTTCTTCCAAATACTGATACAATAATTCAGATGTTGTGTTTTCAACAATTGGACGAACCTCGCTGGACACCAATTTATCTTTGGTTTGTGAACCAAATTTTGGATCTGGAATCTTGACACTGATAATACTGGTCAGACCTTCGCGGAAATCTTCCCCCGACAGATTGATATCTTTCTTGGTATTTTGTTCGGAAATGTATTTATTAATCGCACGCGTCAGACCCGCACGGAACCCCGCCAAGTGCGTTCCACCATCACGGTTCGGAATATTGTTTGTAAAGCAAAGTGATGTTTCCGTATACGCGGTTGTCCATTGCAGAACAATTTCAATATATGAATCATCTATTTGCTTAATCATTTGAATTGGATCGCGGTTTAACAATTCTTTTGATTTATCCAAATATGTTGCAAAACCCGCAAGACCATCTGTGGAATGAAATTCGCGTTCTTTTTTATCGCCACCACGCAGGTCTTCCAAAATAATACGAACATTGGCATTTAAGTATGATTGTTCACGCAACCAGTTTTCAAGCGTATCAAAATTAAATTCTGTTGATGCAAATGTGTCTGGGGAGGGAACAAATGTAACCTCGGTCCCGTGTTCACGACCCGTTGTGTTTTCTGTAATTTTCAAATCCATTGTCGGAACCCCATCGGCAAAGCGCATTTCGGCCTGTTTATCACCACGCCAAACCTTGACCTCTAACCATGTAGACAATGCATTAACAACCGACACACCAACCCCGTGCAGACCACCCGAAACCTTGTACGCACCGTTTCCTTCGTTATCAAATTTACCACCGGCATGCAATTCGCACATAATCAATTCCAGCGCACTGCGTCCTGTTTCGTGGTTAATATCAAACGGCATACCACGACCATTATCACGGATTGTTGCACTGCCATCAGGATTCAATGAAACATAGACCGTATCGGCATACCCAGCCATCGCTTCATCAATAGAATTATTAACAACTTCGTAAATCATGTGGTGCAAACCCGAACCACCTTCGCCCACATCACCGATATACATGCCGGGACGTTTTTTTACCGCCTCCAGTCCCTTTAAAACCTTAATTGAATCACCAGTATATTCATTATTTACAGACATTGACAAATCCTTTCTTTTTTTGTATCAAAAACATAGCAAATTATGGTATAATTGTAAAGAAAAAAGAAAAATAAAAGCAAAATAAAAGGAAACCAAAATGAAATTTAAGTTATTGTATTTTGGGGAAATTTTGATTAACCCCAAAAAACGGGCACAACATATATCTGATATACGCATGCAATTCCACCCGCAACTTAAAAAATTAGTTGAGCATCAACCATGGGACAACCTTAAACAATATATGGCCCCAGATGCCACAAAAAGCCCAATTACAACACGTCATATCGGCGGCATAGATTGGAATCCTATTATCACACCAAAGTTAAAACTTATTGCGGAATTAGATATTCAAATGTTGCATCCTGAAATTGTCGGTGTTCCACGTTCCGATATAGATAATCGTATAAAAACACTGTTTGATGGTTTGCGTTGTCCACAAAACGAACACGAAATAGGTCAAAATGTTCCACGCGATGCGGGTCCAATTTATACTTTGTTAGATGACGACCATTTAATAACAAAAATATCGGTAAACACAAGCCACCTTTTATCAACACATATGTTCCATCCAGACCTTGCCAATATCAGTCCTGACTGTGTATTTTTGATGATAGATGTTAATATACGTGTTGCCGAAGGAACATTGGAAAACCTGCCATTTATGGTTTAGAATAAGAAGTGCTTAGTGTTAGTGGTTAGTGAATATGCCAAATATAGTCGAATCTGTAAAAAAGAAACTTTTGGAATACAATAAAAAATCTTTAAAAAAAGATGGCTATGATTTTTGGGACAACCATATAAAGTACGTTTTTCAAAATGCTCATAACCTTGCCATTAAACGCAAAGCAAATGTTGAAATTTGTGAGTTGGCCGCATTATTTCATGATATGGCTATGGTGGCGGATTTTGGTCCCAGGGATGAACATGAAAAATATGGCGCACAAATGGCACGGTCTATGCTTGCAGAATTAAATTATTCAAAAGAAAAAATAAATTTAATAGAACAGTGCGTATTACATCATCGCAGCAGTCAGGCAAATTTACGCAACACCCCCGAAGAACAAATTATCGCAGATGCAGATGTTATTGCGCACTTTGATAATATCCCGTCTTTATTTAGTTTGGCATATAACAAAATGAATTTACCAATGCAAGAAGGTAAAGAATTTGTAAAAGACAAATTGGCACGTGATTACAAAAAATTAAGCCCAAAATCTCAAAAGGAACTAAAAAAACGATTTGATACAATAATGAACGTATTATTTGTATACTAAATCACTAACCACTATCTATTAACACTATCCACTAACTCAAGAACGCAGTAATCTGATCTTGCATCTGGAATGTCCCAAGAACAATCCATGCAATAACCGCAGTTATCAGTAAAATTCCAACACTGTTTAATACACTGGATACTGATTCAATTTTCTTAACAGAATTTTCCAAATAATCATTTGAAATCTGATTCAGGTTTGAATCAAAATCGTTCATATCCGCATATATGGATAAATCACCTATTAATTCTTGGTTTGGAAAATCCATACCTGTATTTTGCAACGCATCACCCAAATTATCACCATTTGCGATATAATGCAATGTCGCCTCTAATATCTTGCGCAGGTATCTATTTGAATTATCGGCCAACATACGCATCGCATCAGGGATTGCAACACCCGATGAAACCATCGCCGCCAATGACATCATCCAACCAACCGATAAACGTATTTTATAAATATTCCATGGTGGAAATTTATCAAATGCCGCACGCAGACGACCCGCCCAACGCGGCAAAGACCACCATATAAACAAACCCAACCCAACAAATACTATTGATATTATCTGCCAATATTTACTGGCCAAATTGGACACCCATATAAGTGTTGCCGCCCCACCCGTCCAAACCATTGAATCACCAACGACTTCGGCCAATGGCGGAACAAGATAAATTCCAACCATAATTATTATCGCGACAACCAACACCAACAACAGTAATGGATATGCAATTGCCCCAAACACCGCACCACTAATACGTTTATTTGCGACAATAATACGACTTACATTTTCAAGGGCGACAACCAAACTGGACATATTACCCGATGTTAATAACAATGTTTCTTCGGCGGGAACCCAACCACGTGTGGCCTCGGAAAAACTAAGTCCGCGTTCAAGATTTTTTTCCCATTCACGCATACAAATTGCAAATGGTTCATTTGGTTTTGCACCACCGCGTGATTCCGTCATCTGAATACGATTAAGCGCATCAACCAATGTAAAATCGTTTTTAAGCAATGAAACCAACTTACGCCAAATAGTTATGCGTTTGTCCTTGCTGAACCTGCAAACCATCTTTGCATAAAGTATTTCAAGTTTATTCATTGTCTTTAATAAACCCCTGGCCTATCAAGTAAACCAACCCAACGTTCTAATTCATCAACACCGATTATTCCGCGCAACATCAGTTCGCTGGCCGCCTCTTTCAATGTACGACCATCCATTTCTTCAAGCCAATATTTAACCGCGGCATCTGTATCACCCGCCAATGCTAATTTCAAAAATTCACTGTTCGTGATGATTATTTCTCCGGCTTTGATACGACCATGCGTTCCGGTTCCACCACAATGTTCACATCCATCCCCACGAACATATACTTGTTTTAATCCTACCTCGCCAAACGCGTCCATAACACGACTGTATTCGGAATATTCTGGATGTTCAGATAACGATTTTCGGCAATGTGGGCACAACCGTTTAAACAAACGCATAGAAACAAGACCACGCATCATTGTCTCTTCTTTTAATTTAAATGCTTCAACCCCCATATCTAGTAAACGAACCAATGCCGCCATCGCAGAATTTGCATGCAATGTTGTCCAAACATTATGACCAGACAACGCGCCTTTGACCGTTAATTGCGCCGCCGCCAAAGTACGAATTTCACCGACCATCAATGTATCAGGGTCGCTTCGCAATGCGGCCGCCAACGCTTCGGTATATTCTGATTCACGCTGTTCTTCGGATGCAGTGTTCACAACCGGAATTTGATGTGCACCAAATATCTTTTGTTCAACCGGATCTTCAACTGTTATAAGATTTATCTCATAATGATGTTCTTTTAACATCAGAACCATGTTGCGAACAAGTGTTGTTGATTTACCAGAACTTGTCGGACCGGCGACCACAACCAAACCTGTTGGATATGAACGCAATCGGCGTAATAATTTTTGTTCGTACCTTCCAAATTCTTGTTCTGTTGTTATATTTTCCGATGGGTTATCATACAGCAATCGCATAACAACATATCGTGAACCAAACGCAATCGGGTTAAATTGCATTCTTATACTAAGCACACCTTGGGGCAAATATAAATCTTTGGTTCCACGCAGTGGTGTACGACCATCTTTCTGGGCGGATTGATATTCATTTTGTGCATAGTTTGCATTTGAAATATCTGCCGATGCAAATGCGGCACGCACAAAAGATTCGCCCCAACTGGAATTAAATTCCAATACTGGTTGCATACTGCCATCTATACGGAAATAAATTGTTGTTTGGTCTGCAACCTCAATATGAATATCAGAAACTTTTTGTGCGGCGGCGCGCGCAACGATATCTACAAAATCTTTCTGCATCTGATTGTTATAATCAAAGCGTGATTTTATAGAATCGCCAAGTTTGCTTTCATAATATTTATATATTCCCGAAACCAATCCCAAATCGGAATAAAACGGTACCCGCAAAGGACGATTTTTTCGTGTCAACAAATCAAGGAATGCCAACACCCGTCCATCATACCGATGTGTTCGTGAAATAATAATACAACCACCCGAAAAATATGCCAACAACCCTTGGGTTTCTTTTGGTAATTCAAATTCACCCCCAGGGGCAGTTAATAATTTATTACCCTCGGAAAACAGATATTCTATGATTTCCTGATTATCTGCATGTTCCAACCCCGCCGGAACAGACGGTTTTTTTGAATTTGGTAAAACATCTAAGATTTCCTGATCTTCGGTCTTCATTTCACATTGGCCTTTTGTACACCGACATTAAGTGTTTGTGTTTCGCCATCTTTGATAAACACAACACCTTCATCCAACGATATTGACTTTACAATAAAACCATCAACATCTTTGCCGACACTTATACGTTTATTTTGCCCATTTGATAAATCCTGGATTGTTGCCTGTAACTGTGCGCCGGCACCAAACACGTTTATCAGTTTATATATTTTTGCGATATCCGTTTCTTTTGGTGCATCATTTGCCAAATAAGATTTCTTGTTCGCCGCCGCCGCAGATGCAGTAATTGCACCAACAGGTTGTTCCGCATCCAATGCTTCTTTTTCTTTTTCTAATCTTTTTGCTTCGGCCTCTAAACGAACACGTTCTGTTTCAAATTCTTGTTGTTGTTGTTCTGCACGCCCAGACAGAGTATCTATTTCCATATGCAATTTTATTTTTTCTGCCGCCAATCTGTCTAAATCCAAATTCAACTGGGCGCGTTCTTTTTCCAATTGCATTAAAACCTTTTCTTGTTCCAAATCTGTGATTTGCTGAAACAATGAACCTTCAACCTGATAATCATCAATTGCATTTGCAGAAATTTCTTCGTTTGCCGCTCTATCATCAACAAAAATTTCTTCTTCTACAATATCATTTTCGTCATCAAAACTTGCGTCACCTGCGGCATACACCCCAGATGTCACACACATCAGTAAAACGACCAAAAGTGCTTTTATTTTAATTTGCATAGATTATCACCTCATAGTTCCAGATTTTTTTTATCATATTCCATGACGCCTTGGTCATGTATACCCCATCAAAGTCATAAAAGATTTGCATAAATTCATACGGTATCATTTTTGATTCTGCAGAAATTTGTACTGCATATATTTCTTGCGATTGTGTATTATTGGCAACAATATCCGCATGAATATCCATATTCACATTCATTTTTACGGCTTGGAACCGACTTGTTAATTCACGCATTATTGTATCTGCATCGCGCAAATCACGTGACGGGGCCCCGTCCCGCGCCGGCAATTTTGCCCGTACAGATATTTCATTATCACTTATTTCTTGAACAAAAACCCCAGGCATAATATCCGCTGCAATCGCATAAAAATCATCCAATGTTCCAAAAGAACGTCTGAATATCGCATTAACATATGCTTCATTACATTCCGCAGAAACCTGAATCCACCCAGTAACCGGCTGCATCAAGAACCCAATCGCCTTAAAACATAAATCTGCACGTTCGGTAACATCTGGCAAAGAATCAAAAGGCATCACCAACGGTTCAACAACTTGCTCTTGGCGAATATTGTATTCTTTATCTAATTCCTTGTTTTTTTCTTCTAGTTGCTTTTTATATTCTTCGGCCAATTCTGGATTTATTTTTGCAACCTGGGGCTTTGGTGCAAACATTTGATTTATTGGTTCGCGGAAAAAATACAAGAACAACAACGCAAAAATCAACAACAACAAGAACGACATGGCACCTGCACCGACACGACTTATCGGACGCAAAACACCATGATTAGTTCCCGACAAAATGTCTTCTAAATTGCGATCAACCGCACGTGGCATACCCCATTCGGCCGGTGCAATCAGCGCATTCCAATCAGGAATTTCTGTTAATTCGGCATATTTTGTACGTGCATCTGCCTCGTTCGTGAATAACATATCGTGCAAAATAACACCGTTTCTAACCGCAATCACAACAAATTTACCATCCACATGAAATGCGCATAACATAGACGCATAACCGGGTAAAGATTCTATGATTTCGGCGGCAATAGACGGCATCCCAGCCCGCTGACCTGCACTGCGTGCGCCAAGGCCTATCATTCCACTATATGCAATATATCGGTTTAGTTTTTTATCTATGCCACGTGCCAATTTATACGCGTACGCACGTGGCGTAAACCCAGCAACCATCGGTTGCCACAGTAATCCCGCTGCATATTTTTTTCGTCTAATATGTATGTATTGACCGGTCAAACTCTCTCTCCACGATACCTATCGTGATAGAATTATAACACAAATTGATAAACTAATTCCAGCATAAAAAACCGTTATATACATAACGGTCTTTTTTTATTTCTATTTTGCACATTATTTTGCGCTTTGCGATGTAAATTTCGGCAAATCTGGGCAATCATAAACCTTGGCCGTATAGATAAAACTTTCATCGGGGCCAAATATCGCGCCTGGATTTTCTTTTGTGCGTTTGTTCGTTACTAAATATGCATTACCTGGACGCGACTGAGATGCAATACTATTTTCCAGATATCTGCGCGCATCATCTTGCTTATATGCCGAAACAGTCGTTTCCATTTTATACAAAAACAAACAATCTTCTGGTTCTTTGGTTAATTGTTTTATGTTTTCACTGCCGTTTTCATTTTTTATATACCCACCACAACCAACAACCGCCATTGCAACCGTCAACAAAGATAAATATTTTTTCATTTTTTTCTCCTTTTTCTTTATTCCACAATCTCATAGTTATCTGGGCAACTAAATAATTTCCTAAGTACCATATTATTCATCGCATGACTGCCCTTGTATGATTCAAGATTTCCAACCACAAACCCACCAGATGTGAACATATCACCAACAGCATCTATGATTTTATGGCGAACAAATTCATCGGGCCAATATACTTTATTCAATGTTCCGTCACCATCATTATTCAATGCAATTACATTATTTTCATTTGCACCGCGTCCCATTCCATGCGCCTTTAGGTATTCCCATTCAGAATATTTTCCAAATGTCCGCGCCCGCGCAATATTTTTTAGAAATTCGCGACAAGATTTCTTGGTTCCATCATATGAATATGAAAAACTTTGTGTGCCTATAATTTTCTCTTTATATACCAATGTCGCATTTATATTTAACGAATTATTATCAGACGGCGATAGTTTCACAAAACCATCCAATTTGCGTCCCGCCAGAAAATTCATAATATATATTTTCATCCGCGTAAAAAACGGTACCTGACGCATCGCCTGACGCGCAGTAACCACAACAGGTCGCCGAACAATTATGCGTTTGTGTTTTCCACTTGTAATACCTGCGGCAATAAAAGCATTTAAAAATTCCAACGCGCTGCCATCTAAAATTGGTGTTTCGGGACCACCAATTTCAATATTTGCACTATCAATACCTGCAATAAAAAGTGCCGCCATTAAATGTTCAATTGTTTTAACATGCGCGCCGTCAAGGTTTCCAACCGTTGTATTGCGCATTTTTGTATCACCAACATTATCATACCGCGCAGAAATAGATTTTGACCCCGTCATATCTGTGCGACGAAAGAAAATTCCAATCTTTTTTGATGGTTTAACAACCAATTTTACCGGAACCCCAAGATGAATTCCGCCACCAAAAAATTCAACTTTCTTTTTTAGTGTTGGCATTTAATTTCTCCTTTAACCAATCAAAAAACTTTGGGTCAATAACCGTTTCCAATTTTACATATTTTATATCATCACGCACATCCGCCGGCAATCGTACCCAATCTTTTTCGGTGGTAACAAGTTTTGCCTTTTTATGCGCAGCAATTTTTTTCAAATCTGCAATATCTTTATCTGTATATTGATAATGATCCCCAAACGCGCGGTGTCCAACCATACCATCAATTGCCTTAAAGAACTTTTTCGGATACCCAATTCCTGCAAAGGCAAAAACACGCGTCTTTTTATCATACGGCGATATATTTTTATTTTCCGCATAGAACACCGGAACCCCCGCTGGCAATTTAAAATTCTTTTTCTTTTTTGGATTTTTTATAACAATAATTGCATCGGCTTTCTTGGCCATACGCTTTGGTTCACGCAACGGACCCGCCGGCAACAAAAAACCATTTCCAAACCCAATCATTTCATTAAACACCAAAACAGAAATATCTTTTTTAATCAGCGGATTTTGCAACCCATCATCCATTAAAATCGGACCTGTTTCATCTTTCTGTCTATCCAACAACATAACATTACTTTTACGGTGCCCAACATGCACCGCAATACCATCTGCCATTAACATTGCGGCTTCGTCCCCGATATTATTGGTTTTTGCGGTCCGTTTATAACCACGCATTACAACCGGTGCATCAAAATAATTGGCAAGTGTCCGCACAATTGGTGTTTTTCCAACCCCGCCAGCCAACAATCCACCAATACAAATAACCTTGCGCCGCGATTTATACGCAAACATTTTGCGCCATGTAAAAACGACACGTGATACAATATAGTAAACAAATGCAATTGGCAATAACAGAAATGCCAACGGCGTCTTATGTAAAAACCACCACGGTGTTTTCATTTTAATGATACCTTTTGGTAAGTTTTGGTTCTTTCCCTTCGCGTTTTGCACGTTTAAATTCACCAGATTTTAACCCCTGCTCTATCACTGGCAAATCAAATTCCGCATCCAATTCGCGCAATTGGGCAACCATAATATCTTCAACTTCCTTGCGTTTTTGTTCAAATTCTTCGGATGACATCTTGGAATCAACATATATTGGATTACCAACTTTACATTTTATTTTTGTAAAAGGATATACCAATAAATACCTATCCCACCGATTTTGTATCCAAACATGGCGCGCCGAAAAACATACTGGTATAATTGGCGCCCCCGTCATTTTAGCAAAATATAATGCCCCCTCTTGAACGCGCAATGACGGTCCACCCGGTCCATCTGGAGAAAGGCACAACGAATGATCCCCGCGACGCAACATGCGCACCCCTTCACGCAAAACAGATACGCCACCACTGTGCGAACTGCCGTAAATGGCGCGCAGACCAAATAAATGTTGTAATTTTGCCATCATGCGCCCATCTTTGTGACGCGATGTTATCGCATAAGATTTCATCCCACCAAGCGCAACTATTGGCGACAGCATCAAACTGCGCCCATGCCAAAACACGAATATTGCCGGTTTATGCCGAAACTTCTTAAATGTTTCATAATTCACGATTTTTCGACGCGAAGTTAGGTAAATAAACCATATCAACATGGCCATTACCAAGGCAATAATCCACTGAAACCCAGCAAACCCGAGCACAGGTTCCCAAAATTTTTTCCATAACTTTCTAAACATAATGTTTAGATTTTAACAACAAAAAAACTATATTTCAAGTGGACATTAGGAAACAAACCATATTCTAAACCCGCGCCAAAACACCCTATTTTATTTTGCCCTAGGAATAAATTGTAAATTTTGCTACAATACAGACAGAAATAATGGGAAATTTTTATGTCTTTGGATAATGAAATTCTTGAACAGGCCGACTTAGAGGCATTGCGCCTGTATGACCCGCATAGCATGTTGCACCAAGAAATCAGTGCAAAAATAAAACAAATCTTTGAACGGTTGTTTCAAAACACAGACATAGATATAAATGATTTTTACTTTACTGGGTACGATAGTAATGATGCCAACGCGTTCTTTCTTGACGCATCCAAGACAAAAAATGGCAAAAATATTATCGCCGTATCATTTGGCCTTATTCAAAATGTATCAAATACCGAAGAATTGGCGGCCATAATTGGACACGAATGCGGTCATTATTTGTGGTCGCAATTACTTGGTGGGCGAAACACAATTTTCCAAGAACGCGCCGCAGATTTGCGTTCCGTTGATTTGATGATAAATGCCGGATATAACCCACGCAATGTTTTGTCGGCCGAACAAAAGGTTTTTGGTGAATTAAAATATAGCAGTCCAACCCTAGATGTACACAGCAACCCTTTTAATCGCGTAGAAGATGTAAAAACATACCTTGCCAAATTGACATTGGAACGTGGTTCTTTCCCAGATGTCGCCCCCAGCGACCCCGAATATGATAAATTCAAAGAAAAAATAAAAACAATACGGGCTCAACAACCGTATCTATCATACATAGATAAAAATTTAATGCTCTTTTTAAAAAGCACAAACATAGAGAAAATTACGCGCACACCGCAATTTCGTGACGCATTGCTTATGTATTTAATGACGGATATAAAAAATATATCCGAAAACAAAACACGATTAGACCAGTTAGAATTTATTTATAAAAATTTTGATTTTGTAGCCAACCCACCAACCAATATTGAAACATTAAATTTACGGGCTATATTCAATCAACTTATGGAATTGTCAAACGAAAATGATATTATCGAGCCATTTTTACCATCCATTTTATCTCATTCGCGTCTTGATGCTTTTGATAATTTTAAAGATTTATTTGACGCGGTAAGCAGTTTCTATAAAGCGGCATCATCGTCATTTTATGATACACCATACGTAAGTCCTGAATTTTGGGCCGAACAAATTCTTGCATTAAAAAAGTATATTCCGTTGGCACAAAACTTGGTTGATTTTAGACAACATGTTATCTCTTTTGAACCAAGCCCCGAAATTATCGGACAAAAACCGTTTTGGGTTCTACTGCGTGAACGTAAAGACGCCCAATTAAACCAAGCACTAGATTTAATTACACGATATCCAGAATTATTAAAATATCGCGTAAACGATTATTTATATGATGACCAAGGGTGCATTATTGCATACGGTGAAGAAATGCAAAAAATATTGTTTCAACGGCGCGAAGCACAAAACATTGAACGCGCACAAAATAATTTCGATAGCATGGTTTCGGCACGCACCCAAGATTTAGCCGACTATCAAAAAATTATTGATTTTCTTGATGGAAAAATCGCACCCGATGATATGCAGAAATCATGGTTGGATAAATGGGTTTATCTTCCACAAATGGGGAATACTGATTATATTCTGCAAAAATATATTGATTACATAGATACAAACAGATTAATGGATTTTTATAACCATTTAAAATCAACTGCGTTTTATCGTGATGTTACCACCAAAGAAATTGAATTACCCACCAACGCCACAAATATGGACATATACGACAAAATAGGCGAAATCTTAAATATGCGATCAATCACGGTATTCTATAACACGTTTGATGCATATATGAAATTGGCCGCGCATTATCATGATACAGGTGATATCAACGCAGAACGTAACATATATGCACAATTGGACGATGTCGTGTCTGAGGCAAAACGCCTAATTCCTGATAAAAATGATTCTACATCTATTTGGGCCGTAATTTATAATCACATTAACAACAATTTACCACGACCCGCGTCAAAAAACATATTCTATTGTATGCCACCGTTATGCGATATAATGACAGATGGAATTGTTAATGACCTTGAATCAAATAAATCAGAAATTATTACAAATATTATGAATACACTTGGGTTTAAACGGTTGCCACAAACCGAAGAAGAACTGATATTTGTTATAGAAAAATTGGGTGATTATCTGTTTGGTAAAAAATATCCAGACCCAGATCACGAACAAGATATGCGCAAAGCGGAAAAAATATTTGCCGCCATGAAACGATACAGACACCTCTTTTACAACGATGCATTACGCATTGCCACAGAAGAAGTAGAACGCGAAGAAGCAGAAAATCAAAAAAACGAACCCAAAGATCAAGATTTTGCAAAAGACCTGTACGACGACCTGCCCCCCGAAACAAAATATATTATGTCATCGGTACACGGGCGGGCTTCGGACCTATCACTTGCGATACCGTTGTTAGCAACATTTTTAAATTCTGGCTATAAATGCAACCCTGTTAATGTTCTTAAAGTGTGTCGCAAAACCTATTTTTATGAAATGAGAGAATTCGCAGATATCTTTACAAAATTGATACCCGATGAATCATTCAATTCATTAAATCTTGATGATAAAATATATTTATATGAATTTTTAGATACGTGCCGTGGATTTTCAAAAACAAATGCAAATAAAAATCGTTTTATAAAACAAATAGTTAATGAAATTATTACGTATCCCGATTATGATATCGCGGTTGGTTATGCCGAAAGAATATTAATGCGCAAACATATCGCATTTCAGGAATACGATAAAAACAGGCTGGATATAGAATTTGCCAACGAACGTGAAAAGTTATTAGAATTTTATTCTGATTATTGGGCAAACAAACTTGGCCAAGACGACAACAGCGAAGAATCCGCACGAGCGGCTCAAAACCTTGTTAATTTTTTACAAGACAAGGACAACAATTTTTCATCATCCATCGCCGGCGAATTATCAGATCGTATTGCAAACAAAATTTGCGCCCAGGAAAATGTCACCGCAATTCTTGATTCCGTAAACAATAAAACTATCAAGGGTACCGATGCCGAACGCGCCGACTATTTTGGTCGCGGTGCCGAAGCATTCCTTAATTTTGTTGCCAAGGCACCAAATGTCGCATTGGCAACCATAGAATTTATAAATAATGAATTGACCGATGATTCCATAAATACATTTATAAACGCTATTCAATCTGAACTTAAAATTCATTCCTACAAAATGGAGGCAATTAATTTTGATGTTTCATATTCAGAAGAATTTTTAACCAAAGAATCTCTTACCGTTCTTCATGAAAATTTCTGGGCGGCAAATTTACAATTGCGTGCATATTTGATGAACCATCTGTTAAATGGATATAGCACCAAAGAAGACGATAAATTACAACTTATCTTGGATATGTTCTTTAAATCAGATTCTGAATATTATGATGATGCAAAACTGATTTTAAAATGCATTTATCAAAATCTTGATTCCGTTGAACGCAATTTGGTTTTGGCGGCATTGATTGCATCGGGTAAAAAATCCGGTGAAAACGAAATGACGGCGGGAACCGCGGTTGGTCGTGGTTTAAAAATGTTCCTGCAAAACAAGGGACCTGCTTTTATTAAATTTGGACAATTGTTATCTTACATACCAAATCTTGACCCCGATATTCGTCATGAATTATCAACCCTGCGCGATAAAGCCAAGATACCATCACGCGCCGAATTGTTTGAAATGCTAACCACATCATTACCAAATTCGGAATATCAAAAAATAACACATGTCGGACAAATACTGGGGGCCGGATCGTTCTTTGTCACGGTTCAGGTTAAATATGATGGCAAAGATTGCGTTATTTCACTGATGCGACCGCATACAAAAAAATTAACCACAGACGGCATAAATATGATTGCAAAAACTATCAAAGACATGGCCGCCAAAGACAAAAAATTTGCAGTATTACAAAATATTGTTAATCAGGCACGTGATTCCGCATACAGCGAAATTGATATTGAACAAGATTACGAAAAATATACCGAAGCGATTAAGATATATGAATCTTTGAAAATTCATACACCAATGGGTGATTATTCACCCGATGTTGCGCGTTGGATTGCGTATGGTTCGGCACCCGATAAAACGAATTCATATAAAATAATGGAAATGTCGCCGGGCGTACCATTAACATCTGATGAATTAACCGAAGAAGAACGGCATGATATGGCATTGGCATATACAACATTGGAATTGGCCATATTGCTATCTGGGAATAAATGGGATACAGATCGTCACGCGGGTAACCAGAACTTTTTAAACAAAGATTTATGTGAATTTTGCATTGGCATCTTTGATACCGGCGCACAAATGAAAACTGCGCCCAAACGTCGCGACAAACGGATGATTGGTTACCTGCTCTATACATTAATAAATGGCATTCGTGACGGAAAACAAATATCTGAAATTTTAAATACAAAAATTCAAGACATAGATCGTCTATGTAAAATGTTTGGCATCAGTACTGCGTACATTGATGGTGTACAACGTGGTTTAACAGCCCTATCTGATATAATTCAATATCAAAAAGAAATTCGTGATGACAATGGTAATATTGTACAAGAGGCAAAATCTCTTACCGCCACAGATTTGGAAAATATTGCAATGGCAATTTTACAATCTGGAATTATAGATAAAACGCTTCTAAACACAACCAAGGCGCATTTTATATTAGATATGTTGGCATTTTGGAAACCAAAGGGTGAATTACCAACAACAAATCTTGAAGATTATGATAATCCGATTAGTATTACTGTTGGTCCAGAAATCACAAACCAAATACAAACACGCATTATAAACAAGGCCGCATCTGAAATAGAAAAAATAATAGAAGAAAAACGCAAACAAGAACACCTTGGGGTAAAAATTGGATTAACAGAAAAAAAGCAAGACCCAACAACACCGAAAAATGATTTTTCAAATAGGATGTAAAATTATCGGTTATGCTTTTTAATCCGTTTTTTATGTTTTTGATAATATCTTGTTAAAAAGAACACTATAAACAAGAAAACCAAATCTAATGTTGCAATAAACACAACACCAATGTCTGGGCTTTCCAATAACACATACAACAAATAACATATATCCGCCGTAATCCACGTCAACCACGATGTTAAACTTAGATCATCTGCAGATTTTGTTTTTAATATTTTGATTATCTGAGGCATATACGCGATAAATTCCAACACCGTATAAATAGATAACAAAATAAAAGAAATTGTGATATTCATGTTTTCCCTTTTTCGTGGGAATTTTATCATAAAAGCAGATTAAATACTACTTTTTATATTCCGATTTTAATTTTCCAAACATTGCTGTACTGTGAACCGAACCATCTGGCCACAATTTTCGTTCCCGCTGAATACCCTCTAAAACATATCCATTTTTTTCAGCGTGGCATCGCGATGCTATATTGTCTTCATCACACCATATATTTATTTTGCGAAGCCCCAGTTTTTCAAATCCTAAATTTTCAACAGTTGGTAATAATTTATCTATGATTCCATGTCCGCGCGCAGATTTTTTCAACCAATACCCTATTTCCCCAGTTTTATTTTGTAAATCAATCCCACTTAACCCAATTTCCCCCAACAACTCATCATTTTGAAAAATACCGTACATTGCATGACGCCATCTAATATCATCATTTTGCGCTCGTTTTTTATAATATGCCAAAACATCGTCCACCGAATCACGCACGCCACCGTTCATCCAAAATTTAAATATTTCTGCATCCTCGGTAAAAATATCATATATTATTTGTGCATATTCATTTGTTGGCGGAACCTGACGCAAAACAAAATCATCAACAATAATTGGTTCTAACATTTTTATTGCTTCTTTTTTTGAACAATTATCATTATATGTGCACTTAACGACAACATATCCGGATGTTCACATATTGAATAATGCAAATCTAACCACTTTTTATAATGCCGTTTGTTTTTAGCAATTTCATTGAATTCTTCATGCAGATTTTGACATGGCCATTCCAACGAAACCATATGCAATAATTTTGTATTTTTTGCTGTTTTTAACACCAAATCTTTTAATTCGCTTGGCCAAAAGAAATGTGCATACGAACAGGCACACCACCAATTATCATCGCCTTTATCAATCAGAATCTTTGTTTCGCGCCAAAATTCTTCTTCGTTTTTATATCCATATTCACCTATATACTTTTTAAAATCTTTGACACACAAATTCAATACCGCGGGCAACGCCATAACAGATATAAATATTGGCGCACCTGGTTTTGCAACACGCACCAATTCTTTGATTGCCTTTTTACGATCGGTAACTGTACGCAAATGCGATACCGGCCCACCAACACACAACACCATATCAAAAGAATTGTCTTTATATGGTAATTTTGTAATAGAACCTAAATCAACAGCATCAACATTTTTTTCAACATGCAATTCTTTTATTTTCTTACGTGCCAATTCTAATTCTTTATCAGATATATCCAACAAAGTCATATGATAGCCCTGCTTTGCCAAATCAACTGTATAGCGGCCCGGCCCCCCACCAGCATCAAGTATTTTCATACCTGATTTAAGATATTTTTTATAAAAATATTCTGTGGTTTCAAATTCTAATAAATGTGATGCATCCTTGTGTGTGCGCAGATATTCTTTTTCGGCACAATCATTATAAAAATCGCGAACCGCAACACCATTTCTGCGTTTTTTAGGTTTCACAAATAACGATTTTAAAAACTGGAACATTTTATATCCTTTTTAATTTTTATACATTATAACATAATCCCAACAATTATTCAAAACAACTTAGACAACTTTTAATGCTTTTTTCATATTCCGTTTTTTGATATAATAACAGGGAAATTATAGGTAGAAAACATGTCATCATTGGATAATTTTCAACAGGCACTTGAAGCATTACGACAACAACAAAACCCAGAAAAATTTATGTCGGATATGAATAATTGGGTTTGTGTCCATGCCACACGTTATATGCCGCCACGCAATCTTGATGGTACAATGTTTATCCCCAGCACCGCGATGGCCACAGATTTTGATATTCCACGTAATACCGTTCACACAACATTAAACCATGTCGTAAAATCTCATAGTATGGGCGGGTGGGAAGATTGCCCATATGTGATATTGATTCCATATAAAGATCTTGTTGCAATTAACGGCGACCCAAGTAGTGTATCTTTGTTTGATACATATTTTACACCGGATCCGGAACGCGGTTTGGTTTTACCACCAAGCGCATATCTTGTTCAACCATCAGAAAACAGTTTCTATGAAATTGGTGAACATGGCGCAACATATAAAAACAGCAATTATACGCGCGAAGAAAAAGAGTTTATACTTTCGTTAATGACAAACGACGATTTTGAAAAATATCAACAATTCACAACATATAGTTTAACTCAGGATTTAACATCTTTTTATTTTGATATAGATGTTCCAGATGATAATCAACGCTACGAATTACTGCGTACAAAATACAAGGACCAAATGGATAAAATGGCCCAAGATTTATTATCATCATATTTGCGTAATCATGTTGTTCGTATGGCAATGGAAAAACAAGGGTTCACCTATATCTCGTCTGAAAATGAATATAATGCTAGTGATACCGCATGTAATACTGCAGAACAACATGGTTTATCTTTTAATCTTAATAATACCGGTCATTCTGGTAGTATAGAATATGAAATGGAATATGTATGGCACGGTTTATGCAAAACAATAGAAAGTACTAGTTCCGCCACAATAGAAGATTTATATAATAAATGGGTTTCAAATCCATGTGAAGAATATTCCAGGAGCTTTAGGTTACACCATGCAACACCAGATTATCCAAAAATACAAATTAACATTTTAAAATCTATCGTAAATGATGAACCATTGCATTGTTATCAACAATATTGTGAAAAATTTGCAAATCTGGTACAAGAGCCTGGAAAAAAATTCAAAACAATTGCAGAATACAGCCCTGCATTGGATACTGTGCTGCGCCGAAATTCACAAAAAATGGAAATAAAATGGCAAAATGCGGTTGCTAAATTTAAACAAAACCCACGTTACGTTTTATTTGAAAAATTGGCTAAACAAGTATTGGATACATATTCAAAAATGAAACCACATGATCGTGTGATTTTTCCAATAATGCCACCTTCTTTTGTTCCATTAGACAAGGCATTAAATTCAGATAATACGATGCAGATGCCTATCGGGCCAATGATGCCACCACCAAAACCATACAATATGTAAAAATGGTATTCATATGAACAATAATTTTAAATTTTGCCCGATTTGTGCCAGCAGAAATATTAAACTGATAAATAATCGCAGATGGGAATGTCCCGACTGCAAATTTCTGTTATACAATAATACCGCAACGGCGGTTGGTTTGATTATTACAAATAATTCTGGACAAATTTTATTAGAGGTTCGCGCCAAAGAACCCAAAATTAACTTACTGGATGTACCGGGTGGTTTTGTTGAATTCGACGAAACACCAGAGGACGCCTGTATACGCGAATGCCAAGAAGAATTGGGTGTTGATATAACATCGTTAAAATATTTATGTTCTTTCCCAAATACATATGAATATAAAAATTTTGAATATAAAACATGTGATTTATTTTTTATCGCAACAATTGCAGATAATTCAAAATTTAAATTGCAAGCGGACGAAGTATCCAATATAAAATGGTGCAATCTAAAAAATCATCAAGACCTGGAAAAATTGCCGTTGGCGTTCAATAGCGCATACCGTGCACTAGAATTTTATCTGAACAACAAATAAGTTATTTATAATGTCTTCCCATCTTTTGATAAATAATCAAATGGTGTGTTATTTGGTGTCTTTACATCATTTTGTTCCACCATTAAATCTTGCATAATAGAAATAATCTGTGCTTCGTTTAAAATGTAATTCCATCTGGTTGTTATAATTTCGCTAATATCTTTTAATGGCACCCCTTGTTTCATAAACGAACGCGAAACTTTTTTAATAATTTTACAAAGTTTGTCTGAATATTTTTTTGACTTTAACCCAAGTCCCATTAAAACCTCTGCTACTTCCAAGAAAGCATATTGAAAATTAATAGGAACCTTGCGCAAATTTAAATCTATGAAAGTAATATTACCATTATCATAAAAGAAATTTTCGGCTTTTGATGGGTCAACCTGTAATCCGGCCTCTATAATTTTCATCCAATCAGATACAAATTTATCTATTTTTTCCTGACCCAATTCCCCAATTTCTGATAATCTTTGTTCATATTCATTTTCCTTCATACCCCACGAATATAACCAATTTCCCTTTGCACGCTGTTGCAACATATACCCACGTGAATACCCAATTTCATTTGGCGGCAACACAACCCTATATTCCAAAGTTGGAATCAAAGGCACACCCAATATTTGCAATTCTTTGGCTATTCGCATTTCTTGCTGTAATTCTTCTTCTTTGAAACTGCCGTACAGCAACACATATTCATCAAAAACGAAACATTTTTTATTACCGCCGGCTTTGACCTGCTCTCTTTTTTCGGAATTTATAAACTCATCTATTAGCATTTTGCGCCTCTTTTCTTGATATAGTATCACAAACCAAGCATTTGTCCCAGATAAATTTAGAAATCATAGATTATTATGATATAATTATCGGTATAAGAAAGGATATCGTATGCAAATAATAATGAGACCTATGACGGCGGAAGAAGCCTGGGAACATATCTTGGCCAACCATTCTATGTATCATAAAAGTCTTAAAAAATTCGGTTATACCTACAAGAATTTTATTCCGGATGCAGATATCATCAAGGAAATGTTCGAAAAAGAGACTTTGACACCGGCAGATATTGAGAAATATAAAGATGCATTTATAAATAAAATTTATAATGTGGAAAAATTAAAGCACTTAGAGCCAGTATTTGATAGCGGAATCAAAGCAAAATTTGAAAAAGCGGTAAATGACTATTTGGTGCCGCTATTACCATCGTGGAACGCCACTATGCCGAAAAGTTTGGAATTGCAGTGCGGTTATGGATATGGTTCGGGATATTGGCGGCCAGATGATGATCATGCAATTATGTTGTTTCGTGTATCAAGATATCCAGAAAATCCAGAATATATATTCAACATAATGTTTCATGAATTTGTGCATATGTTGATAGAAACGCCGATTATAAGAAAATATCATGTACCCCAAAATTTAAAAGAACGCATAGTTGATATGATTTGTTATGAGTATATCAAGAAACCTGTTCAACCGATGTTCGAGAAATCATTTGCCAATGCATATATAACCCCAGAAACAATAAAAACAGATTTACCTGGTGCTGTTGCAAAAATGATGACCGATTATATGCTGTTGCAACAAAAACAAAATTCCGCGATTCAAAAATAGCGATAAAAAAATGCACCACTTTTGGTGCATTTTTATTTAATCTTGGTTGCGCAGTACGTGCAGTTCCCGAGCCGATTATTATATGGATTTAATAGCTATCGGTCATGAAATACAACTTTTTAAAGATAAATTAGGTTTACCGAATCTGTATTAAATAATTTTATGCAGATATTTCTTCAACAATATTATAAAGTTCTTTGAATTTGTATATAGAAGGACTGTGACCGCTTCCTTTTTCTTCAATTTCTATTATATTTTTTTCTTCTAAACTCCTCAATAAAGAACGTGCGGTGCTTGAATTAATACCGGTTTTTTCTATAAAATCGGTCGTATTAAATTTTATTTGTTTAAAAAGAAAATTCAATACAGGTATACAAAATTGTGTTTTAAGTCCAGATATTTCTAGTTCAGTTTTTTTTCGTATTTCTTGCAAGTGTCTAACTACATTAATAAGCATACTTGTTTGTTGTTCTATAGCATCTACGAAAAAATTAATCCATGTTTGCCAATCATTATCTTTTGATATTTTTTCTAATGAAGATATATATTTGGTTCTGTTTATAGAAAAATAGTAACTAATATAAAAATAGTGGGTTGATAACACATTATATTTTTTTAATAAAATTGGTATAAGAATACGTCCAACCCTACCATTTCCGTCTTCAAAAGGATGAATCAATTCAAAATAGGCATGAATTATAGCGACTTTTATTAATAAATTACCGGAAAAATCAGAATTTATGAATTTTATCAAGTTATTCATATAT
>JAEEGH010002319.1_pt1 | contig 51695 bp, 36 predicted proteins | sample 9134181 | NCBI WGS metagenome assembly JAEEGH01 (sample SAMN16246544, study PRJNA631951) | gut metagenome | biome: gut microbiome; feature: rumen; material: DP-attached | host: Bos | place: Iran: Karaj | collected 2018-10
GCTATGGCGCGGGGGCGCACCTCTTCCCATTCCGAACAGAGAAGTTAAGCCCCGCCGCGACGATGATACTGCGGGAGACCGTGGGAAAGTAGTTCGCCGCCCACCCACAACGGAGAGCCCTTCACCTTCCAAGGTGAGGGGTTTTCTGTTTTTATGAAAACCGCTTTGTTTTGTGTCTTTCTTTTCTATATCTTTGCCCATCAATACCAATGCTATGAAAGAATTGTTGGTTCGTTCGATTTCAGGTCTGGTGCTAGGCATCGTTGTGCTATTTTGCATCTGCTTTTCCCCTTGGACGTGTGCTGCTTTGCTGCTTTTTGTTGTCAGCATCGGCACGTTCGAAATGGGCCGTCTCCAACAAATGAATACCATTCCATATCTTGTTGTCGGAGAACTTTTTACTATTTCTGCTTATGGGGTCGCTTCATTGGTGGCGCTTGATGTGATTGGCCAAAAGTGGTTGCTTTTGGAGATTCCATTTCTAACCCTTCCTTTTGTCTTTGCGCTGTTCTCGTCTCAACGTGATGCCAAGCATGTCTTTGCCTATGTCTACGGTTCGTTGCTATACCTTTCTTTACCCTGTGCCTTGATGCTTTTTATGTATCGCAAAGAGTGTTTTAACGACATGGCTCGTCCTGGATTGATTGTGCTTGTTTTCTGTTTGTTGTGGACCAATGATATATTTGCCTATTTGACAGGTCGGCTACTCGGAAAGCATAAACTATTTGAGCGTATCTCGCCTGGGAAGACCATAGAAGGTAGCGTTGGCGGCCTGTTGTTTACTGTTATTGCCGTAGCAATTTTTAGCCACTATGCAGACTGGCTCACTTATGCTGCCGCTATCGGATCAGGTGTTATTGCGGTTGTGTTCGGCACCTTGGGCGATTTGTGTGAGTCGATGCTAAAACGTCAGGCCGGCGTGAAGGATTCAGGCAAACTGATACCTGGTCATGGTGGTGTTTTGGATCGTTTTGACTCCGTTTTGTTCAGCGTACCGTTTATTTTTGTTTATTTGCTGCTGCTATGAAGATTCACAAAAGGTTACACGAAGAGGGAACAAAAGCCATCCTCATTACTTTGGCCATCGTCGCTGTGGTCGCGTTTCTTGTCAATTGGTTTTGGCCACGACAAACTGCGTGGCATTGTCTGCTATATATATTTGAATTAGTAGTGCTTACACTGATTGTTCGCTTTTTCCGTGTGCCGATTTGGCGTAAAACTACAATCGAGGAAAATGCGGTATTAGCTCCCGCTGACGGTGTGGTGGCTGCTAACGAAGTGGTGCTTGAAGATGAATATTTTCACGACCAGCGACGCCAGGTTTCCATCTTTATGTCGATTTACGATGTGCATATTAATTTCTTTCCTTTCAATGGAGAGGTGACCTACTATAAATACCATCCTGGAAAGTTTCTTGTAGCGTTCAATCCTAAGTCGTCTTCCGACAACGAACATAACACCATCGTTTTGAAGGACAAGAAAGGTCGTGAGATAATGGTACGGCAGATTGCTGGATTTGTGGCGCGGCGTATTGTATGTGACCTACAGGCTGGCGACGAAGCAGTGGTAGGCGAGGAGTTGGGCATGATTCGATTCGGGTCGCGAGTCGATGTTTTTTTGCCGTTAGATGCTGAAGTTGAGGTGAAAATCAACCACCGGACAGTGGGAAAGGAAACAGTACTAGCAAAGTTGAATTGAATGATCAAAGAATCCCTTTGATTTCCGATAGACTTCTCACTTCAAAAGTCCTCTCCCCTTCACTGATTTCACCATAAGGGTTGAAGAATATCGTGTCCATTCCTGCCGCTCTGGCTCCATCAATGTCGACGGCCATCTCGTCTCCAATCATCAGGCTTTCCTCTGCAATAGCACCTGCCTTATGAAGAGCATATTTGAAAATCTCTGGGTTAGGCTTTTTCACGCCGACCTCCTCAGAAACCGTCAAAGTATCGAAATAAGGATCTAAACCAGAACCGCTGAGTTTGGTGTGTTGCACTTCTTGAAATCCATTGGTAATTAGATGTAAATGGTAGTTTGGTTTAAGGTAATCCAATAATTCCATCGTTCCAGGAACGAGTCTGACAATGCGTGGCGACCAAAACACATAGTCCTCGCTCAGGTGGTCTGCTAATTCGGCATCGTGGATGCCGTAATGCTCCAATGGTTTCATGAAACGAGTGCGGTTCAATTCGTCCTTGGTGATTTTGTCGGCTCGATAGAGTACCCAAAGTTCTTCATTCAGAGGATGATATACCTCATGAAACTCCTGTGCGCTAGGGATGCCAAGGTTTTTCAAATTGTATTTGTCGTATAAGCGTTCGAAGGCCACTTCTGCAGCAGCGTCAAAGTCCCACAGTGTGCGGTCAAGGTCGAAAAAGATGTGCTTGTATTTTATTTCTTTATTCGTAATTGGGGATTCAGAGAGATTGTTCTTCGCCTCTGTTTCTATTGCATTGTTCATGCTGCTTTCCTTTGTTCTCATTTGCCGTTGCCATTCAAAAAGTGCGACAGCAGCCGCATGACTTACATTAAGTGACCGTGTGGGTCCAGGTACAGGTATATAAACTACTAAGTCACATTGGACAAGCAAATCGTTGCTTAGACCTTGGCGTTCGCTGCCTACGATGAAGGCGACGTCTTCTGGAAGTTTGGTGTCATAAATGCATTTGGCGTTGTCGGCGGTCTCTATGGCAACAATAGATTTGCCTTTTGGAACGATTTTGTGCAAATCGGTCTCTTCACTGAAATACCACCGGATATTATCGCGACTAGAGGCTGCTGCTCGGCGCACCTTGCCCAAACGGTGCTCGTCTTCCTTGCCCAAAAAGCACACCTCGCTTGCTCCGATGTTGTCCGCCAAACGTATCATGGCTCCGATGTTGTCAGGGGTCATCAGGTGGTCGGCGATGAGTATGGGACGGGGTAGTCGATCGTAGAGGGTCTCAGGGTTAAGTTTTCCGAAAAGGTCGTTAGATTTTAAGTAGGTCATGTTGGTGGTTACTCTACGATGATTTTCTTGATGATAATTTGTCCTTCGGCAGCGATATGAATGACATAGATGCCTTTTTCAAGGACTCCGCAGTCAATGAGGGTGTCGCCAGTACTGTAACCACTCAAGACATTTTGGCCGATGTTGTTGTATATGATGTAGTTATAGGGTGCCTCGAAACTGATGTTTAGAGCGTTTCGAGTGGGATTAGGAAAGATTTTCAATGTGTTCTCAATGCTGTCGATTCCCATAACAGTGATGTCGACGGTGGCGAAAGCAGGAATGGATTGTTGTCCATTGGTGCTGATTGCTACGACACTGTAAGTATAGTTGCCGATGTTGACGAGTTGGGTGAATGAGGTCTCGAGTTGCGTGGACACAGGTACCCCATCGCGTCGGATAATATAGTGGTCCACATTATCGAAGCCTTGCCAAGTCAAGGTGACTTCGTTTTCAACGACGCGTGCCTCCAATTCCAGTTCGGGTAGAAGTGTCACCATGTTGGATGAAGGGAATTGTATGTCATCAATCCAGCAGCAGTCGTCGCCATAGCTGCCGTTGCCGTCCTTCATATAAATCCACTTGAATTTGTGAGTTCCAGCACTGACGGGGAATGTCTCTCGGCTCCAATTGACTTCTCCTGACCATTCTCCCATGGGGGTGTTGTCAATATAGAAGGTGAGTTTGTCTTTATTGGCTTCAGTGCAAACTTTTTTGAAGAAACTGATGATGCCATCTTCAGACACATCGAAACTTGTCTGCAATGTGGTGATGTGGGTGTTGCCAATGGCTCCCGAACGTGCACTGTAGGAACCGGTGTTAGAGGTATTGTTGTCGATGAACCAATTTGCACCACCTAGTGTCTCCCAAGCAAAGGCGCTAAAATCGCCAGTCTCAAAGGTCTCTTTGACAGGTCCAATGTTAATCAATTCGGTGCCGCTGAGTGTATAGGGCAAGGCTTCTATATGGTAATACACTTCTAAACTGGAACCGTATGGCATGTCTGAAGTGGTAAACGTAAACGTAGCAGTAGCGGAACTTCCTGCGGGAATCATACCTACGTTATGCTGTATTGGGTTGAAAACCAACTCGGTGGAACTGCTGTAGAGTTGAACTTTGACTGCGTTTGCATCGGATGACCCTGTGTTTCTGACCCCAATTATTAGTGTTCCGCTTTCTCCAGGATTGGTATTGCCCAACGGTCTAAAGTCTGACAAAGAGAAAGTGGGTGCATGGAGGGTCATGCGAAACTGGCTGTTCCAAGTGTGAGTTCCATCAGTGCATACTAGGGTGAAATAGGCTTGGGTGCCGTCTGTAATCATCTCGTTGACGGAAATCAGGAAAGCATTGATGATGGTGTATTCCCCTAAGGGTTCAATGGAAGGGATGGTGGCCGTACCGTTCAGAATATGGATGTCGGGCGACTCTGTGCTGAGCATCACTTGGATGTTTGAGGCAGTCTCGTTGCCTATGTTCTTGATGGTCAAGTTGATGTTTGTGGTCTCTCCATAGTCAGCCTGACCATTGGAGTCATTAACGTTAAAATTAGTGTAGGTAAGATAGGCACCATTGGCAGGAATGATAGCGATATCGCGTACTTCAGTCACTTTGTTGAAACTAGTAACCACAAGTTGTGCGGTTCCGGTCTCGGAAGGGCTTTCAAAACTCATTATGGCTTCTCCATTGACTATGGGTGTGCTGGCAATGACATTGCCATTGACGGAGAGAGTGGCGAAGGCGTATTCGGTTTCGGCTGTGAGACGCAGTTCGGTTTGTCCTAAGAAAAGAGCCTCGGGTTCGCAGGTGACGTGCATCTCTGTCGGATTGGCGGTGCGCATCGTCATGCTCGGGTCCCCAAAGAGGATCCAGGTATTGTGGGTGGCACCTTGGTCGGAAGGGTGGAGGTCGAGGATCTTCATGTTGCCGTTGAGCGAAGCGCCGCCAAGGGTGTGGTGGTACTGATCGGCATTACGCCATTCGCAGAGTATGTCCACCATTTCGTCTTGTCCGGTCATAGGAGGCTGCCATGGTTGTGAGGTCCAACTGAACATGCCTCCTATGGCGCCTGTGGGTGCGCCTGTGGCGTTGTTAGTGGCCCGCATCCAAGTCTCGGCAAAGCAGGGTTGACTGTAGTTAAACTGACCGTTGAGGCAGGCTGTTGACCAAATGACAGGCCATTTATAGTCGTTAGTCAAAGCGTTGATATGGCTGTTGTTAAAGTTGCCTACATACCAACTCGTTTGTGCCCCGTGGTTGCAATAGTTGCAGATGCTGGCGCCATTGTTGAAGTTCTCTCTCAGCATGGTTGCATTGGTACCTACGCCCACGCCATGATAATGCTGCGAAACCTCGTTGTATGTGTAGTGCAATAAGGTGTCGCGGATGTATTCAATATGTTGATAATCAGACTCGCCACCATTATGTCCGCTGCCTGCTCCTTCGCTTGAGCCGATGCCGATGCCTTTGCTTAGCCAGTCTGCTTGAGAGGTGATGTCGCGCTCGTAGTAAACCACTTTTGTGACCTGGTTTTGCACATCGGTCACACTCTCGGCAGAGAAACGGCCAACAAACACTTCTGGGTAATAGTCGCTGCCTTCGAGTTGTCCAAACCAGATGTCGGAGGCGCCGCCGCTCATCATTTTGGGCGTGAGGTCGGCATAATCACCTACGAGGAGAACATAGCATAGGTTCTCATCTGGGTTGTTATAGTGGTTCAGGATGCAGGATTTAATGAGGTCGGGGTTGTTGCTGCCGATGTCGGAAAGACTCACCATTGTCGTCTGGCGTCCTGATTCGTTCTTCCAGTCTACAAAAGGTTGCATGGCTTCCAAAAAGCGGTCAGGGCAGATGACAAGCAGTTCGCCCTCGTCGGCGACAAATGCATATTTAGTTGCCTTTTCTCGATAGTTGATGAAGCGGTGCGCATACATGGCTTCAGTTTCGGAGGAAAGTCGAGTAAGGCTACTTCTCCGTCTCAACTTCTGATTGTTTCCTTTCTCGTTGGTCCTGCTCATCGTCAGTTGCAAATGCGTAAACACACGCAGGGTTTTCGTAACAGGGTTGTAGGCGAAGGGATAGACTAATATGTTTTGTCCACGAAAGTCGCGCAGGATATAGGGTTGGTCAAGATTTGCTTGAAAACCAGGGAAGAATTGGTTTTGAGAATAGGCCGCTCCGTAGCGATATGGCACTTCGTCAGGGTTAAATTGGCGGTTAATATTGCCTTTTGACGGTGCGATTTCGATGTTCTCCAAGTCCAAGTATTGGTAATCATCAATACGAACCTCCATTTTTGCCCCATCGTCAATGAGTACGGGAATGGCGAATAGCGGCAAGTCGGGAGCGCCTTCTTCAAGCATTGAAGCCATTTTGGGCACGGTAATGACGCATTGCGTGCCTTGTGGTGTTTTGACTTCCTTCTTGAAGAAACCTCCCAAGTTAAAGGACAGGGTTGTGGCGCATTCTGTGTCAGACACCAACTTGACCTTTGGGGCGACTGGGGCGGATTGTGGGCAACTCACCCATTCTTGTGCAAACAGGTGGGTTGACAGTATGCATAGGGCTAAAAATAGTAATCCTTTTTTCATCTTGACTAGATTTTGTGCAAAAGTAAGACTTTTTGCCCAAATAGCGCCCAATTTGAGAAAAGGGGATGGGCGTGAAAAAGTGAACCTACTGTTTGCGTAAATGCAAACAGACGGACCTCGCTTGGGAAGTCCGTCTGCCTCGTCGGATTGTCAAATAGTCTGTAACGATAATTCAATAGTTAGTCCACGTTGTCGTGGAGGAAGGAGTTCTCGCTGCTGATGCCGGTTTGTGAGGTCGAGTAGTGCGAGAGGTCATCCTCGTCACTTTGGTTGATTTCGACGTTGCGGCGCAGGTAGGCAGGTTGGTTCTCAAGTTCTTCCAACCCCCGGGCGGTTCTGAAGTTAATGCTGAGGGCGCGCAGGCGCTGCTTTTTCAATTGCTCCTTCGGGTCGGCTTCTTTTGCTTTTTTGGACTCAAGCACTGCTATTTCCTGCTCAGTGCGAGCTTGCACTTCTTCTTGTGTGATGATGCGGGAAGTAATCTCAAATCCTTCGTCGTCGTTGCTACTGGTGCTAAATGGGTTGTCGAAAACTTTCACCACAGGATGATCGTCATCGTGAGGGGTAGTCAACGGCGTTTCTAGTATCGGAAAAATAGGCGCGGTCTCAATGGCGGTATCAAAGAGAGGAGTGTCGTCCTCGTCGATAGTTTTTGGCTCTTCTTCGGACTTGCCGATTTTGGATTCTTCGCTACTATCGGTCGGAAGTGTTTGGGATTCCTCAGGGACCGTTGTCTCGGGAATTTGGACTTCTAGCAGTGAATGTACAGTCTTCTCCTCGTGTTTTGGTTGTTCGACTTTTGCCTCCATGGTTTCAACCTCAGTAGCAGCTACTGAACCAACGGCCATATTGGCAGGTTGAGCCGGTGCTTCGTTTTTTTCGTCCTTTACCTTTCCGCTCAGATCGTAGACCTTTTTAGGTTGGGTTGGGTTGACGGGTGATTGTTTTTCGGCCAGAACGCTGCTGTAGGGTTTGGCATCATGGTTAAAACCAGTGGCGATTAGTGTCACGCTGAGTGCCTCGCCGAGACTCTCGTCGGTGCCATTTCCCCAAATGACGTCACTATTGTTGCCACAGGCGTTTTGCGCGATTTCGAGAATCTCGTCTACTTCATCCAACGAGACTTCGTTAGTGCCCGATGTGATGTAGAGCAGAATATTTTTGGCGCCTTCGATGTTCGAGTCGTTGAGTAATGGCGAATGGATGGCATCTTTGATGGCTTTCTCGGCGCGGCCTTCACCTTCAGCAGTGCCAGAACCCATGATGGCCTTGCCACTGTCTTTCATGACCGTCTTCACGTCTTCGAAGTCAACATTGACATAACCAGGTACGGTGATAATCTCGGCGATACCGCGTGCGGCTGTTGCCAACACGTCGTCAGCCTTCTTGAAAGCCTCAGAGAGTTTCATGTTGCCGTATTGGTCGCGGAGTTTGTCGGTGCTAATGAGGATGAGCGTGTCGACGCATTTCTTCAACTCGTCAATGCCTGCCAACGCTTGCAGTTTGCGGCGGCGGCCTTCGCGTTCCATGGGCATGGTGACGATGCCGACGGTGAGTATGCCTTTGTCTTTGGCGATTTTGGCCACGACTGGAGCTGCACCTGTGCCTGTGCCGCCGCCCATTCCAGCGGTGACGAAGAGCATCTTGGTGTTGTCATCCATTAAAGACTCAAGTTCGTCTCGACTCATCTCTGCGGCTTCACGCCCGATGTTTGGGTCGTTGCCTGCACCGAGTTCGCGCTTGCCTAAGTGAACGGTAGTCTTCACTTTGCTCTTAAGTAGTGCTTGATGGTCGGTATTGCACAAGACGAAATCGACACCCTGTATGCCTTCCTCCATCATGTGGTTGACGGCATTGCCTCCGCCACCTCCTACGCCTACAACTTTAATATAGTTGGGTTTCTCAGCGTCGACGGGTTTGAATAACTCGTCCTGTTGCTGGTTGATAATGTAATCTTCTGCCATAGTGTGTTGGTTTTTAGGGTCTAGTCAATGTCGTCTGGGGTAAAGATTTCAGTGAACGAAGTTACGATTTTTTTCAGGTCGATGCCTTTTTTCTTCTTCTTTTTTGTGTCGTTTTCGACCGGTTCGGTTGAAGTGTCTTCTGCTTCGGGAGCAACCACGATTTCTTCGTCTTTTTTGCGTCCCACGGTCTTTTCCTTTTCGGTCTCTTCGATGTTGCGCAGGTGTTCATCGTGTTCCATGCGGGCGATGGTCTCGATGACAATGCCGATGCCAGTGGAATACATCGGGCTCGACATCTCTTTCATGGAGTTTTGGTTGAGATGCTCGTTGGGATAACCGATACGCACTTCCAATCCAGTCTTGAATTCTGCAAGTTGTTGAATGTGGCGCATCAAAGCTCCGCCTCCGGTCAAAACGATTCCTGCAATGAGGTTGTTCTCCGACTTGGCTTTTTGGATTTCGTAGTTGACAAGTTCGAAGATTTCCTCTAAGCGTGCTTGGATGATGTGAGCCAAGTTCTTGAACGAGATTTCTTTGGCTTCACGACCGCGAATGCCTGGAATCGACACCACTTCATCGTCACGGTTTTCGCTGGCCAGTGCCGATCCGAACTTCACCTTCACTTCTTCAGCGTAGTGCTTGATGATGGAACAACCGGTGCAGATGTCGTCAGTGATGATGTTGCCGCCGAAGGGGATGACAGCAGTGTGTTGTATCTTTTTGTCTTTGAATATGGCGATGTCGGTGGTTCCGCCGCCAATGTCGACCAATACCACACCAGCGTCTTTCTCTTCTTCGTCGAGAACGGCTTGTGCTGATGCGATGGGTTCAAGAATCATGTAGTCCATTTCAAGTCCTGCGCTCTCAATGCACTTGACGATGTTTTTGGCTGCCGAAGTCTGTCCGATGATGACATGGAAGTTGGCTTCGATTTTGTTGCCCAACATTCCAACGGGATTGGTGGCCAACTCGCCATCAACATAAGTGTCTTGGCGGATGACATCAATGATTTCTTCGCCAGGAGTCATGTTGATCTTGAAAGTGTCTTGGCGCAAGCGTTCCAACTCGCTTTCTGTGATTTCGGTCTCGTGATTGTCTCGCATCAGGACTCCCCTGTGTTGGAGACTCTTGATGTGTTGGCCAGCGATACCCACGCTGACACGGTTGATTTCAACCCCCGATTGTTCAGAGGCTTGCCTGACGGCGGTCTTGATGGCTTCGACGGTATCGAAGATGTTGGTGACGACGCCGCGCCTGACGCCCGTGGATATGGTTTTGCCGTATCCTAGGATTTCGATTTTGCCGTTTCCGGCTTTCTGGCCTACGATGCAGGCCACTTTTGTTGTGCCGATGTCTAATCCGACGATGATTTTACCTTCGCTCATTGCTTTATCGTTTTGTACAGACTATTTGGTTTTTATAATTCAAGTTAATGCTTTTTAGATTCTTGATTTCATGGCGGTCGATGCGTTGCTTCATGAAGATTTCGAGTCTCTTCAGTTTGTCGGCTGCAAGGCAAGTGTCGCCTACAATGACTCGGGCATCGATGTCTTTCACCGTGAGTTCAAATTCATTGCGGGAGTTGCAGTACAATTGTCCCACGCTATTGCTGATGAAAGAGTTGCTCTCGATGGCTTTGCACCAAGCCAGCGCATTGATGAGATTATGGTGCGCTTTGAGCGTATCGATGAGAGGGTGTGCCGTTGTGTCGTTTTCGATGTCGAAATTGCCGCTTGCCACCATGACGTAGGGTGTGTAGGTTCTGTTTGTAGGAATGACGATACCTTCGTTAGTCACATATACTGACCGCCCGTTACGGTCAAACACCCTAAATTTGGGTTTGTATTCCTCATAGTTTACGTTGAGCGTACCGTTCAAGTCGATGTATGTTGAATTGCTTTCAATCCATGGATTGTTGTCAAGGTGTTTCTGTATTTTTATCATGTCTACAGTGCCTACTTTCTTGCTGCCACATTGTCTCCATAGTTCCTCGCACAATTCTCCTTTCCTAACGAAGCCTGTGTCTGTTTCGGTGATTAGTTTGACCGAATTCAGTGGGCGGTTCAGGTAGTCTTCTCTCGCAAAGACGAACAGTAGGATGAGCGCGACCGCTGTGATGGTCCACAAAACTATGCTTAATATCTTCTTTACCATTTTTTTATCATGTTTTCCAAAGGTTCAACAAAACGGTCGATGTCGCCAGCGCCCATGGTGACCAATAGAGTGGGCTTTTCACTGCCTATTAAGTCTAGGAGTTCTGTTTTTTGGCAGAGACACTTGTCGGTCAAATGCACTTTATCTAATAATGCCTTGGAGGTGATGCCTTCGATGGGCAGTTCTCTGGCTGGGTAGATGTCTAATAGGATGAGTTCATTCGCTAGTGCTAGCACCTCGGCAAAGTCATTCATGAAGTCGCGTGTGCGACTGAAGAGGTGAGGCTGGAAGACAAGGGTGAGTCGTCTCTCTGGGAAAGCCTCCTTGACAGCAGTGAGGCAAGAACGTATTTCTTCTGGGTGGTGTGCGTAGTCGTCTATGTAACAGTATTTTGCGTTTTTGACACGAATGTCAAAACGGCGTTTTACGCCTTCGAAAGATGCCAAAGCTTCTGTGATGGTTTTGGCATTGATTCCGATTTGTCGGGCTGCGATGAAGGCAGCGGTTGCGTTCATCACATTGTGCTTGCCTGCCATGGGTAATTTGATTTCGGTCTTTTGGTTTTCACCATTGAGGATGAAATCCGTAACACCCTGTTCCGATTTGATGATTTCGACACGGTAGTCGCAACCGCTACCAAAGCCAAAGCGAATTCCTCGGTCGGTTTGGACGGCCAAGTCTTCTTTGACGATGACTTTGCCTTCGGTGAGGTTGGCGAAGTCATTGAAACTTTGTACCAAATGTTGGCGATCGCCATAGATGTCCAAATGGTCGGCATCGATGGAGTTGATGATGCTGATGTTGGGATGGAGTTGAAGAAACGAATGGTCGAACTCGTCGGCTTCGACAACGATGACGAAGTCGTTTTCCTTGCAGAGCAAAAGGTTGCTGTTGAAATTGTTGGCGATGCCGCCGATGAAGGCGGTAGTGTTTATGCCACACTCGTTAAGGATGTGGGCAACCATGGCGGTAGTGGTGGTTTTCCCGTGTGTGCCTGCCACGGCAATAGTGAAGTGACCTTCCGTGATTTTGCCTAGAGCTTCAGCACGTTTCATAATGGGCAGTTGGCGCTCACGCAATGCCTCAAACTCTTTGAGGTTGTGTGGTACGGCAGGCGTATATACGACGAACTCAATGAGGGCAGGCAATAGGTTGGGGTTGTCTTCATAATGGATGGCCATGCCCTCATCTTCGAGTTGCCTTGTCAATGGGGAAGGGGTACGGTCATACCCAGCTACGATGTGACCTTGGCTATGGTAATAGCGAGCTAGGGCGCTCATGCCGATGCCGCCGATGCCTAGCATGTAAATCGTATGTCCTTCTCCGTTATTCATCGTTTTGCTATTTTGTTGTTTTGCGGTTGCCACAGGGTAACAGCCTTTCCTTAACCAATGGCTTTTATAATCTGATCCACAATATCATCGGCGGCATTCGGTCGGGCGAACTTGCCGATGTTGGTGCTTAGTTTCTGTTGCAGTTCTTTGTCGGCAGCCAGTTGCAACAGGGCGGGAACGAGTTCCTGCTCGGCGTTAGCGTTGCGCACCATGAGGGCGGCCTCGGCATCGACGAGTTGCTGCGCGTTCTTGGTCTGATGGTCTTCAGCGGCGGTGGGTAGCGGCACGAAGATGACGGGGCGTTGCACCAAGGCCAGTTCCGAAATCGACATGGCACCAGCGCGAGAGATGACCACGTCGGCAAGTCCATAGGCTAAGTCCATGCGCTCGATGAAAATGGTAGGTTTCACACGGTCTTCCAGACCTAAGGATTTCACTTCTTCGATGGCTTGGGCATAGTAACTCTTGCCCGTCTGCCAAATGAGTTGCAGTTCGCTATGGCAGAATGACTTGAGTTGCGCACTGATGCCTTTGTTGATGCCTAAGGCGCCTTGGCTGCCGCCTACAAGCAAGGCGACTGGCTTGTTGGGAGCTAGGTGGAAGAATTCTGCAGCCTCCTCTCGTGTGCCATTAAGGGTGATGTTGGCCCTCAAAGGGTTGCCTGTGAAGTGTATTTTGTTGGCAGGGAACCATTGGTCTAGGTGGTCGTAGGCCACGCAGATGGCCTTGGCTTTCTTACCCACGTTGCGGTTGGTCTTGCCGGGGTAGGAATTTTGCTCTTGGATGACGGTGGGAATGCCGAGCCAGTTGGCAGCTTTCAGTGTGGGACCGCTGGCGAAGCCGCCCACGCCAATGACCACATCGGGTTTGAAGCGTTTCAGGATGCGACGTGCCTTGCTGAGGCTGCTGATGAGTTTTAGGGGCAGCATGAGCGACTTAAGGTCTTTCGTCATTCCGCTAATCCACAGTCCTTCGATGGGATAGCCCGCCTTGGGTACGCGTTCCATCTCCATACGTCCCTTGGCACCGATAAACAGGATGTCGGCCTCGGGGAATCTCCTCTTCAAGGCATCGGCTATGGCGATGGCGGGAAAGATGTGTCCGCCTGTACCGCCACCACTAATCACGACTTTCAGGTTCTGTTTCATGGTTTGTATCGATTGGTTCAACGATGGCTTCTATTTCTTGTTCTTTGTTCATGCTCTCATCTTCCATGCTTCGGGTGACGCTGAGGATCATGCCTATGATGATGCCTGTGGCCATCAGCGAAGTGCCGCCCATGCTGACGAAGGGCAGCGGTTGACCCGTGACGGGCAGCAGACCAATGCTGACGCCCATGTTGATCATGGCTTGGAGGATGATGAGGAATCCGAGTCCAAACGCCATCAGGGCGCCGAAGGTAAGCGTGCGTTTGCTTACGATGCGGATGACGCGTGTGAAGAGGATGACATAGAGCAGCAGCACAAGGAAACCGCCCACGATGCCATATTCCTCGATGATGATGGCATAGATGAAATCGGAGTAAGGATGAGGCAGGAAGTTGCGTTGCTCGCTCTTGCCTGGACCTTTGCCGAAGACTGAACCCGATGCCACGGCGATGTCGGCATAGGTGCGTTGCATGTGACTGTCGTCGAAACGGTTGACCTCGCCTTTGTCCTCGCCCATCGATTTTAAACGGTTCGACCAGGTCTGGATTCGGTTTTGCTTGGCCTTGTATTCGTCTGCTGACTTGGTGCCTAGTGCCACGGCTTGCTCATGAGCCTTGACACTATGCTTGTTGTCGATGCTCGTCTTAGCAGCGTCGATGGCGAGATATATGCCCATGCCCACCACACAGAGACCCACGAGCGAGAGGATGTGCAACATCTTGACACGCCCGATGAAGAGCAACACCATGCACACCAATATCAGAATGAGGGCAGTCGATAGGTTCTCGGTGAAGATGAGCGCCACAGTAAGCAGGATGGGTGCTGCTATCTTGAAGAGGAATTCCTTGTATTTGTATACCTTGCCTTCCATCATGATGAGTTGTCGTGCCAGGTAAGTGATAAGGATGATCTTGGCCATCTCGCTCGGTTGGAACGAGAACCCACCCACATTGATGGAACGGCTGGCATCGTTGATGTTGCGCCCGAAGACGAGGGTGTAGAGCAACAGTGCCAAGGTAGGAATCAGCAGTACCCAAGCGATTTTTGCGTAGTGTTTGTAGTTGACTCTGGAGGCGGCAAACATCATTAGGAAGCCGAAGAGCATCATGGTGAGGTGCTTCATTAACGCCCTGCCCGTGTCGCCTTCATATTTGTTGACGGCCAAGGCACTTGTCGCGCTGTAGACCACAATCAAAGAAATGACGGCCAACAACAGCGCGATGATCCAAATGACTTTGTCGCCTTTCAATACTTTATTAATGAAGCTCATTTTCAAGTTGTTTTACGGTTTCGGTAAATAGTTTGCCGCGTTCGTCAAAGGTCTCGCCGTCGGTTTTGGCGGCAGGTGAGAATAATACGATATCGTTGTCCTTGGCCAAGAGAGATGCTGTCCTGACGGCGTCCTCAAGGGAATCTGCCTCGATAATGTCCTTGATATCCCGTTGAAACATTTTCTTCATCTTGTCCTTGTGCTTGCCAATGCAAACCATGGCTTTCACTTTCTTGCGCACCATACGGCGCAACTCCTTGAGGTCGGTCTCGCAGTTGTCGCCTCCTGCAATCCAGATGACGGGTCGCACTATATTTTCGAAGGTGAACCATACGGCGTTGACGTTCTCGGCACGCGAGTCGTCATAATACATCACTCCATCTACCGTGGCGACGTAGTCCTGACGGTGGCCGATAGTGACGATGCTGCTCAGGCTCTGTTTGATGTTCTCTTTCCTAATCTGCAATATCTGTGACGATATGCTTTCTACCATGGAGTGGGGTTGTCGTTGTCTCGTATTGGTCAGTTCTTCAATGTAAATCATGGTATTTATCTGATTTTAAATGTAATCAATGTGAATGCGGCTAATAGTATGGTTACAATCCAGAACCTTATGGTGATTTTTACTTCGTGATGGACGGCGTTGTGCCCTTCCCCATGCCCTTTGAAAGTGACAGTTGAGTTCGGCCATTTTTCTTTGAATTTGTTGTAGCTCATGCGGAAGTGGTCGTGTAAAGGGGCAGTTTTCCAGATGCGGTGTTTTTTGCCCGTCTTGACGAAGCGTTTTACGTCTATATCAGAGAGGATTTCGAAAAGGAATACACCGCAGAGCAGAGGAAGCAGCAACTCCTTGTGCATGATGATGGCTGAAACAGCGATGATGCCGCCGATGGTCAGGCTGCCCGTGTCGCCCATGAAGATTTGGGCAGGGAAGGAGTTGAACCACAGGAAACCGATGAGGGCGCCGACAAATGCGGCCATGAAAACAACAAGTTCTTCGCTGCCTGGGATATACATTAGGTTGAGGTAACTTGCTGTCTTGGCGTTACTTGAGATATAGGCAAGCAGCAACAAAGTGAGTCCGATGATGGCGGAGTTGCCCGATGCCATTCCATCCATGCCATCGTTGAGGTTAGAGCCGTTTGATACTGCGGCCACTACGAAGATGGTGAGCAATACTAGGAACACCCATGCCAAGTTGTACATCCATTTTTCGCCGGCCCATTTGAAAAGGTCAGCGTAGTTGAGATCGTGGCTCTTAACGAAGGGAATGGTGGTACGAGTCGACTTCACGTCGGGACTTTTCTGAACCATTTCCGTGTTGTTCTCTATCCTTACCTCCACTTTCTCGTTGATCTGCACGGCAGGACTGAAACGGAGTGTAAGTCCGACGATGAGTCCTAAGAGGATTTGCCCGCTGAGTTTGACGACAGGTTTCATGCCGTCTTTCTTGTGCTTGAAGGTCTTGGTGTAGTCATCGGCAAAACCCAAGACGCCAAGGATAAGTGTGGTAGCAATCATCAGGATGGTATAGACACTGTGCAACCTGCAGACAAGGAGTACGGGCACTAAGATGGACATGATGATGATGACGCCGCCCATGGTAGGCACGCCTATCTTTTTCGTGTTGTACGGGTCAATAGACGCATCGCGTTGGGTTTCGACGATTTGCTTGCGTTTCAGCATCTTGATGAACCAATTGCCGAACCATACGGCGACGATGAGGGCGATGATAATGGCCACGGCAGCACGGAAGGTGACATAGTTGAACACGCCCGCGCCTGGGAAGTTGTGTTGGTCTAAGTAATTGAACAGATAGTATAGCATTATTCAGTCTCCATAAATGCTGCCGACAAAGCCTCCTTGTCGTCAAAATGGTTCTTTACTCCGTTGATTTCCTGATAGTTTTCATGGCCCTTGCCTGCAAGCAAAATGATGTCTCCGGGTTTTGCCAAGGCCACGGCTGTGCGAATGGCCTCGCCGCGATTGGTGATGCTTAACACTTTGTGCTTGTCTTCCTCGGTGATGCCCTCCTTCATCTGGCGAATGATTTCGTCAGGGTCTTCATTGCGTGGGTTGTCGCTAGTTAGGATGACCTTGTCGCTCAGTTTGACGGCTACTGCTGCCATCTCGGGTCGTTTCGTTGCGTCACGATTGCCTCCACATCCCACGATGGTGATGAGTGTCTCTTTGTGACAACGCACCTCATTGATGGTAACGAGAACGTTCTCCAATGCGTCAGGGGTGTGGGCATAGTCGACGATGCCGACGATGCCCTTTGAAGAATGTACCATGTCGAAGCGTCCGTTGGCGCCATGCAATTTGCTGATTTCTACCAGCAACTCGTCTTTGTTGAAACCCAACGATAACGCTGCGCCATAGATGGCCAACAGGTTGCTAGCGTTGAATCCTCCCACCAACTGCGTAAACACCTCAGTGCCATTTACCTTGAGCAGCATGCCATCGAAATGGCTCTCCATGACGACGCCTTTGAAGTCGGCATCGTGCTTTAGTGCATAGCTGAGTTTTCGGGCCTTGGTGTTTTGCAACATATATGCGCCATTTTTGTCGTCGAGGTTGGTGAGAGCAAAGGCAGACTGGGGCAACTCGTCGAAGAATTTCTTCTTGGCGTTGCGGTAGTTGGCCATGGTCTTGTGGTAGTCGAGATGGTCGTGGGTGAGGTTGGTGAAGATGCCTCCTGCGAAGTGCAGTCCAGCGATGCGACATTGTGATACGCTGTGCGAACTGACCTCCATGAAGGCGTATTCGCATCCTTCTTCGACCATCTGTTGTAAGAGCGTATTTAATTCGATGGGGTCGGGTGTGGTATGGGTGGATGGAACAACGTTTCGGCCAATGATATTCTCAATGGTAGAAAGCAACCCGCACTTATAGCCGGCCTCGGTGAAGAGCCTGTATAATAAGGTGGCTATGGTGGTCTTGCCATTTGTGCCAGTTACGCCAACTAAGCGTAACTGTTCTGATGGGTTGCCGAAAAAGTTAGAAGCAGCCTTGCCCAAGACAAAGGCTGAATTGTCAACCTTTACATAGGTCACTTGGTTGGATTTCTTTCGCGGCAGTTTCTCGCATACAATGGCAGATGCCCCTTGCTCGATGGCTTTGTCAATGTAGTCGTGGCCGTCGGTCTGGGTGCCTTTCACGGCAAAAAACAAGGTGCCTTGGGCTGACTTGCGAGAGTCGAAGGCAATGTTGACGATGTCAAGGTCCTTGTCGCCAATGATTTCCAAAAGGTTGCAGTTGACCAGTATCTCCTTGAGTTTCATTTCTTTTCTAGTTTTAATCGGATGACACGATTTGCTTTTAGACTGTCGCCAGCGTGTACTGATTGCTCGATGATGGTGCCTTGTCCATCGAATTCGGTCTTGAGTCCCATGTTCTCGAGCAGATATACAGCATCAGTGATGTCCATGCCGACCACATTAGGAACTGTGTTGTCGGCCAGTTGTGCTTCGCGGATGCGAGTCTCGCCATTTTCGGTGCGTTCCACGGTGACCCAATCGCCGTTGATGGCCAAATCGGTGTACGATCTGTTAATGCCTTTAAGATAGTTGGTCTCCTTGTCGTGACGCACGATGACAGGATCTTGGGATTGTCTCGCCTTGAAGTTGGTTGTGTCATCGTCTTGTGTGCCGATGCGCATAGCGTAAACCTTCTCGGCGATTTCTCGGAAACCAGGGGCAGACACGCCACCAGCGGCCCAAAAACGGCCACGAGCACGGCTCACCATGACGATGCAACTGTAGCGTGGTTTCTCGGCGGGGAAGTATCCAACGAAGGTAGTGTTGTATAGTTTGCGACCGATACCGGGTTCGTGGTAAGCATAGCCTTGCACCCGGTCATAGTATTGTGCGGTACCCGTCTTGCCTGCCACGTTGACAACACAACCCTGGAACTGGCGTTTGGCAGTGCCCCTGATGGCAACGCCTTCCAGCATGGTTTGAAGTTTCTCAATGGCATCGGGTGGGGCGATGTGTTCGTTGAGTACGATGGGGTCGAAACGCTCTACGATTTGGTTGCCGCGACGAACCTCACTGACAAATTGGGGTTTCATCATGCGTCCGCCGTTGGCGATGGCGTTGTAGACAGTGATGAGTTGCATAGGAGTCACGTTGACCTCGTAGCCAATTGACATCCAAGGCAGGGTCACCTTCGACCATCCTCCAGGTTTGTCTTTGTCTTTCGGGTCTTTGATGACGGGTTGTGCCTCGCCGGTAATGCCCGTGCCGATTTTTTTGTTCATTCCCAACGCATATAGTCCGTTGACGTATTGCTCGGGATGTGCAGCGAAGGCACGGGTGATGAGTACTGCAGTGCCTTTGTTCGATGATTGTTCGATGACCTCTTGTACGGTGCAGACTCCGTTTTTGGCAAAACTGTGGTCGTCTTTCATCACGCGGTTGGAGAACTGGATGGGTCCGGTGCCAATGTTTACCAAGTCGGTGAGTTGGAGGTCTTGTTTGTGGTTGAGAAGGACGACCATCGAGACAATCTTGAACACTGAACCTGGTTCATAGCGTTCGCCAAGCGCTACATTGTACGACTCTTCGTAAAGTCCAGTCTCGTGGTTGAGCCTCAGGTTGGCCAAGGCTTTCACGTAACCAGTCTCCACGTCCATCAGGATGGCGCAGCCTTGTTCGGCCTTGTTCTCGGTAAGCGTGTGGTTGAGGGCGCTTTCAACGATATCTTGCAGTTTGATGTCGAAGGTCGTAACGACATCGTCGCCGTTTCTCGCCTCTGTGTTGTCCTCTGAGTCGATGGGCACATAACCGCCATTGTGAATCCTTCTCACGAGTTGTTGCCCGTTTTGGCCTTTTAGGTAGTCGTTGTAGGCACCTTCGATGCCGAAGTAATAGCCTTTGTCCTCATTGGCCATGCCGAGCATAAGGCTGGCAAGTTCCTTGTAGGGACGCTCGCGGCGGATTTTCTTTTCTACGATGATGCCACCTTTGTAGATGCCTCGGTTGAAGATGACGAAGTTCTGCATTTGTCGCAGTTCGGGTTGGGTAATGTTGAGTGCTATTTTGTAGTGGCGATTGCCTTTGGCCATGCCTTCGGCAAAGAAGGCCTTCCATTCAGCAGGGTTGCGTTTGGGCAACAGTTGTGACATTTGGATGCAGAGTGAGTCGATGTTGTCGGCCAAAAAAGCCGAGTCGACAGCCTTGTAGTCAAAAAAGACATCGTAAAGAGGGATGGAAGTGGCCATCAGCTGGCCGTCGGCAGAGAAGATGTTGCCGCGAGAGGCTTCCAGTGTTTGCATGCGGTATTCTTGCTTCTCGGCCAACTGCTGCAGTTCCTTGCTGTCCTTGGTCTGTACCAAGATGATCTTTACAATGATAGCAATGCCGAAAATAAGTACGAGGAAATACACCAAATAGGTCTTCCAAAGGGTGTCGGTTTTTGGGTCTAGTGTCATGGTTGTTCCTCCTGCTTTTCGGGTTGTTCGATCTCAATGCGCTTCAGCGGTGTGACCGCTTCTTTAAGTCCGGTGCCTGCCAGTCTTTTCACCAATACCGATTGTTTGGAGGCTTCCATGATTTCGGATTTCAGTTGCACGTATTCCACCTGCAGGTCGTTAAGACGTTTCGAAGTCTTGGCGAGTTCACGGGTGCGTTCCTCGGCGATGTAAGTGTTGGTGATGATGGCCATGAGCAGGACAGTTACATAGACCATGAATGGAAATTGCTTGGAGATTTCTTCTCTCACCAGGAACTTGCCGCCCAAAAACGACATTACGCTTTTTTTCTTTTTCTTCTTCTCTTTCTTTTCTTCCATGGCCTAAATCCTTTCTGCAATTCTGAGTTTGGCGCTGCGTGCCCTGCTGTTGCGTTCCATTTCCTCTTCGGTGGCAACTACGGGTTTGCGCGTAAGCGTCTTAAAGGGAGTGAGCAAGTTGCCGAAAAAGTCCTTCTCTTCTTTGCCTTCGGCATTGCCAGTCTTCATGAAATTCTTCACGATTCGGTCTTCCAATGAGTGGTACGACATGACGACCAAGCGTCCCCCAGAATTCAGCACATCGGGACATTGGTTGAGGAAGGCAGTCAATGCTTCCAGTTCCTGGTTGACCTCGATACGGAGCGCTTGGAAAATTTGGGCAAGCACCTTGTTCTCTTTGCCTCGAGGCAGGCGGTTGCGCACTGCCGCTTTCAATTGGTCTGTGGTCTCGATGGGTTCTGTGCTTCGTGCCATTACAATATCGGAGGCAAAGAGGTGCGGTTGCTGCAGCTCACCATAGAGGCGTAGGATGCGGGTAAGGTCAGCGTGGTCGTAGGTGTTCACCACGGTCGCCGCATCGTTGGGTGTCAACTGACTCATGCGCATGTCCAAAGGTCCGTCGAAACGGGTCGAGAAACCTTTCTCTGGTGTGTCAAATTGGTGCGATGAGACGCCCAAGTCAGCGATGATGCCGTCTATCTTGCCGCCGTGATAGAGTTGTATGAAGTTCTTGAAGTACTTGAAGTTCTGCGGGATGAAGGTGAAACGCTCGTCATCGAAGGCGTTGGCGGCGGCATCTTCGTCTTGGTCGAAGGCATAGAGATGCCCTGTGGTGAGTCGATCAAGGATGGCCCTAGAGTGACCTCCGCCACCAAACGTGACATCGGCATACACGCCTTCGGGGTTAATGCTCAACCCCCCGATACATTCTTCTAACATGACCGGATTGTGATACATCTTCGCCCTCCTTCTTATTTGATGTTCTCGCTGAGTAAATCGAAGAATTCCTCATCGCTGAGGTCTTCGCTAATTGACTGTTCGTAAAGGTCCTTGTCCCAGATTTCCATTTTCGTTGTCACAGAAGTGATGACGATGTCTTTGGCTAGCGATGCCTTTTCTATCAGGTCCTTGGTGATGAGCAGGCGTCCGCTGGCGTCGAGTTTCACAAACCGTGATCCTGCGTCGTAGCGGCGCATCGCGGCTTCTTGTTTCTTGTTGAATTGACTGAACTTGGCGCGCAGTTGGTCTTGCACTTCGTTCCAATCCTGCTTTGTGTAGAGTTCCAAACAGTGGGCATGCAGGCCTGGGCGGAGCACGAAACCTTCCTCCACTTGGTCGCCCAGTTGCTCCTTGAACTCGCTAGGCACCAAAACGCGGCCTTTTGCGTCCAATTTGCAGTTGTAATGTCCCACTAAGTAACTCATTTTCTTCCTTTATGTTTTTCAGCGGCAAAGATAAACACTTTTTCCCATTTTTCGACACATTTCGACACCAAATTTTTTAAGAAGTTTTCAACATGTGCTGTTCATATCTTTGTTGATAATTTGTTAATAATTTATTGCTCAAAAGGATATAATGTTAATTTAGTCTGGTTTCGGCAGCTTATTTAGTGTTTTTTCTTCCCAAACCGCCCTTGACATTGTACTTTTTACTATTTTTGCCGATTATAGAGAGATGTTCAATCATGGAAACTGAACAAAACAATCTAATTGATTTGAGGAAAATCTTCACGGCAAAGGTGCCTAAGTTGATGAAGCACATGCCCAATTGGCTGTTTCGTAGGATCCAGCGGCTGCTGCATGAGGAGGACATCAATGAGATTCTAACTAAGTACGCCGACAAGGAGGGCATAGACTTCATCAATGCGGTGGTTGCTGATTTCAACCTCAAGGTGGTCGTTGAAGGGGAGGAAAACCTGATGGCGAGCGATCGCATCCTTGTCGCTTCCAACCATCCTCTGGGAGGTCTGGACGGCATCGCGCTCATTGGCGCTGTGGGCAACCGCCGGGGTGAGACGCTGACTCCCGTCAACGACTTCCTGATGTTTGTGAAGAACCTGAGACCGATTTTCATTCCTGTCAGCAAGGTGGGCAGCGCTACGGCCAACCGTGAGGAGAGCCTCAAGCTCTTCAATGAGACTTTTGCTGGCGACAGCACCATTTGTTATTTCCCATTCGGTCTTTGCTCGCGCAAGACCAAGGGCGGAAAGATTATGGACCTCGATTGGAAAAAGACCTTTGTCACCAAGTCGAGGGCCTATCAACGAGACATCGTTCCAGTTCACATCGAAGGCCGAAACTCGAAATTCTTTTACAACCTGGCTCGCTGGCGCAAACGTCTGGGCATCAAGGTGAACATTGAAATGGCCTTCCTTGTCGACGAGTTCTTCAAACAGCGCAACAAGACGCTCACCATCAGTTTCGGCAAGCCTATTCCTTACCAGGCTTTAGACCGGCGCTTCAACGATGCGCAATGGGCCGAGAAACTGCGCACCTTCTCCTATCAATTAGGCAATGACTGTAATTTAGTGTTTGACCCTTCAAAGGAATACAAGATATGAATATTCAGGATATCATCAGTCCGGTGCCGGTTGAGGCCATTATGGACGAACTGACCGGCGATAAATTCTTCCGCAAGACAAACAACGGCGGTAATGAGATTTATATTCTTTCGGCGCACGATTCGCCCAATATCATGCGTGAGATTGGACGCCTGCGTGAGATCAGTTTCCGAGACTCGGGAGGTGGCACGGGTCTCGACTGCGACATTGACGATTTTGATACGCGCGATGAGAACTATTTCCTGCAATTGATTGTTTGGAATCCTACTGACCGTGCCATCGTAGGAGGTTATCGTTTCTTGTTATGCGACAAGTTGCCATTGGATGAAAATGGTCAGGTTGACACGCCTACAAGCGAACTGTTCCTTTACTCAGAACGATTTGTGAAGGACTACCTGCCCTATACCCTTGAGTTAGGACGCTCATTCGTGCAACCTGCCTACCAACCCTCAAAACACTTGTCGAAAGGTCTTTATTCGCTGGATAACTTGTGGGATGGATTGGGTTCGCTCATTGACATATATCCGGAAGCCAAGTACTATTTTGGCAAGGTGACCATGTATCCGCAGCTCGAACGCACCTCGCGCGACATGATTCTCTATTTCATGAAGAAGCACTTTCCCGACAAGGAGAAACTGGTGTCACCTCGGCCAGAGTTGGACCTGCCCATCCTGACTGAAACGGCGCAACTTGAGGCGGTGTTCACCGCCGACAACTATCGCGATGACTACAAAATCTTGGTGCGCAGCGTTCGGGAACGTGGTGCCGCGGTGCCGCCTTTGGTCAGCGCTTACATGAACTTGTCGCCGACGCTGCGTTCTTTCGGTACTGCGCTCAACCCAGGTTTCGGCAGTGTGGAGGAAACAGGCCTGCTGCTTACTATCGGCGATATGTTTGAGGAGAAAGCCCAACGCCATCTGGTTTACGACAAAAATGAGACGCCATCCCATCTTATCTAAATAGTGAATTGCTATGAATATCACGAAAGCTGAGTTTTTAATGAGCAACACGCGTTTCGACTTTTTGCCGAACGATAACATTCCTGAGTACGCCTTTATAGGCAGATCCAATGTGGGCAAGTCGTCGCTCATCAACATGCTAGTGCAACGCAAAGGTCTGGCCAAGACCTCATCGGTGCCAGGCAAGACGGTTGCCATCAATCACTTCATCGTTAATGATGCCTGGTATCTCGTTGATTTGCCGGGTTATGGCTATGCTCAGCATTCGAAGAAGACTCGTGAGCAGTGGCGTGTGATGATCAATAATTACATCACGCGCCGGCGCAACTTGGTGACGACTTTTGTTCTTGTCGACTCACGCCTTGAACCTCAGAACAACGACTTGGGTTTTGTCGATTGGTTGGGAGAGAACCAAGTGCCGTTCTGCATCGTTTTCACTAAGGCCGACAAGGTGTCAAATGCTGAATTAAACCGCAACGTGGAAGCATTTAAGGCGAAGCTCATGGAGGAGTGGGAGGAACTTCCTCCCGTCTTCATCACTTCGTCGGAAAAGAAAACTGGTCGCGACGAAATATTAGACTATATTGAGCGACAGAACGTCGAGGTGGCAGGACTGATGAATAGGAAGCAATAAAACAACAAACAACATAATTTCAACCTTAAAATCTTAGCATTATGTGGGGTATAATCGTTTCAATCCTTATTGGTGCATTGGCAGGGTTTATCGCAAGTCGGATCATGAAAAAAAGTATGGGCTTGTTAATCTGCATCCTCGTTGGCATCCTTGGCGGTGCTTTGGGTAGTTGGCTTTTGGGTCACGTTGGTCTGTCGACCGCCCCGACTTTTTTGGGTCGCCTTTTGGTTGGCACAGGCGGTGCAGTGGTGCTCCTTTTCATCCTTTCTCTCTTCAGGAGGAAATGATTTGAACAGACATGAAGTAAAAAAGAGGGGAAACCCTCTTTTTTATTCTGATCGTTGCAGGTCAGAGGTTGTAATTATCTGAAATACACCCTTGTGATTCCTGTGCCTCCCGTCTCCAGCGAGGCATCGCAGAAACGTTCCACCTCGTGCATGTGACTGAGTTTCTCGCGGATGAGTTTGCGTAGGATGCCATTGCCCTTGCCGTGGAGTATGCTCACCTCTTTGATGCTCAAAAGTTTGGCTTCGTCCAAGTATTTGTCTACGATGTCCAAGGCCTCCTCTGCTCGATGGCCGCGAACGTCCAAGGTCAACTCAAAGTGTTCGGCCTTTTCGCTAAGGTCGTCGGCGATGCCTGCCTGCCAACGGCGTTGTGTCTTGCGGGCTTCGGCGCGACTCACCTTGCGGAGTTTGTCAGGACTGGTGCGAAGGCGGATGCTGTCGAAAAGGATGGTGGCATCGGTGTCGCTGATGGCCAAAATCTCGCCCACCACTTGCATTTCTTCAATACAAACGGTGTCGCCAACCTTTAACTTCACCTCGCTTTCTTCCTTTTTCTGAGGTTCGGCGATTTCTTGGATTTTTTGTGCAATCTCTTGTTTGGTCTTCTCTAGGCTCTGGCGGATTTCCTTGGTTTTCGTCTTTTCGGCCTGTGCCTCCTTGATTTCCTTGATGGTGCGCTCTATTTGGCTGTTGGCTTTTTGGATCAGTTCCTGAGCTTCGGCAGCGGCCTCACGGAGGTATTGTTTCTTTTTGCCTTCGAGTTCGGCGAGCAGGCCTTTGTATTTCTCTACCACTTCGGTGAGAAGTTGGTCGGCGATGCGCAACTCTTGTTCCTTTTTGCGGATAGCTTTCTTGTCGACTTCCAACTGTTGCAGTTGTTTTTCAAACTTAAGGTGTTGGTCTCCGGTGATGTTGGCGGCATCGTCGAGAATGTGTTTTGGGAAACCGATTTTCTTGGCGATCTCGAAGGCGAATGACGAACCGGGCTTGCCCGTCATCATGATGTACATGGGTTGCATGAACTTGGTGTCGAACAGCATGGCACCGTTGATAATGCCTTCGTGGTTGTCGGCTAAAAGTTTGAGGTTGGCATAGTGCGTAGTGACCATGCCGAAGGCTAGTTTTTTGTTAAGTTCAAGTAATATGGCCTCAGCAATAGCTCCTCCTAGTTGGGGCTCTGTGCCCGTGCCGAACTCGTCGATGAGGAACAAAGTCTTGGCATCGGCGCTTTCCAGCAAAGCCTTCATATTAATAAGGTGTGAGCTGTAGGTGGAGAGGTCGTCCAAGATGGACTGCTCGTCGCCGATGTCGATGAAGAGACTGTCGAAGATGCCGCACTGCGAGTCGACGCGCATGGGGGGCATCAAACCGCATTGCAACATGTATTGCAGAAGGCCTGTAGTCTTGAGGCATACTGACTTGCCACCTGCGTTGGGACCACTGATGACGAGGATGCGTTTGCTTGCGTCAAGTTCCAGATCCAGCGGCACAACTTGTTTGCCTTGGGTTTTCAGTTTGCGTTCGAGCAAGGGATGGCGGGCCTGCTGCCAGTTGAAGCAAGGAACGTCTTTGATTTCGGGTTTCACCCCGCCGATTTCGTTGGCCAATAGGGCTTTTGCGCGGATGAAGTCAAGTTCGCCAAGCAGATGCCAGGCTTTGCAGAGCTCTGAGAGATAAGGTCGCAGCAGTCGCGTGAACGCCATCAAAATCCGGTGGATCTCGCGGCGTTCGGCGTATTCCAACTCCTTAATCTCGTTGGAAGTGTCGAAGATCTCGGCGGGTTCGATGTAGACGGTCTGGCCCGTGGCCGACTCGTCGTGGATGAAGCCCCGGATGGCGCGTTTGTCGCCCGCTTTCACGGGGATGACGAGGCGCCCGTCGCGGACGGTGAGTTCCGCCTTGGGGTCGACCCAACCTGCGGTTTTGGCGTCACCCATGATCTGGCGGATGCGCTTCTCGATGCCGCCTTGCTTGCGTCGTATGCTTTGGCGTATTTCTAAGAGTTCAGTGGAGGCATTGTCGGGAATCTCGCCCTTGTCGTCGACGAGTCGGTTGACCTCAGTGAAAATGCTGCGTTCAATGAAGATATCCTCAATCAGTGCCTTGATTCGTGGTGTGGCGTTAGCACTCTCGGAGTGGCCGTAGCGCAGGATGGCCTCCACGACGTTAAGTGAGGGTTTGAGCGCGAAGAGGTCTTCGACGCTGAGGCAGGTGCCGTCGATTTGGATATTGTGGAAGGCCTCGCGCAGGTCGTGGAAGTCGCGCATGGGGAAAGGCACGCCTGTCTGCATCAGACCGATAAACTCCTCGGTCTGCTCAAGGCTCTTGACGATATGGTTCTTGTAGGCAGAGAAGGCCATGGCTTCCACGCGCTCCAGTCCCATCTGGCTGATGCAATGGTCGGAGAGCATTTGGCGGATGCCGGCAAAGCCGATTTTCTGTTCGAAGTTGGTCGGATAGATCACGGGTCACAAATGGGTTTATTATTCGTCTTCATATAACACTCCCCAGGGGAGGGATCCTTCGCGATAGCTGCGTGAGTATTCCTCTTCTGTCAGACCATCGTCGCCTTGTGGAATAAGAGGACCTTCCCAAAGTACCTTTTTCTTTCCCTCTTTCTTCTTTTTCGAGGCGTCCACTCTGAATTCGATGGGGATTTTGGTGTCAAGAATCACTGTTTGTGAACTGTATGTATGTGCCGCGTGTTCCTTAGGCGAGTACTTGAAGCGATCTCCATAAAAAGCATATGTCTTTTGACTTGGGTGGTAATATAGCTCTTCTAAACTTTTCACGACCCGTTTCAAATCTTTGTCAGTTACAAGTTTAACTTTATCCCAATTGGCCTTGGCGGGGATGGGTTCGTCTTCGTCATCAACAAAGAGTTTGACTTTGGTCGGGCTGCCGAACATTAGGTAATGGTAAGCAGTTGTTTCCAGCAGCACGGAGTCTCTTGGATTCGCGACGAGATCGAGATGGTAGGCGGTTTGCGCTTCTTCGCTGTTTCTGGGAAGGAAGAGCGGAGTTCTATTGCAATCAAAGGTAAAGGCGACCTTCTCTGCTCCGTTGTCCATCAGCGTCTGGTAAGGTGAATCGGGGTGGTTCAAATCTTTGGCGTAGAAAGTCAGGCGGGTGTTGAGGAGCGGAACAATTACGTTGTCGAGCAATTCCCTCACCTCCATGATGCCTTGGCGGCGTTTTTTGTTATAGTAGTCGTGCAGGAGAGGGATTATCCTCTGCTTCAATAGTTGGATGGATCTGTCGTGGAAGGCTTCTCTTTGCTTATTGGGGTCGCCGAGATAGCGTAACTCCTTTTCGCTTGCGCCTGCTTCGTCCCAATCGCGAAATACGGCATCCCAAACATCTTCAGATGATACGGAACTGACGTCAATTAGGCGGGAGTCTTTCGGCCTTTGGCTTTTAATGTCGTTTTCTTGTTGTTTCAATTGGTAGGCATGGTCGATCCAATCTTGTTGTATCTCTTCCCACTCTGTTTTTGCCTCTGAGGAAAAACCGTACTTGCTGTTGTCGGGGATGGAGAAGAATTCTGCTTTTTCCACGAGTGAGGTCTTTCCTTGTGAAGTTAGTCCGTGGTCGTGATACATGGTATAGGTCATGTCTATCTCAATGTTCTTTTTGCAGGCCATGCGGAAGTATTTTTGCCGTACTTCCGGGGATTCTTTCCAGAATGCATCAGCGAAGTCGTCGTACATTTTTTCATACGCCGCGTACATCTTCCTTGGGTCGTTGGCATATTTTTCAATCAGGCAGTCGTAGGCGGCCAACCAGTTTTTCTCGTTGCAGTCGAGCAGTTTCTGGGGGAAATGCTCGTAAACCATCGTGGAGTCGAGTTGCTCGGTGGGACTTTTGGAGGGGAACAGCCAACTGTCGTTTTGGTTCTTGGCGTAGCCGTTTTCGGAATAGGCGTATTCCTGCATGTAGCAATGAAGTGCAGCCTCGGCGATGGAAGAGGGGTAGCCCATGGGGTAGCTGATGTCGGAAATTTTCTGCTCTACCATGTCCGATGCCGAGTAAACGAAGATGCCTCCAGTCAATAGTGTGGCAATAACAGCTGCTCCAGAACCTGGGGCAGCAATACAAATAAGGCCAGCTACGGCACATACCGTTCCGAGTTGATTTTTCTCGTCTGTTAGGATAGTACCCCAGTCCTTGTCTTGAGCAAGCTGGTCGGCCACATTCAAGGCAAGAATGAGCATGCCTAAATAGGTGCAGCCTTTCCCAATTAAGCTCATGCCGTCGCTGGAAACCGTCTGGAAAGCGACGCCCATGTCTGTCATTAGACCGATGCCTCCTGATGAATTGCCGACAATGTCGTTGCCTATCCCCAACCACTCCATGGCAGTTATGAATGCGTCTTTTTCTGGGATGTTTCCGTTCTCCACGATGATTCTATTGGCCATGTTCGTCTTGTTTTTCGCCTTCTGGCTGAAAAACTTCTCGAAGTCGGTTGTCCTTGATACCGTGATGGGGTAGAGGTAGTGGGAACTGCCCTCATATTTTGGTCTCAGTTCGTTGTTTAGTTGGATGAAGATGGACTTGCCGCCCTGTTGGTAGAGGTCGATGGCCGCCTGCCCTTGGGTGTTGATGACGTCAAGCGCATTTTGCTGAGTGAGGTCCGAGAAATGGGGCATGTAGGCGGTGAAGGTCTGCCTGTCCTCGGCGAGTTCGCAGTACACGTGTTCCCAGGTTCCTTTTTCTTTGCTGAAAGTGACAATGCCTTCGAATGCGTCAGTGTTGCCCTGTACTGGTGCGGTGATTTCCACGTCGGTAAGGAACTTGTCCTGTCCCGACAGGAGGAAACAGTCATAGGTATAGAGTATCGAGCCCGTGGCTTCGTCGATTTTGTCGGGCAGACGTAACACGACAAGCGAGTCTTCCGGGTAGTCGAGGTTCCATGGTTTCAGGTTGACGTGGATGCCGAATTCGGGAAAGTCGGCCTCAGGCATGTCGCGTGTGACCAAGGCGGCGTAGCCGAAGGCGTTCTCGTAGTCCTCGTCAGTGTATGACACTTCGATAAACGCGGGGTTGCCGGGAGAGTTCTCTGGGGTCACCAGAATGGGATTTTCCCTGAGGTATTCGATGTCTTCTTCTGTCACCGCGAAAGATTCCAGTATTTCGTCGATGTCGATTTCTTCCTCCGTTTCTGAAGTGATGGAATCCGTTACGATGCCACCGTCACCGCCGCCGCCGCCAAAGAAATGGCAACCGCTTAAGGTCACAGCACACGACGAGACCAGCAAGAGGAGGAGTAGAAGTCGGTGATGGATCTTTTTGCTCATGCTATTTTTCCTTTCCTGTTTTGAATTGACGATGTTAAGTTCGTAAAAGGTCGGATAAGCCTTAGGTTGAAGGTTCAAGGTGCAAAAATAAACAAAAAGCCCGAATGCACGCATTCGGGCTTGATTTAAAGATGAATTACAATTACAGGCTCAGTTCGTACATGTAACCGTGGTACTGCAGAGAACCATCGAGGATGGGGAAGAAGAGCTCGCTGTCGTGTTCCACGTTCTTCAGTTTGAGGTTCTCCATAATGACGGTCTTGGTGCCATCATCGTTCGTGGTGACCTTCAAAGTGCCACTCTTGGCGATATAGCCCGTCTGGGGTTGGAAGGTCCAGAAGTCACCATCGAGGGCGACATGCACGCAGGGGAATTTGGGCACATAAGGAGTGCCGAGGTAACCGAGGTTATACTCGCCGTCGACGACCTGGCCGCCGAGATAGCTGACGATGAAGAAGCGTTTGCGGTCGGCAGACATGAAGAGCATCGACTTGACGTCAAGACCTAAACCGCTCAAGCCGTTCAAAGCGGTGATACCGGCCAGTCCAATGGGACTTTCGATGTTCTTGATTTTGAACTTGTTGTCGGCATCGAACTGGTAGGGCGGCAATGTGCCTTGAAAGTTGAGGGCCAACTGGACGGTCTGTCCGTCGTGGTTGGTGCCCATGCTTTGTGACAGGATGACAGTGTAGGTGCCGTTGTTTTCGGTGACGGAAAGCACACCGTTCATCCAATAGTAGGTATCGCCATAGAACAAGGTGTCAGCGCCCATGATGAAGGGAAGCTCACCGAGGTTGAACTCGTGGAAGCCGACCACAGTGGGGACGGGGTCTTTCGAGTTGTTGTCCATCGTGTAGGTGCCAGGGACGATGTTGCCATTGAAGATGATGGCGATGCCTTCATTTTTGGCGGCGGTCATCTCCTTGGAGGCGAGGACGATGGCGTTTTTTTGCCCGTACTTGACGGTTTTGGCGGTGACAATGTTGTCGGTGTTGTTGCCGACAGTCAGGGCTCCGGATTGCACCTCAGGGGTGACATTGTCGTTGCCGTTGTTTCCATTGTTGTCTTTGCAACTGGTGCCGATCAGGGCTAAGCCACAGAAGAGCAATAAACTTAAAAATACTTTTTTCATGATAAAATGGTTTTTTGGGTTGTTGTCTTTGTTACATAACAAATATTTACCACAAAAATTGTGCCTAATGTGCGGGGGCATACCGAGGAGTTCGTCTGCATAGATACACTCCCTCGCTCCTCGGCCGGTGTGACATGCAGACGAACTCCGAGTGTATCTATGGACTGATTCTCAGATATTCAATCGCAACTGAATCTCCTCTACCTGTCTTTTCAGCTCTTGTACAGTCTGCATCAGTTCTTCCTCGCGGAAGCGGTTCTCGCGTTGTTGTGGCATTTCCGCGCTGATGTAATGCACAAATTTCCACACTTCCTTGATGTTGGTTGCGGGCAGGTCGTAGGGATGGTAGAGCGGGTTGAGCGAACTGAGGGTGAGTTTGCCTTCGTGTTCGATTTTGTTGTCTACAATCTTGAAGACGATGCCGTCGTCCTGGGTGAGCACAATGTAGGGTTGGCCGCTACGAATATAGGTCCAGTCGATGACATACTCGCCCGTCACGTAGGAACCGTCGGGGATGGGCAGCATTGAGTCGCCACTGATTTGGAAAGTGCGGTATTTGCGGTCGTGCGAGAGGAAAGGCATGGTGAAGGTGGGTAGCACCTTGATATATTCTGGGTCGGCGAAGCCTGTGGCATAGCCGGCCTTGGCCTTCTCGGTGACGAGTTCGATGTTCTCTTCATTGTCGTTGTTGACAGTGGTGGCCAGCACGCGCAGGTTGCTGCCTTTCAGGTGCACATCGTAGCCGCGTTCCAATTGTAACAATTGGCTGGGACTGATGCTGCTCAAGTCGACTTTCACCAAAGTGTCAATGGCGATGCCGAAATACTTGGAGAAGGCGACCAAGGTTTCGAGGTTGGGCTCCGACACACCGTTTTCATAGCCGCTCAGCGTGGAGCGTTTCATTTGCAGGGCAAAAGCCACATCATCTTGAGTGCGGTTGCGGTGCTTGCGTAAAAATTTTATGTTCGAGTTGAAGTACATATTAATAATTTGATTAAATTTACGGCGAAATATTTGATTAAAAACTCGTCAAAAGTACAGCTTTTTTGGAACATGCAAGCATTTTGGGCAAAAAAAAGGAGGAAGAATGATGGAAAGGACGATTTTGCATCTGGATTTGGACACTTTTTTTGTGTCAGTGGAGCGCTTGGTGAACCCTTCGTTAGAGGGCAAACCCGTCGTTGTGGGTGGCATGTCGGACCGCGGTGTGGTGTCGACGTGCAGCTATGAAGCAAGAAAGTTTGGCGTGCATTCAGCCATGCCGATGCGCATGGCACGGCAACTCTGTTCTCAGGCCGTTTTCATCCGTGGCGACATGGAACTCTACAGTCGCTATTCCCGCTTGGTGACCGATATTATCGCTGATAGTGCACCCGTTTACGAGAAGATGTCGATTGATGAGCATTACCTTGACCTGACGGGCATGGACCGCTTCCACGATTGCCAGTTGTGGTCGCACGAGTTGCGGCAACGCATCATCAAGGAGTCGGGATTGCCGATTTCTTTCGGATTGTCGGAGAACAAAACTGTAGCGAAAATCGCTACAGGTCAAGCCAAGCCCAACGGCGAACTGCAAGTGCCCACACCTTATATTAATGGCTTTCTCGATCCCTTGTCGGTGCAGAAGATCCCGATGGTGGGCGAGAAGACCTACACTTTGCTGCGTTCAATGGGCGTGGAGAAGATAGGGACACTACGCCGTCTGCCGCCTCTTGCCATGGAGCGTGCCATGGGCAAGCATGGCCTCGACATCTGGAAAAAAGCCAACGGACACGACGACACGCCCGTATGCCCTTACCAAGAGCGAAAGTCCATTAGCAAGGAACGCACATTCGAACAAGACACCATTGACATCGTGTCCATCCGGCAATGCTTGGCGCGCATGGTAGAGAGTCTCGGCTTTGACTTGCGCTCGCAAGGCAAGTTGGCGGGTTGCGTGACGGTAAAGATTCGCTATTCCAACTTCGACACGCACGACATGCAGCAGCGTATCCCTTACACGGCATTTGACCATGTGCTGAGCGAAACGGTGAATGGCATTTTCGACAAATTGTACAACCGACGGATGATGATACGACTTGTGGGAGTGCGCCTTAGTGAACTGGTTAGTGGTGCGCCGCAGCTTGCTTTGTTTGACGACAATATGGAATTGACCAATCTGTATGCCGCCTTGGATAAGATTAAGACGCGCTTTGGGGAACAAATCATACACCGGGCGGCGGGGTAAAAGGATAAAGCGATTGTCGTATCACGGCAGTCGAAAAACGAAAAAACAGTGATACTGAACGTGCATTCATATAACAGTCTGTGCTACGGCACAATGCCGATTGCGGACCTGATAGGCAGAGCTGCTGCATTTGGTTATGCCGCCTTGCCATTGACCGACATCAACACGACGATGGGTGTTGCCGATTTCGTGTTCGAATGCCAGAAGAAAGGCATTCGACCTGTCGTAGGCGTAGAGGTCCGCAACGGCAACGAACTGCTGTATGTGGCCTTGGCCAAAAACAACGAAGGTTTCGCCGAACTGAACCGTTTCCTAACGCAACATAATTTCAATAAACAACCTTTTCCCGAGTTGGCACCCGATTGGGAACATGTCTTTGTGATCTATCCCTTCGGAAAACGGAAACCTGCACAACTGAAAGCGAACGAATTTCTCGGTGTGCGTTTTTCCCAACTTACCAAGATGTTCGCCTGCCACTCGTTCGAAAAACTCGTTGCCATGCAGCCTGTGACCTTTGCCGAGGAGGTCGATTTTGAAATGCACCAATGCATGCGTGCAATCGACGAGAATGTGTTGATTTCGCGCTTGGTTCCCAAGTCTTGTGCCGATTCTGATGAGATTCTGTTACCAATCGAGAGGTTGAAAGCAGGCTACGCGCTATATCCGCAACTTATTGAAAATTCGGAGCGTATATTGGACAGGTGTGAGATTGGCATTGATGCGAGCGTGAAAAGCAAGCGCACCTTCACAGGCAATGTTTACGATGACTGCGAACTGCTGCGCAAACTGGCCTTCGATGGGATGGCATACCGCTATGGTACGGTCAACAAAAACGCTTACCGTCGCATTGAAAAGGAATTGGAAATCATCGAGCGGATGGGTTTTTGTGCCTATTTCCTCATTGCTTGGGATATCGTTCGCTTTGCCATGTCGCAAGGATTCTATCATGTCGGGCGAGGCAGTGGCGCCAATAGTGTGGTGGCGTATTGCTTGAAGATCACCGATGTGGATCCGATAGAACTGGACTTGTATTTTGAGCGTTTCCTCAACCCCATGCGGAGCAGTCCGCCAGACTTCGACCTCGACTTCTCATGGCGTGATCGAGACAAAGTCATCACGCATGTTTTCGAAAAATACGGTTGTGAGCATGTGGCGCTGTTGGGAGCAACAGTCACGTTTCAGGATAACTCGCTTTGCCGTGAACTGGGCAAGGTGTTCGGCTTGCCTAAGGGTGAAATTGACCAAATGGAACGCAATGCCGAGGACTTTGCCCGACATAGTGAAATCGGGAGAAAGATACTGTCCATCGCCGAGCGTCTCCGCGACTTCCCGCGCCAGCGTTCCATTCATGCTGGAGGTGTGTTGGTTACGGAAGAACCCATCACGAATTTTTCTGCCCTTGATTTGCCTCCCAAGGGTTTCCCAACAACGCAATATGACATGTATTCTGCTGACAAGGTAGGTCTTGTAAAAATCGACATTCTTAGTCAGCGTGGCATCGCCCACATCCGCGATGCGGTGGAGATAGTGGAACGCAGTCACGGTATCCGCATTGACATTCACCAAATCAATGCGTTGAAGCAAGATGAGTTGATACGACGCCAACTGCTTAAGGCCGAGACCTGCGGTTGCTTCTACATTGAGAGTCCAGCGATGCGTGGCCTGTTGCGCAAGTTGCGCTGCGGCGACTACAAGACCTTGGTGGCGGCTAGTTCCATTATTCGGCCGGGCGTGGCTCGTTCAGGCATGATGCGCGAATACATCCATCGCTTCCATCATCCCGAGACGGTGGACTATAAGCATCCTTTGTTGAAGGAACTGTTGGGTGAGACCTACGGTGTGATGATTTATCAGGAGGATGTACTCAAAGTGGGGCATTATTTTGCAGGTCTGGATTTGGCAGAGGCCGATGTGTTGCGTCGCATGATGGGTCATAAGATGCGCGACAAGTCAGAGTTTGAGGCGGTTACTCAACGCTTCTTCGGCAATTGCAGGGCCAAGGGGTATCCTGATGACCTAGCACGTGAGTTGTGGCGGCAGATAGAGTCGTTTTCTGGGTATTCCTTCTCAAAAGCGCATTCTGCTTCGTATGCCGTTGAGAGTTACCAAAGCCTTTATCTGAAGAGTCACTATCCGCTTGAGTTTCAGGTAGCCGTCATCAACAATTTCGGTGGATTCTATCAGACATGGTTCTATTTTAACGAGGCGCGACGCCAAGGTGCTAGAATTCACCTGCCTTGCGTCAACTGTAGCGATTATCTCACCACTTTGAACGGGAGAACGGTTTTCATGGGTTTTGTTCATTTGCAGGGCGTTGAAAAACAGTTTGTTGAGCGTTTTATTGCTGAGCGTGAAACTAGAGGTCCATTTGCTAGTCTGGATGATTTTATTGCCAGAGTGCCGTTCTCTTTGGAACAATTGGTTCTGCTCATTCGAGGAGGGGCGTTCGGATTTACGAAAAAGGCCAAGGCAGAACTGCTATGGCAGGCCCATCTCAATAAAGATTGTGGCAAGAAAGAGCAATCAGAGACGCTCTTCCAACTAGAAAACCAGCACTTCGAGTTCCCCGATTTTCAGACGAATGCCTTGCAGAATGCTTATGATGAAATTGAATTGTATGGATTCCCTATCTCCCTGACATGGTTCGACTTGCTAAAGACCAAGTTTCGAGGTGAGTTGATGGCCTCTCAGATGCTGTATTTTGTGGGCAAATGCTATCGTATGCTGGGCAAGTTGGTGACAGTGAAGTATGTACGCACCAGCAAGGGCGACACAATGGCACTTGGCACCTTTGTGGATGTCACGGGTGAGGCCTTCGACACGGTGCATTTCCCGCAGGCGCTGAAGGTTTGGCCGTTTCAAGGCGATGGCGTGTATCTTCTTCTGGGAAAGGTCACCGAGGAGTTTGGGCATCCTTCGCTTGAGGTGGAAAAAATGGACAGAATGGGGTATAAGACATTGGAATAATGGCGGTTTTGGAGGATTTGCAGGGAAAAATGTCTGTAAATGCCTAATCTTTTGTATCTTTGCCCAAATTTTTTGAAGAAAATGCATCGAAAACTATTTGCGTTATTGGTTTGTCTTTTTTTATTGACGTTCAGTGTGTTGGCGCAACAAAAAGGACGAATTTCAGGTGTCATCAAGGATGCTGAGACTAGCGAGACCTTGATAGGAGTGTCTGTTTATGTCGAGAAGTTGCAACAGGGCGCCACGACCGATGAGAAAGGCCGGTACGAACTGGATTTGCCGATGGGTGAACATACGTTGCGCATTTCCTACGTAGGTTACACCACGCTTAACAAGAAGGTGAACGTGACTGCCAAACCGCAGACTGTGAATGTGAAATTGCAGCCAGAGTCGGAAAAACTTTCTGAGGTGCAGGTCACAAGCGAGCGCAAGGACCGCAATGTGACTGCCATGGCGATGAGCGTTCAGACGCTCGACATGATAACCATTAAGAAAATTCCTGCGTTGATGGGAGAGGTGGATGTCATCAAAAGCATCACGTTGCTTCCAGGTGTGCAGTCGGCTTCTGAGGGTTCGTCAGGTTTTAGTGTGCGTGGTGGTGCTACTGACCACAACCTTATCCTGCTTGACGGTGCTCCCATATACAACGCTTCGCATTTTCTTGGGTTCTTCTCCGTGTTCAACAATGATGTGGTGAAAGACGCCACTCTATACAAAGGCGACATACCTGCCAACTTTGGCGGCCGCCTTTCCTCTGTGCTTGACGTGTCGGTGAAAGATGAGATGCCCAAGCGCTTGGGTTTCCAAGGTGGTGTAGGCTTGGTGACGAGTCATTTGATGTTGGAAACACCGCTTTTCGACCATAAGACTTCTGTGATGCTGGCTGGTCGAAGAACCTATGCGGGTCTCATCTTGCCCTTTATGGGAGAAGACCTCAATAAGTCGAAGATAAATTTCTACGATGTGAACGCCAAGGTGTCGCAAAACCTCGGCAAGAACGACCGTCTTTTCCTGTCGTTCTATAATGGCCATGATCAGTTCTCAATGCAAGAGATGATAGGCTTGGGTTATGGCAATAGCAGCGCCACCTTGCGTTGGAGTCATATCTTCTCTGACCGTCTCACCTCAAACCTCTCGTTGATAGGTTCGCGTTACCGTTACAGCATCGACATCAACTATAGCCCTTACAATTTCGCTATCAAGGCGGGTACTGATGCTGCCAGTCTCAACTATGACTTTGCCATGCATTGGAACGATGTTCATACCTCGAAGTTCGGTCTCGCTACTGGCATTCAGTCGTATCTTCAAGGCGAAATCGACGATAGGGGTGGAGCGCTCTCACAATACCTTCAGGTTGACCAAACGGAAGCAGTGGCACGCAAGGCCTTGGAACATGCCTTGTATTTCACCCATGACTATACTCCCATGCCGCGTCTCACCTTCCGAGCTGGTTTGCGATTATCATGCTTCCAAAATCTTGGTGAGGAAGAACTGTATGTTTTTGACACCATAGTACATTTGCCTATGGATACCCTGCATTATGGAAGGGGAGAGGTCTTCAATACTGTCATCAATCCTGAACCGCGCTTGGCCGCCATGTACCAGATTGACGAGCACTCGTCAATTAAGGCTTCCTATTCACGAACAGTGCAATATGCTCAAGTGGCCTCATCAGCGACGGGCGGCTTGCCCTTCGATGTGTGGTTCCCTACAAGTCCTAATGTAAAGCCTCAGAAATGCGACCAATTTGCCCTTGGTTATTTCCGCAATTTCCATAACGACGCTATTGAGACCTCGGTGGAGGTTTACTATAAAGACATGAAGAATGTCATAGACTTCAAGGACAATGCCATTACCTATGGTTACCTGCTGATTGACGGTGAGTTGCGTGTTGGCAAGGGGCGCTCCTATGGCGTTGAGTTTCTCGTTAGAAAGAATGTGGGCAAGTTCACAGGTTGGGTTTCTTACACTTATTCGCGATCTTTCCGGACTATCCCCGAGATTAGCCATGGCATGGAGTATCGCTCTCCTTATGATCGTCCGCACAATATCGTCATTGTGGGCAGTTATGACGTGACGCCGCGAATCACTTTGGCTGCCAACTGGATTTACAATACTGGTCAGCCCGTGACATTCCCTTACGGACAGTACACCATTAATGGAATGACCTATGCGGTGTATAACGGTAGGCGTAATGAAAGCCGCTATCCCGATTATCATCGCCTTGACCTGTCGTTCACCTGCAAACTCGGCAAACTTGATAACCGACGCTGGCAGCATGAACTGAATGTTTCGGTATACAATGCCTATGCCCGACATAACACATGGGCTATCACCTTCGATCAAGGTCCAAACGGCAGCATTGTCACCAAAAACATGTATCTTTTTTCTGCGGTTCCTTCCATTACCTATAACTTCAAATATTGAGAGTCATGAAACTGCAGAAGATAATGGTTCTTGTTTCAATGTTCCTCTTTGCTGCTTGCACGGAGGACATTGTCATCGATGTAGAAGAGGGCGATCCGATGATTGGAGTCGAAGCCTCGTTCACCAATGAGTTGAAGCATCATGAAGCCATATTGAGCTATACCGCCGAGTTCTACAACCAAAATGAGATTCACATGGTGACAGGTGCAACGATGTATGTGACCGATGGCATTGATACGATGTATTACTATGAAGATGCAGAGCAACCTGGTCATTATTTCACTGACCTCGTTGCAGGAACGAAGAATACCGTTTATCGCCTTTGCGTTGAGGTGCATGAAACTGGTGGCGTGGTAAAGCGTGTCTTTGCTGAAAGTCTCATTCCCGATAATGTGGAGAGCATCGACAGTCTTGCTCTCAAGCATTTTAATGGCAACAATGACAGCATTCCTTCGGTATTTATGCGCGACACCATCGAATGGTTGTATCCGTATTTCCAAAGCCTTCCCGACCCTAATATCATTTATATGCCTCGGGTGTCGAAGAACGACACTGTGATTTCCGATAGCCTGAGACTGACTATGATGATACCACAAGGCGGATTTGCTGGCTATTATGTGAACGGTCCTGAGATGCAGGAGAACAATAAAGAGATTCCGATTGCGTATTTCCGTAGGTCGCAACTTAGGGATGGCGATACAATTCATGCGGATTTGTATAGCATCACTTCGGACTATTTCTATTATTTTTATAGTCTTTTAATGTCAACGGGAAGCAATCCTATGTTGGGTGCACCTGCTAATGTAAGCACTAATATTCAACCCGAAGGCGAAGGCGTAGGTTGGTTCTTCACCGCTTCTGTCGTTTCAGGGAATACGGTTTTCAGAAAATAAGGTTATGTTGAAAAGGAATTGTTATTTGGTGTTTCTATTAGGCTTCGGTCTTTTGGCGTCGTGTACTGAGGATGTCGTTATGGACGTGCCTCAGGGTCGGCGTGTGCCTGTGGTTGAAGGAACAATCACGAATGAGTTTAAACGCCACGAGGTGATTCTCAGTTATTCCTCGGCCATGTATGATACAACGGGGCGCGAAATGATTACAGATGCAGAGGTGTATGTGACTTCAAACGACGATACCATCTGGTTTTACGAACAGGAGAACAAACCAGGCCATTATCTGTCCGATTCGGTGGCGGGACGTAAAAACCGTTGGTATCATCTAGAGGTGAATGTTGAAGAGAATTCTCTTTATTCGTGGCCTCTTAGGATGTACGTTGACACAAAGATGTCAAACAATACCGTCCGCATTGATTCAGTCGGTCTGCTGCCCAAGCGCGATGCAAACAACATACCGCTTGTTGATGATGCTGCGGCAGTGTGTGTGTGCCCTTATTTCCAGACGCTTGCCGACTCTTCGATTGTTTATAATGTGGAATTATACCTGAACGGCAAACTATTTAAGAATCGTCCATCAAAACTGTTCAATCTCTTTCCTATGAAGGGTTATGCAGGTTATTATTTTAACGGTCCAGAGATGTTAAACAACAACATTGAGATCCCCGTGGGTATTATGAACAAGTCATACCTTGACGAGGGTGATGTGGTGAAAGTGAAACTCTATAGTATATCAAAGGACTATATGTATTTTATTGTGGGTCAGAAACTCGCTATTGGTGTCAACCCAGTGATGGGGGCGTTTCCTGCCATGTTCACCAATGTGTTCTCGAACTGTGACGCGATAGGGTGGTTTAACGCTACTTCAGTCATTGAGGGTGAAGGCATATATCACGAAGCTATCTTTCATGAGTGATTTGTCTGACCTGCCATAAGAAAGGCGACCCCGAATTCGAGGTCGCCTTTCATGTTATTATGGTCGGTGAATTATTTCACCACCACCTTCTCAACGTGCACTTGCGTGCCCGAGGTGAGATGGAGGAAGTAGATGCCTTGGGTCAGGCCGTCAACGCTGATATGTTCAGCGCCTTTTGCCTTGCCATTGGCCACCACTTGTCCCATGCCATTGTATAACATATAGGTGTATTCAGCATTGCCGCCATCGATGTGCAGAGTGCCACTGACAGGGTTGGGATAGACGGAGAATTCGGCAACTCCCTCTTCAACGCCCAATTCAGACTTCACCACGATGCACTCAGGTGCGCTGCTGCCATGGCCATACTCGGCAACGACACAGTAGGTGTAAAAATACTCAGTGAAGACTTCGTCAACATAGGTGGACTCTGTGGTTTGGGCAATCTCGATGCCGTTACGGCTGATGATGTAGTTGACAGCGTTTTCTTGTTCGTCCCACGTTAAGGTTACAGTGCCAATGCCTGTCTCGGCAGCTAAGTTCTCAACGGGGTCGAAGGTAGCACTCGGGAAGCTGGCGCAATCACAGTCGAATTCGAAGACCACACCAGGATTGGGATTGTTGGTTTGATAAATCTGAGCGCCATTCTGGTATCTGACCACGAAAGAGCATTCGCTGTCGTAGCTGCCACGGTGCCATGTCAAGGTGACATGGGCGCCTTTTCCAATCTTCAGGACTTCTGTTTGTGAATTACCTTCACAGGAGAGGTCTACGCTGGGGGTTCCGTCGCTAAAGCTGACCGTAAGAGATGCGCCGTTCCAGCCATCACCCCAAGAGTCGGACAATTCGAAGACGACATTGCAAGTGTTCCTCATGGTGATAGAACCTTCAGCACTGAGACCGCCATCGGCTTGCATAGCAAAACTGACTTCTATCATTTCGGTCTCGGGGCAATTCTCGTCGATTTGAATGTTGAACACGCAGGTGCTGATGCCATTGGGATCGATGGTGCCCATCTCAATAGTGGGGTTGAGCAGGGTGACATATTCACTCTCGCATGCGATGGTGGCGATGGCGTTAGTGGCCATGTAATGACCAGTGTTCTTAAAGTTGGTTACGAAGGTAACTGTTTCGCCAGGTGTGAAACTTTCAGACCAATCGGTGCCACCATAGTCAAGAATGGCTTGGCCTGCAGTGATAAACATCTTGCCGCTCCAGGTTTGACGACCATCGGTCATTTCTACATCGATTTGGAAACGCGTGCCGTCTTCAACGCCATCTGCTACGATGAAACTAAAGGCGTCTTGCAGGGTGACGGTCTCCTCGGCGGGCAGTACGCCAAATTGTGCAGTGCCGTTGGTGAGTGTCAAACGGTCATCTTCGCAAGTCAGGTTGACAAGGGTGTTGCCACTGGTCGGGTCAACGCCGACGTTCTTTAAGACCATGGTGAGGTTCATCTCTTGATTGACAGGAGCAAAGTTGGGGGAGTAGTTCGAAATAGTGACGAAGGGGCCTTCGGCAGGAAGGACGGAGACGCCCAAGACTTCAGCTACTTTGTTGTAACCGATAACGGTCAGGGTGGCATTGCCCACATTGGTCATCGGGGCGAAGCTAAGGGTGCAGGTGCCGTCGATGATGTCGCTTGTGGCAATCACTTCACCGTCCATCATCAGGGTGGCGATGCCGTAAGCGGTGCTCTCAGCGGTGATTTCCAATTCGCTCATGCCAAGCATCAGCACTGAAGGAGAGCAGGTGACGTTCATGCTGGTGGGGTTGTCGGTACGTACCAACAGACTGGGGTCACCAAACAGGATCCAGGTGTTGTGGGTAGCACCTTGGTCACTGGGTGCAGCATCTAAGACATACATGTTTCCGTTCAAAGATGCACCGCCAAAGGTGTGGCAGAACTGGTCCGTGCTTCTCCATCCGGTGAGGATGTCGACCATTTCGTCTTGGCCGTACATTGGAGGCACCCAAGGTTGAGAGATCCAACTGAACATGCCGCCGATGGCACCAGTAGGACGTCCTGTGGCGTTGTTGGTGGCGCGAAGCCAGGCCTCGCCGAAACAGTTACCGTTGAACTCGCCGTTGTTGCAAGCCACCGACCAGATGTAAGGCCATTTGTCGTCGTTGACTAACGCATTCACATGGCTGATGCTGTAACTGGCCACTGCCCAACTTTGTTGTGAACCATGGTTGCAGTAGTTGCAGATGCTCTTGCCAGCGTTGAAGTCGGCGCTGATGGCGTTGGCGCTGGTGCCACTGCCTACGCCACTATATTGTTGCGTCACGTTCTCATAGGTGTAGTGCATCAAAGTGTCGCGGATGTAGTTGATGTGAACGTAGTCGGCTTCACCGAAATGGCCTTGCCCAGCACCTTCGTTGGCGCCGATGCCAATGCCTTGGTTGAGCCATGTGACGTCGCCTTTCATGTCACGCTCATAGTATAGCACTTTCTCGACATGGGTGTTAACGTCGGTCACGTTTTGAACAGAGAAACGGCCCGTGAAGACTTCGGGGTAGTAGTCGTTGCCCTCGAGTTGACCGAACCAGTTGTCGCTGCGGCCGCCGCTCATCGAGTGAGGCGTGAGGTCGGCATAGTCGCCAACAAGGAGGACATAGACCAAATTGCGCTCGGGATCAGTGTAGATGCCGTTGATGTAGTTCTTGATTTGGTTCTCGTTGTTGCCCCCAATCTCGGAGAGGCTCACGATTGTGGTGGGGCGGCCCGATTGGTTCTTCCAATCGATGAAAGGCTGCATGGCTTCTACATATTGGTCGGGGCAGATGACCAGCATTTCGCCGCGATCCTGATGGAAATTGTACTTAGCATTGCTTTCCTTGTAGTTGATAAAGCGGTGGTTGTAGGCTTCCTTCATCTCGGGGGAGATCTTTTGGGCAGCTTTGCGACCCACTTTTTGGTTCACGCCGTTGTTGCTCACCTTCTTCATGGCGATGGTCATGTCATGATAGACGCGCAAGGTCTTCGTCATGGGGTTGTAGGCGAAGGGACGCACCATGATGTTTTGGCCACGGTAGTCGCGGATGATATAGGGCGTTTCAAGGTAGGCCTGAGCGGTAGGATAAAAGGCGTTTTGGTTGTACATTGCGCCATAGGTGTAGGGCACGCTTTCGGGATCAATCTGGCGGCTGAAGTTGCCCTTCGAAGGGGCGATTTCAACATTTGGATAGTCCGTGAACTCGCACTTGATCACGCTGACCGTCATCTCGGCCATGTCGCCGATGATGGCAGGGACAGGGAACTGGGGAAGGTCGGGAGCACCTGCCTCAAGCATCGAGGCCATCTTTGGGACTGACACGATCTGCTGCATGCCGTTCGGAGTGCTCACTCGGGTTAGGTTGAAACCACCTAGCGTAAAGTCGACGACGACTTGTTGCTCGCTGCTCGAAACCAGTTTTACCTTGGGACTAGCAGGAGAGTTCTCGCTGATGGCATTCCACTGTTGGGCAAATGAAAATGCTGACATTGCCACAAATAAGAGTGAAAAGAGAACTTTTTTCATGTGTGATAAAATTAGGTTGAATTGTTCAAATAAAGAGTGCAAAAATACGAATCTTTTCCTGTTGTTTGGACGTTTTTGGCAGAATTATTTTCAACTCCAGTTTTTTGTGTACCTTTGCCGCTAAATTCAACAAAAAGATATGGGTTGTTTTACAAAAATCGTCTTGTTTGGCTTGGGCTGGGCATTCACCCAGAACCCGTTGGGCGGCATCGTCGCGGTGGTCTTGGGCAGTCTTTTTTCTGGTCGGAGGCCTAGAGTGATGCGTACTGAGGTGAACGAAACTTTCGGTAATACTGAGCCCCAACGCGATTTTAATGTGACTTTCCTTGTGCTTTCTGCTGCCGTGATGAAGGCCGACGGCAACGTCAAACGCTCCGAACTCGACTATGTGAAGCGTTTCTTCCTGCAGAACTTCGGTCAGGCACAGGCAGAGAAGTATATCAAGATGCTCCGTGAGATTCTTGAACAGGATTACAACATCTATGAGGTCAGTCAGCAGGTGGGTCGCTATATGGACTATTCCTCACGTCTGCAATTGCTTCATTATCTGTTTGGCATTGCCAATGCAGATGGCGTTATCTCACCCGAGGAATTGGGCGTGATTAACACGATTTCCGATTACATGGGCGTCACCAATAGTGATTTTCTTTCGGTGAAGGCCATGTTCATCAAGGAGACTGATAGTGCTTACAAGATTCTTGGCATCGAGCCTACAGCCACCGACGAGGAGGTGAAAAGAGCCTATCGAGAGATGGCCAAGAAAAACCACCCTGACTTGGTGAGCAGTCTTGGCGATGAAGTTAGGAAGGCCGCAGAGAAGAAGTTCCAAGAAATCAATGCAGCCTACGAAACCATCAAGAAACAACGCGGGATGTGATTTGTTTTCACGCTGAGCCCGTTGAATACTCAGAAACTAATAGTTGTGTAATTCTACTTTTTCATAGAATTGATTTCGTCGAATCAAAGATTTCTGTGTATTCTGTCGCCAATATGGCATTTTATATAGTTCTGTGCATTCTGAGAGATACAAAAAAAAGGTCGCCCAAAAGGACGACCTTTCTTAATGCATTTCTGCGAGTGTGGTTATTCTACGACGACCTTCTCGACGCGCACTTGCGTGCCAGTGGTGAGACGGAGGAAGTAGACACCCTTGGCCAGGTCGCTGATATTGACACGCTCAACACCTTGAGTCTTGCCGTTGGCGACAATCTGCCCCATGCCGTTGTACAGGGCGTAGCTGTATTCGGCACTGCCGCCGTCGATAGTCAGCATGCTGTTAACGGGGTTAGGATAGATGCTCACGCTTTCGAGAGTGCTCTCTTCGACGCCGACGGTGCCGATGCTGACTGAAACATACTCAGGAGCAGAATAGCGACCGTTGCCATCGGTGGCGACGACGCTGTAGGTATAGACGCCGTCATTCACGATATCAGCGAAAGTGGTGCTGGTTTGGTTGCCCACTTCTTCACCATTGCGGTAGATGAGGTAGGACGTGGCGCCCTCTGGGGCATTCCAAGTCAAGTTGACATTGTTGCCGTTGACGTTGGCTTGGAGGTCGATGACAGGATTGAGCGAGAGGATGACGTTGGTGGGCGGGAACTGGATGTTGTCGACCCAAGCGCAGTCATTGCCACTGCTCACGCTGCCGTCCTTTTGGTAGCTCCACTTGAAGGTGTGGGTGCCCGTGGTCACAGGATAGGAGACCTGGCTCCAGGCTTCGTTGCCTGACCAGTTGCCTTTTTCTTGATTGTCGATATAGAAGAAGAGTTTATCCCAGGAGCTTTCGGAAGACACCTTCTTGTAGAAGCTGACTTCGCCGTCGGCAAGGATTTCAATGGTGAGTACGAGTTCGGTGCTTTGGTTGTCCGAGATGGCACCTGACTTGGCGCAGTAGGTGCCAGCATAGGCGCCATCGCTCACGATGGTCCAGTTGGCGTTGCCGCTGAACTGCCAGTCGTACAACGTGAAGTCACCAGTCTCAAAGGTTTCCATAATGTTGCCCACAGTGATAATGTAGGAACCTGAGGTCGAATAGTGACCAGCAGTCACGAGGTAGTTAATCTCGTAGGTCGAACCGATTTCAGCGTTGCTGTTGACCGTAATGCCAACGGGGAAGTTGATGGAGGCGCCAACGGCGATGTCGCCGAGGTTAAAGCTGTTGGCCGCCAGCATGAGGTCGTTGGAACTGGAATAGACTTCGAGAACGGCATTCTCGGCATCGGCGCCGCCGTTGTTGGCGATGTCGAAGGTGATGGTGCCGGTGTTGCCAGGGGCGAGTTCGGTGTTGCTGATGTTTGTGACGGCGAATTCAGGAGCACCAAAGGTGAGGTCGAATCTGCCTTCCCAAGTGTCGTCGCCAGAAGTGCAGGTTACAAAGAAGCGCACCTTGGTGTTGTTGGGGATGTTAACATCGGTATTGAAGGAGAAGGCATTGACAATCGGGTAGACTTGGTCGGGAGCCAGCGAAGGAACCGTTGCCGTGGTGCCGATAAGATCGACATATTCCGACTCAGTGCTCAACACGACGTTGATGTTTTCAGCGGTTTCGATACCGACGTTCTTCAGGGAGACTGTAGGAGTCACATAGGCGCCAGTGACCAGAGGTTGCTCGCATTCCACGTTGTCGACGGCGACATAAGCGCCTTCCATGGCAGCGGCAGGGATTACGTTGATATAAGGAACGCGCTGGGGGTGGGTCACGCAGATGGTGACATCACCGCCGCTTGTGATGGGGCTGATAGTGATATCAGCAGTGCCGCTTTCGCCAATCATGCCAGCACCATAGAGGATGCCGTCCTTGGTGATGCCCACATAGGAACCTGGGTCAGCATTGACAGTGAAGAATTCCATACCGATAGGCAGGGTAGGCATGTGGCTGACGTTGTTTTCGGTAGGCTGCACGCGGAAGGGCATGACAGAACCGTCACCCAGCACGTGGTAGGCTTGCCAGTAATAAAGGGTGGCACTATGCATCTGGTATCCCAGAGATTGAGCGGCGTTACCGGCCAGGTTGCCGATAAACAAGTATGAGCAGACAGTGTTATAGGCATCGTCGACCCAAGCGGCATCGTACATGCCCATTGTGGTCTCTTCATAGGTGGGCATGGTTCCGTCGTAATGGTTGGTGGCACCCACGCCGAAGTAGTAGTCATTGTACCAAGTGGTGTTGGGGCAGGAACCGATATAAGCATAAGCACCTTTGTTCTCGGCGCGCACCAGGGCTTCACCGAAACAGGTACCGTAACCCCAGTCGCCCGATTGGCAGCAGTTGCCGACGGCGAGGAAGTACTTGTGCTCGTTGGTAAGGTTGTTGACGTTGTTGACATTGAACTCAGGACCAGCCCAACTGGTTTGGCTGCCGTGGGCCGTGTAGTTGGCGAAGCCGACGCCAGTGCTCAGGTAGCTGTAGCAGTTGGTGTAGGTGCCGTGGCTGAACTCGTAGACGTTGTCAAAACCATGATTCGCATTGTAATAATAGTTGGAGGCATACCAAATGGCGGGACGACCCACAGAGTCGCCATAACCGCTGGTGTCTTCACCGGCGATGAGCAGTACGTTGTTTAGATAGCTCGGGTCAGGCATGGTGTATTGCTCATACTCCAAAGCCTTGTTGAGCATGGCGGTCAACTGGGCATCATTGGTGGCCGACAGACGGCTGTGGTACATGTCAGGGAACTGGTCACCGTCGACGCTGGAGTATTGGAGGTCGGTGACGCAGCCGGTCTCACTACCTGTGGCACTAGCGGGGACTTGGTCCTTGTCGCCCACAATCACGAGGAAGGTGGGAGCGTCCTTTGAATACTCGTCTTGGATGAAGGAACGAATGGCAGAGGCATTGGAACCAATCTCATCGGTGTAGTTCACGCTCAGGTAGAAGCCTTTCGTGGTCTTCCATGCCAACCATTCCTGCAGGCTCTGTTCGAACATGCGATTGGCGATAATCAGCATGTGGACGGGGTTCTGCCAAAGGTCAGGGTGTTGGTCATAGACATCATCACGCCAGTTGAACATCTGGCTGTAGATGTTGGCGAAATAAGGATTGAAAGTTCTTGCGAACTCGTTGTAGGCGGCCGACTTGTCGTATTGACTGTAACGCACCTCGACAACGATGTCGTTATACACGCGGATGCTGTTGGTGGCAGCGTCATACTGTACGGGGTTGACTGTCAGGGCGCCGACTTGAATGCCACGCATCGTGCCTTGGATTTTCACCTCGGCGATGGGACGCTCTGCAAAACCTTTGTAGGCATAGGCTTTCTCGTTGTAGGCGAAAGGCACGTCCTCGGGTTTTTGGTTCTTATAGAGCAGAGGCTGTTGAGGATAGAGGGTATTGATACCATAGTCGGCAAGAGCGTAGACTTTCGTGTTATAGCTCTTCACCTCGACGGTGACGTCGTTGACGCCGTAGGGGATGGCAATGAGTTTGTTGGCTGCGGGCAACGAAGGTTCGCCAATGTTGCTGGCAGGATAGGTGTTGTCCATGGTGATGTAGGAGAACAAACCTTTTTCGGTGGAAACTTCAGTGGCATCGATGCTGCTGAAGGAGAAGGAGGCTGTGAAGCCATTGTCAGTTACTTGGGCACAAGTTTGTGCCGACTTGGCAGTGCCGAGTTCGATGTGCTGGGCCATCACTTGGGTGCCAAACAGCAAACCCATCATCAGGAATGCTGCAGTGAGTAAACCAAATTTCTTCATTTTTTGTTTTTAATAAGTTGATATTGAATTTATTACTTGTTTCTGAATGTCTAATGGGACAGCAGACTTTTAAACGGCAAAAATAAGAATAATTCCAAAGTGTAAGACGAGAGAAGGCCAAAAAAGTTACCCTTTGGAACAAAAAAGTCGAGGAAGATTATTTGGCTTTTAATAAGCGCTTGTATTCTTTGTCATTGCTAAGGATTTCCATCGCTTTCTGAATGCCAGGGTCGGTTGATGACATCACTTGGTAGTATTGCTGTGTCTCCCAAACGTTTCTGGCAATCAAAGCCTTAATTTGAAGGAGAAGGAATTTCTCGGAGCGTTTGAACTGTTCCTCGTCCCATTCCACTTTGGTTTCTTTGGCATCGGTTTTCAGTCTGTCGATGAGGTCTTGGTTTACGGTGAAGTCCTTGTTGAAGTGCTCAAAGTCGCCATATTGCGCCTTGATGGCGTCACGGTGTTTCAAACCGTAATCGGTGGTGAAACGGTTCAAGATGCCTTTGCGGACGAGGTCGGTATAGAGTTTGCTGTTGTAGGCGGTGTCAACGGGGATGAAGAGGTCAGGCATGATGCCGCCTCCGCCATAAACGATGCGGCCGCCGTCTGTTTTGAACTTCAGCGAGTCTGGGAAGTGGATGCTGTCGGCATGGTAGTATTCGCCATGTTCGAGGCGCTTGGTCATCTCTTTGGCATAGTCTTCAGCGCCGTTTTCGTAGGGGCGTTGGATGCAACGGCCAGAAGGTGTGTGGTAGCGAGAGGTGGTGAGTCGGATTTGCGAACCATCAGGCAGGTTGAAAGGTCTCTGAACCAACCCTTTGCCGAAGGAGCGGCGACCGATGACGACACCACGGTCATGGTCTTGGATAGCACCCGAGAGAATCTCGCTGGCCGAGGCTGAGCCTTCATCGATGAGGACGACTAGTTTGCCAGTGGTGTATAGACCCGTTTTAGTGCTTCTCCATTCTTGGCGGGGCGAGTGGATGCCTTCGGTAAAGACGATGAGTTTGTCCTCAGTGATGAACTGGTCAACCAACTCGATGGCTGTGTTAAGGTAACCGCCTGTGTTGCCGCGCAAGTCAAAGATGAGCGACTCCATGCCTTGGGCTTGCAGTTTAGCAAAAGCTTCCTTGAACTCGGAGGTCGACTCTTGCGCGAAACGGTCGAGTTTGATATAGCCGACATGGTTGTCGAGCATGTAAGATGCATTGATGCTATTCAATGGGATTTTGTCTCGGATAATCTCAAAATCAATGAGTTCTGGGTCGTTGCCGCGTTTTACGCTCACGGTGACTTTAGTGCCTTTCTTGCCGCGAAGGTGTTTCTGCACGTATTCGTTGTCGACCTTCTTGCCAAAGGCTTCCTCTCCGTCAATCTTGATGAATTGGTCGCCAGCCATGATGCCGACTTTCTCTGAAGGGCCGCCTGCCGTGGGACTGATGACGGTGATGGTGTCGCGGATGAGTTGGAAAGTCACGCCGATGCCTTCGAAACTGCCCACAAGGGGCTCGTTGGCTTTTTCCACATCCTTCTTCGATATGTAGGCCGAGTGGGGGTCGAGTTCTTTCAAGGCTGCAACGATAGCGTCTTCTGTCACCTTGTCCATGTTGGCGGTGTCGACATAAAAGTTTTCGATAAGGTAAAGCGTTGTGGCTAGTTTTTGGGCATTCATTTGCCCTTTTGATTGAGGCTGGTTTTGGGCCGTTGCCGCCATGGCAAAAAGGCAAGCAAGAGCCAAGAAAAACATTTTCAATGATTTCATGGGTTAGAATGATGTTTTTAGGGGCGCAAAGATAACGAAAAAACTATGAATTATTGCCTCAAAATCTCAAAAGTGTTGTCCTCGTTGAGTTTGATGATGGTTGAACTTTTGGGTTTGCAGAAACTGTCGTGGTAGAGTTGCACCTCATAATCGACGGCGTTTTTGATTTCGTCGCAGATGTCGTTGTAGATCATCGATGAAGGTTGCCCGGTTAGGTTTGCTGATGTTGATGTGATGGGCTTGCCGAGGCGACGGATGACTTCCTTGCAGAATTCGTTGTCAACCACGCGGATGCAGATGCTCTTGTCATCAGAAACGGCCTTGGCCAAGTTCTTGCTTTCGGGATAGATAATGCTCAGCGGGCTTTTAGCACCCTTGATGAGGTCGTAGGCGATGGCAGGCACATTAACCACATAATCCTGAAGCCTTTCCACCGAATCGACGAGGATAATGAGACTCTTGTTGAGCGGGCGTTGCTTGACGGCATACACCCGCAAGCAGGCCTTGTTGTTGGTGGCGTCGCAACCCACGCCCCAAATGGTATCGGTGGGGTAGAGGATGGTCTTCCCAGCTTTCAGCACAGCCACTGTGCGTTCCACTTCTTGTTCAAATGATTCTTCCATAAGGCTTATGTTTTGACTACGAGACTTCGAGACGTGAGACTTCGGGACTCGACTACAACGAAATCTTAAACAATACTATTTATTTTCAAGATAACCTATGAAGGCTCCAATCGAATTGGTCAAAGCCTTGCATTTTTCTATCATTTCTTTTCCTTTTTCGTCGGAACAATATCCTAACTTTGGACAAAGATAAAACATGTTTTTCACTTCGCCGCAACTGCCTTTTGCAATTCTCAGGTAGCGAATCATCATTTTGTCCGAATTATACTCTGCTCCTTCTGCAATATTGTTTGATATGGAAATCACTGCCCTTTGAATTTGGTCACGAAAGCCAAAATCTTTGTTCTCCTTGAACATCACGTATACATCTACAGCGAGTGTTTGTGCATCTTGCCAAATCCTTAAATCTTCAAATGCTTTCATATTGTCTTATTTTTTTGTGTTTTACCTATGTCTCGCAGTCTCGCAGTCCCGTAGTCCCGCAGTCTATTTATTTTGTCTAATCTTTTCTCTTAACAGGTTGTATTTGTGTCTATTGGCCTGCCTCATCGTGCGGCAGATGTAAAGTCCCGTCTTGCCTTCGAGGAAGCCACCTTTTATAATATAGGTGCGGATG
>JAEEGH010002320.1_pt1 | contig 51672 bp, 47 predicted proteins | sample 9134181 | NCBI WGS metagenome assembly JAEEGH01 (sample SAMN16246544, study PRJNA631951) | gut metagenome | biome: gut microbiome; feature: rumen; material: DP-attached | host: Bos | place: Iran: Karaj | collected 2018-10
CTTGTTCGTAGAGTAGGGAAATCTTGTAGGACTCGAGGCGCTCCTTGAGGTGCAGAGCAAGGGTACGTTTGTGGAGCGTCGTGCCGTCGGTCATGGCAACTAGGAGTTTGAGGGCCTTGCCGGTGATGGGATGGTCGACGGCAATGCAGATGCAGTCCTTGATGTTGGGGAAGGACATAGCAGCATTCTCGACCTCGGTGGGAGCGACCTTGAAGCCGCCAACATTGATGACATCATCCTCACGGCCTTTCAGGTGCAGCATGCCTTCGTCGTCAATGATGCCGATGTCTGCGGTATAGAGGATGCCGTCGCGTAGTATGGAGGCTGTGCGTTCTGGATCACCGACATAGCCCGTCATGAGGGTGTCACCCTTGCAAGCAATGAGTCCTTCGGGCGTGATAAACAGCTCGGAGTGAGGCATGCAGTGGCCTAAGCAGCCAGCCATGCAGCGTCCGTCGTTGTAGTTATAGGTGCTGATAATGCCTGTCTCGGTTGAGGCATAGGTGTTGTATAAACGGCTGTTGGGCAGCAATCGGCACAAGGCCTCCATATCGGCCTGAGAGATGGCGGCGGCACCGGTCTCAATGAACTCTATCCTGTCGGCGAGTGCTGCCAGACGGTCGGCACTGAACTGTATCAGGATGCGGATGCTGGCAGGGACGAGGAAAGTGGCGTATTTAATTGAAGATTGAACATTGAAAATTGAAGATTCGCTCTTTGAGAGTGTGGCGTTGCAATGAGAATTGATAATTGACAATTGACAATTGACAATTGACAATTGAAAGGCAGCGAAGAAGGCATCGAGGTCCTTCATGCCGTCGACGATGATCATAGTAGCGCCCTGTAGGATGACGGGCCAGATCTTCGAAAGGCTGCCGATGTGGTTCAGCGGTCCGTTGATGACGAACACCGTATCGTGGCTGAAACCCTGACCGGCAATGAGGTTCTCGGCATCGGCCACGATGGTACGGTGGCTGATGATGACACCCTTTGACTGCCCCGTGGTACCTGTGGTATAAAGAATGTCTGCAGAGCCTTCCGGAACAGTATGTTGGCAGAGCTGTCGCTCAACCTCCTTAAAAGTGGCCTCAGGCATGTCCTTCTCTAATGGAGCCACGACACAGCCGGCACGATGTATGGCAAAGTAGTCGACGAGATAGTCGATGGTGGGTGTGGCACGGAGACAGATTATTTGGCTTTTGGCTTTTGGCTTTTGGCTTTTGGCAATTTGCTGTAGCTCGGCGACACGGTCCACGACACGTTGCCAGAGCTGCTCATAGGTAACGTGTTCGCCGCCACATACCACAGCAATCTTGTGCGGGTATAGGACGGCGTCCTGTGCGAGATAATCCTCTAAGGTCATGTTGGCTGTTGGCAGTTAGCTGTTCTCTCTTTCTCTCCTTGAGAGTGTGGCGTTGCAATGAGAGTGTGGCGTTGCGAGGGCTTTTGGCTTCTCAGCCAGTTTTCTTTCCACCAGGGCCACGATGCTGTCGAGCGTCTTCAGGTTCTTGGGCGTGGCATCCCTTGACTCCAGCTTGATGCCGAATTCGTCGGAGAGCATCATCAGGATGGTGGTGACGCCCAGTGAGTCGAGCTCGCTGAAGAGAAATTGCGAGTCGAAGTCGACCAGTGGCAACGCATCTTCCAGCAGTGTCCTTATCTTTTCTTTCATAACTCTTAATTCTTACGTCTTAAGTCTTACGTTTTACCTCTTACCTCTTAATTCTTAATTCTTACCTCTACCTGTTGTCCACCGGATTAGCGTAGATGCTGACGAATATCTCCTTCAGCCGTTCGATGTCGCAGTTGTCGTATTTATCGAGTTCAGTCAGTCGGTTCACGAAGGTCTGGTATTCCTCGTCAGTGTATTTGCGGCGGTATTTGGTGTTGCCGTATAACAGGTCGTGGGCAATGTAGTTGTTCGGATAGAGACGATAGGCGGCATTGATGCGGCGGTCGATGAGACTGGCTACAGAACGATGGTATTCGTTGTTCGTCTGATTCTCGAAGGCCGACAGGTCCTTTTCAGAAATGGGTGTACAGATCTGGAAGTGTACGCGGCCTTTGGGCTGCAGGATACCCGTCAGTATGCTGTTCAGGTCCTCGCCAGGCTTCTTGATATACGGCATGTTCTGCGACTCGTAAAGTTCCAGGGCCTTAAGGATGTCGCACGACTCCCATTCGTACGACACTGAAACGGGTACGATGTTGAGGTCGGCCAAAGCCTTCAGCTTATCCTTTGGCTCACTCATGCAGAACATCTTGATGATGCCCTGGTCGGTAGCGTCGATGCCATTCTTGGTACGGCCGTTGCGCTGTGCTATCCATACCGACTCACCTTTCTCTTTGATGGCATAGCGGATGTACTCTGACAGGTGGAGCGAGGCACGGTAAAACTCCTTCAGGTCACCGCCAGGACGTTCCACCCTGAACATCTTGTTGCTCTTGCCCACATCAATCACCACAGGGTGCTGCATCAGGTTGGCACCGAAGGTAATCTCGGTGGTCTCGAAACCGTTCTTCACCAGGAAATACTGCAACAGACAGGCGTCGAGCATGATGTCGCGATGGTTCGAGATGTAGAGATAGTGCTTGTCGGGACTGAGCTGTTCAAGTCCTGCGCCCGTGAACGACGTGGCACTGCGCGAAATGATCTGTTCGTTGACATGCCACATCGTGTCGTGTTGGAACTCGCGGATGGTCTTGAACGAGCAGATGCGCTTCCTGGCTTCCTCCAGGGTTTCGTTGGGATAGACGAATGATGCCATGAGCGGGAATGCCTCGCTGTAAGCTATGCGTTGCATGGCTGCAGGAAACTCCTCCTCGTTGTAGGGGCGTATGTCGTCAAACTTGTTATTTGTCATTAGACACTAAATATTAAAAGATGTTTTGGAAAGAAATGGCCAGAAATGGCCAGAAATTTAATCCAGAAATGGGAAAGAATAATTTCTGATTAATTGCTGATTAATTTCTTTCAAATTAAAGATTAATGATGTCTGATAGATTGATGATATTGGTGCCTGACGCCGATGCCAAGGCTTCTTTCTCATCGTTGCAGTAGTGGATGTGAAGATTCTCCGGCAGGGGTTCGCAGGCAGCAGCCAGTGCGGCATCATCTGGGTCGTCGATATAGGCGTGAACGTTTAAATTTGGATGTACCAGCGCAAAGAGCAATGCAAACTGGCCACGTCCGGCATGAAGAACCGATACTACGTTGGGTGATGTGAGGTGGGTGTCGGGCTGGTAGCCGTCAATCCACTGGCTGAAGTCGTCGTAGCGCTTTAGCAGCCGGCGTGTTTCGCGCTCAATGCCGAAGCCTTTATATAGATATTTATAGATGACATAATGATGGAAATAGTGCGTGTCCTCAATCTCCCGTCGCATCTGCTCGTAGTGCTCCAGATACAACTGATGGAAATGTTTGGTGATAGCCCTATTGGTGGTACCCAACGCCTGCAGTTCATTGACAGGTATACGTTTTCCAACCTCTATGGTAATCTGTCCGCGAGCTGACGGACCGCTACCTTTCGGCATCACATGGCCGCTGCCGTGAATATACATGGGCAAAATGTCGGCACCAATCTCCTGGGCAATGTGGAAGGCACCTTTGTGGAAACGCATGATGCGGTTGTCGGCCCTGAGACCTTCAGGGAATATCATCACATTATAGCCGTCGGCCACTGCCTTGCGGATTCTTTCCGTCAGCACGTCTAAAGGCTGTTGGATACTCATGAAACCTGCCAGTTTGAACAGGTTGTGGACAATGGGATTCCGCCACACCTTCTCGCCCATGACGCACAGAATGTGGGGACTGACTGCCAGAACGTAAATCGGGTCGAGCATCGACATGTGGTTGCAGACAATGATGCTGCCGCGGCTGAAGTCCTCGCCGTAGTCGTTGCGGATAACGGGCTTCACACCCCAGATGTGGTTGATGTCCGTCAGCATGGTCTTGTGTACCACCCTATGGAACCATGCCTCGCGGCTCTTCTCGTTCCACGGCAGCAGTCGGGCCACGAAGCCGAACAGACAGCCATAACCCAGCTCGAACAGATACGCCACCGTACAATAGCCCGTACGTATGAGCTGTTCGATGGTCACTGGCACATGGCGCCTCTGGCCGTTGGTACGTGTCATCCAGTCGAACACCAGTGGCGGTACCACCCATGCCATGAGTACAACGGTCAGCATGCCGACGATGGTCACCTCAGCCAGTGAGTGCAGGGCGGGATGCTTGGCCACGATGAGTGAGCCGATGCCGATAAACATGATGAGTGCCGAAATGATGATGCTGTTCTTGAACGATGGCAGCAGCCGTTTCCGGTAAGCGTATTCATTGATGAGGCCGTCGGTGATGAAGATGGTATAGTCATCGCCCTGTCCGAAGATGAATGTCGCCAGGATGACGTTGACGATATTGAACTGCATGTTGAGCAGACTCATGATGCCCAGAATCCATATCCATCCCAGTGCCATGGGCAGGAAGGCCAACAGTGCCAGTTCCAGTCGTCCGAATGACAGCCACAGGAAGACGAAGACAATGAATCCGCAGGCAAAGCCGATGTAGTTGAAGTCGTCGGACAACGACTTGGCTATGGCACTATTCATGCCCATGAAGTCGAAGACATAGCCCTTGTCGCCCACAGCCTCGGACAGAGTGGACTCGATGTCTGTGAGAGGTGATGACTCATGGTTAAGGGCTGATGGCTGAGTGTTGATGACGTCGACTACGGAACACTTGCCGGTGCTGGTGCTGAATGCGTTGCTGAGCAGTACGGAGCGTATGGGTTCAAAGTAGTCGAAGGTCTGTGGGGTATATGTGGCATTGATGATGTCGTTGAAATCACTGAAGGCCTCCTCGCTGAATTCGTAGCGTGGTGCCTGTGTCGTGAGTGCCGCCATGACGTGGTCTCGGTGCTTCTGCCAGAAGGTGTTCCACCGCTCTATCCTGCGCTGCTGTTCTTGTGTGGAGCAGATGAATGCTGTGACGTTGGAACACGTTTCCACCCTGCCGTTCCGTATCACGCTGTCCAACAACGGAGTCAGACGTTCCCTGGCTTCCAGTGCCTCATCCCAGGTGTTGCCCTCTGTCACCAAATACACATTGGTCGTGTCGTTGATGCCAGCCGATGCATTCAGATTAGCCAATAGCTCCTGCTGCTGGTCGGTCATGTAGTTGATGTGGTGCATATTGGTGTCGAACGACGTGTCCAGACTATAATAGCCAAATAGCACCGTCAGCAGCAGAATGACCAACAACACCCAGCGGTGACGCTCAGGTGACATCGATGAGATACGTCCAAACGACAGGCGTTCCTCTTTCTGTTCCGTCCTCTTGCTGACCAAATGGGGCAGGAATATCAGCACAAACAGGATGGTACCTACCAACATGAATGCGGCAAAGAGTCCGAGGTCACGTAGTGCCGGAGCGTCGAGGGGTATCAAGCTGGCAAAGGCACCTACCGTGGTAATGTTGCCGATGAGCAGTGGTGCCACCATTTCCTTTAGTACGTCACGTACTGTGCCGCCATGGTCGGTATGGGCAATGAAGTGCAGGGGGTAGTTGACGGCAATACCGATGATAATGGACCCGATGCCCAGCACAATCAGTGATACATCACTCCGGACGACGGCTATGAAACTCATGGCAAAAAGCCAGCCGAAAGCGATGGCTACGCCGATGAGTAATAGGTTCTTGACCCTGCGGAACGAGTACACCAGCAACAGCAGAATCAGTGTTACGGCAATGCTGATGGCCAGTCGGCTGTCCTGCCATATCTGTCTGGCGTTACCGACGGCAATAACTGGTGAACCAGTTGTGGCTACCTCGACACCGGGTACAGCCTGCATGGTGTATTGTGCGGCACTGTCGACATATGCCACCAACAGACCGTTGTTGGCAGACTCCATGCTGCCGTAGGGTGACGTCAGCATGGCGATGGCATATTCCTTACCGGCGGTGAAGATGTAACCGTCGTCCATCTCCATAGGCAGCGATGACTGACGTGCCTGCAGCCTGTCGATGACAGGGCTGAACAGTCCCAACGGATCGTTGGCAATGCTCGATGTGAAGACTCCCGTGGCAGGCATCATCATCATCTGTACGTCATTGGCCAACTGGTTGTCCATGAGCTCTTCCGACGTCACTATCTGCTCCATGCGCTGATAGTCGGAGTCAGTGAGCATCACCGGCATATTATGATAGATGAAGTCGGTGACGCCGGCAAACTTCTCGAAGTCTACCTGCGTGGTCACCTCCTTGATGTGTTTGCGACCATCGCCAGTCAGCAGTCTGTTGGCAAAGGTGTCGACGGCCGAAGTGAGTGAAGAGTGAAGAGTGAAGAGTGAAGAATCGGCTAACGCCGGTGTTGAGCGTTTCGCTTTGAACATCGCCACGATGCGCTGTCCTCCGGTAATGTCCTGATAGAGGGTGATGGCTTTCTGCTCGTTGCCGCTGACGGGCAGGAAGTCATAAATGTTTTCGTTGTACTTCAACGTCGACATCATGACCACCAATACACCGACCAACAACGTCAGCAGTCCGAAGCAGAGTCTGCGCCGCTGGTGCAGGAAGTCAAATATGCGGAGGAAGATGTTCATAGTTACAATAGTTGTTTTTCAATGAACTTTTGGAGCCAAATAAGGAAGCGTTCCTTCCATTGGATAGCTTCCGATGTTGTCTTCTTTGCATTGACGCCGAAACCATGACCACCGGTACGGTAGTGCTCATACTGATGAGGTATGCCGTGGACAGTCAAGGCTGAGTCAAGCAGTTCGGCATTATGATAGTGAACGATGGGGTCGTCGTCGCAGTTCATGAGGAACACTGGCGGACAATTCTGCGGCACATGATGTTCCAATGATAGCGAGTCCTTCATGGCCTTTGACGGGTATTCACCTAACAGTCCACGGCGTGACCGCTTATGCGTACAGGGGTGTGTCATCGAAACCACCGGGTACATCGGTGCCACGAAGAAGGGAACCTGTGGCGTTCCGGCCAACTGTTCGGCAGTATGCATTACCAGATGACCGCCTGCCGAGAATCCCATGCATCCGATGCGGTCGGCACGTACGCCATAGTCGGCAGCGTGACTCCTAACCTCGTTGAGTGCCTGCAGCAGGTCGTTATGGCCTGCCGGGAAGCTGCGTCCCTTGACGCGCATATGGAAGGCAAAAGCACCCCAGCCGCCATGACTGTATTCCAATACAAAGGCTGCAATGCCATTCTGACACAGCCATTCCGCCACCTCATGGCCTTCACCCTTCTTATCGAGCCAGAAATAGCTGCCACCTGGACATACAATGATGCCCGTTCCTGTGGCATTCTTTTCGGGAATATAGGGTGTCAGCTTATAGGCCTTCACACCAATGTGAATGCTAAGCAGACAGATGATAGTCAATAGGTATTTCATTTTTCTCTATCTTAGTGTAGATATTCGTCAACGGTCTTTTCCAAATCGTTATAAAATGCCAGTTCCTGGTCACCGATGCTCTTCAGCATAGTGCCTAATTCTTCATAGCTACAAGGCTCCTTGCCACGATTCTTGAAAAATCGTGAACCTTTGTAGGCAAACAATCGCCACTGGTCGCCGATGGCCGTAATCCTATCGGAATAGTCGTTCAGCACGTCTAGTCCGGTTTTCTCCGCTGCCTCCTGCAGGAATGCTGCATAAATAAAGCGGAAGCCGGCACCTCCCGTGCCTATTTCCTCCGACATTCTGATGACCTGTGCCAAATGAAGCATGGCCTTGCGCCGTCCCATCTTGTCCTCCCAATGGCGAATGCTCTCAGCCAAATAAAAAATGCCGTTGATGCCGACCCATGGAATGAAGTGCGATTGATGGATCATGCAGTAGCATGTCTTGCGGATGGACTGCAGCACCATGGGGCGGAGGTCCGGCAACTGCTGTGGCACCTCCCGAATCCAGTACATCAGTCCAAACAGCGGGTAGGCACCATTCTTGGCAAAACGAACTTTCCTCAGGTCGTCGCTGCTGATGGTCACCTTCTGAGTGGCATTCGAGTCAAGAACGCTGTAGAGTCCTCGCTCTTCGTCCTTTCCGATGATGCAAATGTTATGACCATTGAAATGGAAACGGTATTCCGGCGGCATATAGGGTAGGTCGTACATGCCCACTACACAACCTACGGGTCGCTTTTCTTCCATCAGCACCTTGTCCAATTCCTGCATGGCATGATCCTTGTTCAGGAACCGGCGTGTCTCAGTCTTGATATTCAGCTGTTTGGTGATGCGCTTGAAAAGCACTCCTGGGAATGTGCGAAAAGCCGTAACAGGATAGCCGCCCAGTTTCACGAACGGCAAGTGGGCAAAATATAGTCCGCTGGCCAGTCCGAATATCATCGGTTCCGACAGGTCAATGCCCTCGTAGCGTAACAGTGATGATATGCTGCCATTTTCACAGTGGGCTGCTGCCTGATGACTGATATCCAGTTCGAAGCCCTGAAAGTCGACGGGCTTCTTCACTTCCATACGGCTACGTTCCTCTTTGTCCTTGTCTTCCTCCAGGGCCAGCTCCAGTGCGTCATTCTTGGCCTCCCAGCCATCGCTCATCACCATCTGGTACTTGCCATCGCTGTCGACGGCATAGTCCTGGTCGCGCACAATGTGGCCCTTGAGGTATTTTAAGTCTTGGGGAACTTCGGAGACTTTCATTTCTTATCTCTTACTTCTTACCTCTTACTTCTCACTTCTCACCTCTCATACCACAGTCAACATGCAATAGCAATACGAGAAACGTGCGCTCTCCGGTATCATCAGCAGCACCTTCTGTCCTTGCTTCAACTTGCCGGAATACATCAGTTCCTCTATCATTGCGAACGCTGATGCCGATCCGATATTGCCTATTTTGGGCAGGTTGGTGAACCACCGTTCTTCGGGTATGAAGAAACCACGCTCCTTTGAATCGGCCAGAATTCTGTCCTTGAAGAACATCGACGACAGATGCGGTAGGAACCAGTCGACGTCATCGGGCGTAAACTGGTGTTTTTCGCCCAACTGTATCAGGAAGTCGACACCCAGTCTGACAATGTTTTCAGACAGCATGCGAGTATCTTGTTTCAGGGCGAAGAGCGAGCGTGTGAGCCACTCTTCCTCGGGAAATGACGTCCATCCTTTCAGTTTGCCATCGTTCTCCTTTTCAGCACCAGCATACATACATGTCTCCTTGGTGTTGGCAAACGACGTGATGTCAATCCAGTCGACACGTAACGACGGGCCATTAGCAGCAGGCTTACTTTGTAACAATAGTGCAAAAGCACCATCGGACAGCATCCAGCGCAGGAACTCCTTCTCGAAAGCCAGCATGGGTTGACTCTCCAACTGTGCCAACTGTTCCGACTCCTTCTGGAAGTATGATGCTCTCATCCATGGTGAGGTGCGTTCTGATGCTGACACGGCAGCATTCTGTGCCAGTCCGAGCTTGACGGCCATATACGCATATTTCATGGCGTCGACACCCGTACAGCATGAGCCGGCAAACGACACCACCTCGGTATTTTTATTGCCTCCTAACTCGCCGTGTACCATCACACCATGCGACGGCAGAATCTGTTCCGGCGTGGACGTGCCACAACTCAGCAAGTCGATGTCGTCGACTGTGAGGTGGTCGTCAAGGAGTCCTTTGACAGCATTCGCAGCCATCTGTGCATTGGTATGCGTCACATGACCATGACGGTCCAGTGCATAATACCGCTGCTGTATGCCGTTCCGTCGCAGCACCACTCTTCTGGCTTTCGACGGTTTCCCGTCTACCATACCCAGAAAAGCCTCCATGTCGTCGTTGCCGACAGGATCGTTAGGCAGGAATTTTGCTGCTTTGGTTATAAATACATCCATATTATTTTTATCTCTTTGAGCTTTGAACTTTGAACTTTTTAATTAGCCAGTACCCCAGTTGTCCGAAAGGTGACACAACGAAAAGCACGAACAACAGATACCAGAAGAACAGCCAGACTCTCAGTCGGCGTCGTGGGTTGTGGAAGCCTCCTCTCTTGCGTATGAACTTTGCCCATAACCCGAAAATGCGGTGACCGGTTCTTTCCAGAAACAGGATGGATGGCTTGTAATCGATGGCACCGGCTTCCAACAGCCGCTGTTGCAGCAATTCTGTCTTTCCATCCTGCCACGTCGCCAGAATGATGTCGCCAAAACGTGATGCTGCTGTCAGTGTTGCTTGTGCGATGCCTGCTTCAGGCAATGCCCGGACTTTCTTCTTGCCACCGATAAGCCATCGGGCAATGGTATAGGCGCTGACCAGATTAGGGGCGTCGTCCTGTAATACGATGCTGCCAACGAGTCGTGCCTCTATGTCGCGTACATATTCTTCTATCTTGCGACTGGTCATCAGCCACATATTCCGGCATGCATTGACGAAGATGATGTCACGATTCCTCAGGTACTCTCTTACCTGTCGGTCGGTGAAGAACGACTGCAGTGGCAATGATGGCGACAGAAACCACGACTGTCCGGCTACTATGACCATGTCGGCATCGGTGATGTCCGAAAAATCTATTGGCACGATGCCTGATGGTGGTATGCCCAGACGAGTCTCAGGCATGGTATCGAAAAACTCGTCGCTGCTCCATGGAAACGGATAGTCTTGTAGGGGAGTGATAGCCTTGTACACCACCTCATTGTCCCCCTGTTCCAAAGGGCTGCAGATATGTTTAACGGCCTGCAATGCCTGACCGGTCTGAGAATAGTAGAATGCTACCGTCTTCATACACCCAATTGCGAAAATATCTCATCCATGGTCAGCACTTCTGAGCAGGTTACCAAACTGCCTGCCAAAACCCCCAGCATGCCATGTGATGTAATGCTTTGTCCAGTCAGCAGCAAGTTAGGAATATTCGTCCGGCACGATACGCTGCCTGTACCCAGTGTGTTGACATCCTTGGCCATGCCGTACATGGAGCCATTGGGCGTGCCGGTATAGTCCAGATAAGTCAACGGTGTTGATGTGTAGTAGCTTTCGATACTGTTGCGGATACCCGGTATTTCTGCCTCTAAGGCATCGATGACCTTTTCTGCCTTCCGTCGCTTGAATTCTTGATAACTATTCCCACGTCGTCCAATCTGTGTGCCTAACCACGGTTCCATCTCCTTGAAATCCATGTAGGTGAGAATTTCGCCAGTTTGGGCATATTTCGGATGGTCTTCGTGGCAGAAATGCATATACAACAGACATTTTGGCCATGATGCGTCTTGATAATCTTCGCACTGCCATACGGAGTCGTTACGATAATAGTACAGATTACTATTCATATACGGCACTGTATCCTTCTTGAATTTCAGGTATACGGTGAATGCCGAAGTCGTATTGCGGATGTCCAGTAAACGGCGGCGATAGGCAGGACGAATCAGATGGCTGTCAATTAGTTCTATGGTATTTGTCGGATGGATAGCGCTGATGATGAGATCAGCTGCAAAACGCTCGCCGTCAGCGGTAATGACCCCTGTGGCCTCTGTGTCGTTGCATTCTATTTTCTGCACCTTATGACATGTCAGTACTTGTCCACCCATCTTCCGGATGTTATTGGCCAGAGAGTCCGCCACCAGACTGCTGCCTCCAACGATGCGGAAAGCACTCTGGTTGTAGAAATCGAATATCAGGGCATGCGTAGAGAAGGGTGTATGTCCTTTCTCACCGGCATATAATGGCAGGATACCTACCAAGACCTGACGGAGTACGGGGTCGCTGACAATGCTGTCGATGACCTCGTCGACACTTCTCATTTGGTATTCCGCATGAACATTCAAATCTACATGTCTATTAAGCGAATGCATGGGTGAAGATTGTGCTACCAGCCCAATCAGGTCGTAATAGCGCTCCAGTTCATCGCGGTTTTTGGGAAAATGTTCGGCAAGAGAATTGATGAATGCCTCTTTGCCGTTAGCAAAGCGGTAGTGCTCGCCGCCATACGAAATAATGTCGTAGCCCGTCCTGTCGAGACTGGCAAGCTTGCAATTCTCATCTACTCCCAGAAAGTGAAGTATCGTGTTTAGCGTCTGCCCTTTGTCGGCACTGCCAATATAGTGCATGCCAGTATCGAACACCACGTCGCTGCGGTGGAAACATTGCAGACAGCCGCCAATCTGGTTGCCTTGCTCCAACACGGTCACCTCGTAACCGTTCTTGGCCAAAATGCAGCCACACGACAAACCGCCCAAGCCACTACCTATGATGACACATTTTTTCATGATGCTGTTCTCTCTTTCTCTCCTTAAGAGTGTGGCGTTGCAATGAGAGTGTGGTGTTGCGAGGGCTGTTGGCTTTTGGCTTTATACATGCGGTGTACTCGCTTGGTCATTTCCCTATAGTCGCAGGCCCATGCTTCGTCTTGGCGACTTATACGTGGCATCACCTCCATTGTCATATGGCCAGGATTCATGTGAAATGCTTTTTTCGGCAAGACCTCTCCGAACCCTTTAATAAACACAGGTATGATATCCAGCTGAAGTTGTTCGGCCAGGAAGAATGCCCCACGATGGAACCGCTGGATGTGACAATCTGGCGACCGCGTTCCCTCTGGGAATATCATGACTGAATAACCCTCTTTTATCTTCTTTGTTATATTCTGTGTCATTTGTTCCATTTCCGAGACGGGAAAATAGTCGGCATAGCGAATAATGATGCCGTAGAATGGATTATGCCATACCCAGTCTTTAGTCAAGATGATGAGATTAGGTGTCAGCATCATGATGGCCATGAGATCAAGATGCGACTGGTGGTTGCAAACAATGACAGCAGGTTTTTCAAATGTTTCCCCATGGGGGTTAAAATATTTAAATGTGGTACCAGGAACGTGGTTGATGACAAACTGGGCTTTACGCTGCAAGATGCGATGATAGCGTTGTTTGTTCTTTTCCGTCTTGCCACCTAAGGTAAGGATGAAAAAGCCACGGATGTTCAAGTCAATAGCCAAGCCGATAAAGTAGCAGAAGGAGAAAATGCTTCGTGCTATCTTTGCGGGATAGCCATAGAAGATGGTTCCTATACACAAAATAGTATTCAGTATGCTGATGCGTACAAAGTCGTAGATGGGTCGGAAATGACTGACACGTTCTTCTGCCGGTGGGTAATAGACTCTGACCGGTACTGATGTGATGCGATGGCCTTTCCATGCAGAAAAGACCAGCAACTCCAGTTCTGCTTCGTAGCGTGACGTGATCCAGCGTAGTCCGCGAAGTGCTGACAGAGCATAGAGGCGGTAACCGCTCTGAGTGTCAGGCAAGTTGATGCCCGTCTGCAACCGAAACCAGAAGTTTGAGAAACGGTTGGCAAAAGTGTTCTGGCGTGGCATGTTCTGTTCTGTAAGGTTGCGGCAGCCTACTATAATACTGTCGGGCTGTTTGTACATCTCGTCAATCAGTTGCGGCATGTCATCGGCAAAGTGCTGACCGTCGGCATCAATTGTCACGGCATGGGTGAAGCCCATTTCCATAGCTCGGCGGAATCCGGCTACCAGTGCATGACCTTTTCCTTTGTTAGAACTGTACGATACCACTTGTATCAGATCTTTCAAGGTACTCAGGATAGCTGCAGTGTTATCCGTGCTACCATCATTGACTACGATGATATCCTTACAGTGGCGGCTGACATCTTCAATCACCTGTTTTACCGTTCCGGCATTGTTGTATGTCGGAATGATAACACATAATTTGATGTCAGATGAGTTCATCATGATGATGTTACCTTGAAATATAGTGACATGCGGGCAAACTGTCCTTGGTCGTTCTCAATGCTGAGCAAGGTGCTAACTTGGTTGTCATCAAAAACAATCTTCGTGAATACAAACGACAATTGCTCGTGGGGACTGATGGTCTTCTTGAATTTAATACTGCCGGCCTTGGTCAAGAGAAAAACACGATTGAAATGACGGCCGAGGATTTCGGAAGCCATCTGTATCAAACAGGCTCCAGGTGTGATTGGATTGCCGGGAAAATGGACGCGATACAGACAATGGTCGGCATTGAGCGTTACTTGGCATCGGTATTCTGATGAGCTGGTGTCACCACTATCTGTGACGTAGAAGAAATCGTTAATCAGTTTCATTGCTCACTGTTTAAAGGAGTAAATGTGTAGCGTATGTTGTATCGACTGTTGGTAAACAGCATCTCACCGTCTGGAGAGAAGGTCAGCGTCCGTTTCTTCTTTGTGACATCCTGACCTTGCCGGATGTTCGACATGATAAACGTGAAATCAGCTTTCAGTATTTTTCGGATATACCATTTGTTGAGTGGCCCCACCACGTTAAGCACCTTGGCTTTTTTTCCGTTGAAGGTAAAATCGAAGGCTTTGACACCAAACTCGTTCATCACTGTGCCAACGATGTTCTGTTCGTCAGAGAAATCCATGATGCAGATACTGGTCAGTTCCTGACCTCTAATCTGCATGAACAAATTATACTCCCTACTGGTGTCCTGAGCTTGACAAGGTATCAGGCAACAGAGTATTAGGAGACTAATTGATATCAAAAACTTTCTCATTGAATGACGTGTTGGTTTTCACGTTCAGCAACTTGACAGTTGTGACGTCACCTGTCTTTTCTTCCATTCTAACGCTACTGACCATAGTCAGTTCTGGATTGAAATAGATGACGATAGTCTTGTAGATCTGCTTCAGTTCTTTCTTTTTTGGGTACAGATTGGCATAATACCCATTGTCGCCCTTATACATGTCCACCGTGAAATCGGCAGCACTCTTCAGTCCGCCCCCGGTGATACTCTTCAATATAATATCGGTAATCTGGCGGAACATCTTATTCCGTTGAACGTCAATGTTCTTTGAAGACTTGGCAGACTTGAGGCTGACTTTGTCGCCGTTAAGAATGAATATGTAGTCGTATGGTGATGTGTACTGCCAGCGTAACTTGTCAGGCGACTTGAAATACATGACCCCCTTTGATTGCATGTCCTTTTTCAGCATTTTCATGCTTTTGGTTTGTGTAAATTCACACTGCATGTTCTTCATCAAGGCGGCACCTTTGTCAATCTTGTCTACTATCTGTTTCTGCTGCTCGGCAGTGAGCTTGGTCTGACCACAGACACCAAGTGTTGTGACTAATGTTAATAGTATAAATAATATGCGCTTCATCTTTTACCTTTTTACTTTTACTTAGCAATCAGTACGCATCCTGTCAGAATGAGGAAAACACCAATCCATCGCTCCAAAGGAACGTGCTCGTTAAAGAATATGATAGCAGCAAACATTCCCATGACATAGCTGAGGCTTACCATGGGGTAGGCCATGCTGAAAGGGAAATGCTTGATAATATACATCCAGAGGATACTACCGGCAGCATAGCACAGACCACAGCAGCAAAACTGCCAGTTGGTAAACAGTCGTCCGAAATAGTCCCACGTAAAGGAAAAGTCACCAACTTTGGTCAGGCCATACTTCATGAGCACCTGACCGCTGGTTAGGAGAATGCACTGTAATAGTGCTATGGGGAATAGTTTCAGTATCATAGGGCTTTTAATAGGATGAACGATAACTGGCCAGACATCTGATTGACCAATAAAATGTTGCGGGGAGAATGTTCAAGACGAACACTATCGGTGACATACATGTGTTCTGGTATGTATCCTTTCTTGAGGCAATGGGCTGCGGCATAGACTCCTAATGCCGAGACGGTGAAGTTCTCGCCAAAGAGGTGCTTGTAATGTAGATGAGGCTTCCCAGGGAAAAGGCTATGCAGCAGTTGTTGATAGTGGATGTCGTTGGCAGTCTGGCCGTTGATGCCCGTCATAACAGCGTCTATTTCTTCTGTAACCGGACATTGTCCGAAAGAGATACTTGCCAACTCGCACAGATTGTCTGTGTGTTTGTCGGTAGTCACTAGCATTGACATGGCCACTTCGCCACAAGGCACCATATCGGGTGTACCCACATAGCCAGCTTTCTTCAATAGTTCGAAGTATGATGCTATCATTTCGTCGTGACCACCAACAAGTGCAGTACGAATCTTATCCAACTGCATCTGCATCCATGCATCGAGCAGTGCATCATCAAAACTCTGGGTGCCATGCGAATAGGTGGTGTTGTACCCTTTCGTTTTGGTGTAGATGGCCAGTGCAGAGCCTACTGTGTTGTGTGTTGACTGCATGAAGTAGGTAGGGCTCAATGTCTCTTCACCATCAGTCGTCAGGGCATCGAGCAGTCGTTCAGTGTAATCGAGACTTCCCGTGCTGGTGGCAGTAATGATGGCGTCAGGGTTGTTGATGCCTGTCTCATTGAGTACCTTCAGCGTTGTTACCAGTGCACGGCGCATCAGATTTCCCATGCGACGGACTTCGTTAGGAGCGATGTAGTCGCGGAAAGATGGATTGACAGCCTGTATAAAGGGTTCTGAATAGCTTTCAGGATGTTCCATCCATTGCTCAGAGAGTGGCTGTTGGATAGATATCTGTTCGGCTGCTTGTATGAACACGCGCTTCATGCAGAAAGAATAATGGCTGAGTCGTTGCCACCGAAACCGAAGGCATTGCTGAGAATGTGACGGAGGCGACGTAAGGGGTGGATATCAGTGACTGGTGTGATGCCATCGTCCATGGGGGTGTGCCAATTGATGTTGGGTGGCAGGAACTGGTGCTGGAGGGCCAGCAGACAAATGACGGCCTCGATACTGCCCGATGCACTGGTCGTGTGGCCGGTGAACGATTTCGTTGACGACACAGGGGGTAATTGTGTGCCAAAGAGGCGACGAATGGCATGGCTCTCGCTGGCATCGTTGTTGATGGTGCCTGTGCCGTGGGCATTGATATAGTCGATGTCGGCAGGTGCCAGCTGTGCTGTCATCAAGGCTTCCTGCATAGCACGATAGGCACCGTCACCGTCAGGAGATGAGGCTGTCTGGTGGAAGGCATCGCAGGCATTGCCGTAGCCGCTCAACCGTGCCAGGGGTGTCACGCCACGCTGTTTGACGGATCGTTCATTTTCCAGCACCATGTAGGCTGCACCCTCTCCCAGATTGAGTCCTGCTCTGTCACGGTCGAAAGGTCGACACTGCTCATGGTCGAGAATCATCAGGGCATTGAAACCGTTGAGGTGAAACCGCGTCAGGCATTCTGCACCACCGGCCACCACGATGTCTGCCAGTCCGCAGCGTAGCATGTTGGCGGCGGTGATGATGGCGTTGGTGGCTGAGGAACAGGCCGTAGAGACTGTCGACAGCATGGCGAAACGGCCAAACGGCTCAGCAATCATCTCGGTACAATTGCCACAGTGATGCGTGGCAATCTGGGCATAGACGCTGTCGCAGTCGGACTCCTGGTCGTGGAACCGTTCACGCTGGTCCATCCCTCCGACCGTGGTAGCTGATATGAAATGAACTTTGTTGAGCTTGTCGGCAGTCAGGTGGGCTTCGTTCAGTGCCTCACGCAATGCCAGTCGTCCGATGAGTGCATTACGCGTCAGACTAGGGTCATCGGACAGTGTCAGGGCGTGCAAAAGGTCGTTGCGACTCATAGGAACCTCACCGACAGGCAGTTCATGGTGGCAGGAATCAAGATACCGCATCTCACCAATGCCCGTACGTCCGGACAGCAACGCCGCCAGTGTTGCTTCCTTTCCGAGACCTATCGCTGAAACGACGCCTGCTCCTGTGATGTATATGGGTTCCATAAATGCTAACAGCCAATAGCCAACAGCTAACAGCCAAACTACTTCGTGCGATTGTCGGCGATGTACTGTGCCATCACGTTGACAGATTTAAACACTTCCTTACCCATTTGGGGATTCTTCAGCTTGATGCCGTACTTCTTCTCGAGTAGTACGATGAGTTCGAGGGCATCAATGGAATCGAGTCCTAGTCCGCCGCCAAAGAGTGGCGCATCGTTGTCGATGTCCTCCGGACGGACGTCTTCAAGGTTGAGTGCCTGAATGATTTCTTGTTTTACTTCTAATATTAAGTTTTCCATATTTTTCGTATCTTTTATCTCAGAATGATTTCCAGATTTGCTTCAAAATGACTGCTGTCGGTAAAGTCGACCCATCCGGTCAGCACGCTTTGTGTGGCAGGGTCGGAAAAAGTAGCTGCTACCAGACGCTGCATAGCTGCAGTATCGTTGTCGTTGAGGACGTAGAAGGATGTCTCACCAAGGTAGTGGTTACGGATGGCGATTTCGCCCGTAACGATATTTGGCAATGTATACACAAAGACCGACGGACTTGGGAAGTAGTTGTCGGGGTCGCTGATGGTCGACAGATAGTGCTGGTCTGCTTCGTGTGAACCATGGCGGTTGAAGAGTACAATGGCACGGTCGTCACGAGGGATGAAACGTTCCTCGTCAAGGGTTTTCAGCAACAATTCGGAAGCCAGGACCCCCAACTTGCACAGGCCATCCATCTTGAAGAATTTCGGATAGTCGTTGACATAGCGGCGATAGGCATCGTATAGCATGTCGAGGCCCTGACCATTCACAACCAGTTCCTGACCATCAACGACAATGTGTTCCGTCGTTACCTCTATGTTCGCTATACTTCTCACCTCTCACCTCTCACTTCTTACCTTTTACCTCTTACCTCTTACCTCTTAACTCTTAACTTCCTAAACGCTATTGCAGCGTTACATCCTCCAAAGCCCGACATCATTTTGATGAAAGTATGCTTGTCTGTTGGTCGGTTGTCAGACGATACGTTAATATACTTGCTGACGCCCAGATTCTCGAAGCCCTTAGTCCCCAAGATGACACCTTCACTGGCAGCATGCATGGAGATGATGCTTTCGACGATACCTGCGGCACCCATGGTGTGTCCGAAATAACCCTTCAGACTGTTGACTGGTACTGCACTGAGCCCTGCTCTGTCAATAGCCACCGACTCCATTTCGTCGTTGAAGAGTGTGGCCGTGCCATGGGCATTCAGAAAAGCGATGTCGTTGGTGTCAATCTCGTGTAGAACGCTGCGTAATGCTCGCACACAACCCTCTGCGCTCCGTGATGGTGCAGAGATATGGAAGGCATCGTTGCGAATAGCTCCGGAAACGACCTGCCATTTTCCATCAGTAGGCTCACTAGCTTTTATACCTTTATATATAATGGTAGCTGCGGCATCACCCAGATTGATGCCCTGCCGGTCTTCATCGAATGGACGACAGGGCTCATCGGAGAGAGCCATGAGCGACTGGAAACCCGAAACGATGAATGGCGAAAGGACGTCGGCGCCACATACCACCACGGTGTCATAACATCCGGTTCGGATGAGGCGGAAGGCCTCTATTTGTGCGCATAGTCCGGAAATACAGGCATTCGATACTACGACGGGCTGTTGGTGGTTGTGAAAATATTCAGCAATAACTTTGGCTGTAGTACCCAGTTCCAGTCTTCCAACTCCCGAGTCTTGACCACTAAGGAGTTCGATATTGCCTTTTGTCGTCGACAGGATGAACAATGTACGCTCTGAAGTGGTATCGACAGGCCATTGTTGCAGCGCATGGGTAATAGAGAGCAACACCATCTTCTCGAAGAAGGTGTATTGGCCGATGATGCCTGCCTCCGCACAAGCCTTCAATACCGCATCACGATGAACCATCGATGCTGCAAAGGGGGTAGGGATGTTCCATAGCCCCTCGTAGCGCCGTAGCGCCGTAATGCCTTTTTTTACAGCTGCATAGTTGTCGGCAGTGGTGAATCCCAGCGGTGAGACAATGTTGTCGGCTACTGCAACACTCAATACGCTGCGTTCTCTTGCTTCCATCGCTCGTAGAATTCGGGATTGGTCCACTGCAGTTCGTGCTGATGGGTCATGAATACCTGTATGGTATGTGCGGTAGCCATGAGTTCGCCAGTGGCGGCATTGCGTATCTCATAGTTGAACACCAACTTGGCAGCCTCAGTGGGTTGATAGATGATGGTCACCTCGGGCTGCATGTCGTATGTCAGGGGCTGTTTGTACTGGATGGACATGTCGACGATGGGGGCATAGAAGCCCTCACGTTCTATCAGACTATAATCCAGATGAAAGATCTTGCCGAAGAATTCACGGGCATCTTCCAAATATTTTACGTAAGCTCCGTGCCATACAACACGCATGGCATCGATTTCGCTGAATCGTATCTTAATTTTAAGGCTCGCCTTCAACATTTTTAACTATGCCTCGAACTTTGCTCGCTCATACCTTTAGGTGTGAGAACTATGAACTGTGAACTATGAACTACTCCGCCGCCTCCATATCGGTCAGTGCTATCTTGACACGTGCCGAGGCAATGGTTTCGTCACCAACACACATAGTGACGTCGGCCAGTGTCAGGTGGAACACATCTTCGATGATATGCACGTGGGTAGTCAACGTCTCGTCAAGCAGTGGCTGACGGTATGTTTCAAAGTTGCGAATGTCGCCAATGAAGCCGATCTTCACTGACTCATGGTTCATCAAATTGAGGCACCCCATACGTGCGGCGCACGACTGTGCCATATTCTCAATCATGCCTGCTGGTGACAGCATGCCATCGTCGAGAAAGATGTTGCCGGGACGAATCAGAAAATCCGTCACGGCATCCGTAGCGTCACAACTCAGCACACGGTCAACCATCACAAATGGTGGCCGCTGTGGAATGAGTGTGGTGATAGCTATCTCGGGCAGATGATGTAGCGTCATTTAAGCTACTTTCGACTCGATGTAATCGTAGAATTGCGATAGTGTCTTGACGGCTGTCATGTCCTGGGGCTTGATCTTAAAGCCGAAGTTCTTTTCGACGATGACCACGATGTCAACGTAGTCGAGACTGTCAATACCCATATCTTCTTTCAGCTTAGCTTCAGGGAAGATGTTTTCTTCTTCAATTTCAAGGTCCTCGATGAGGAATGCCTTGATTTTCTCTTCAATTTCTGTTCTTGTCATTTTCTTTTTTATATTAGTAAAAATTCTTATCTTTTAATTCTTAACTCTTAATTCTTAACTTATAATGTCACTGTGTCCAAAAGTCAAAATAATTGTACCATTGTGTAGGATATTGCTGGACTATGCGCTCCACCTCGCGGACGTAGCCGGTTGCAATTTGCATTATTTGTTGCTGGCGTGGAGCCTGATGGTCATAAGACAGTGGTGTGACATAAATCTTGTAGCGTTTGGCAGCGGTTTTCATGCAGTGTACTACCAGTACCTTGACGTCTCGTAGCGCTGCCACCTGAAAAGGTCCCATGGGGAAGTGTGCCTCACGTCCAAGGAACATGGTTGATATGTATTTCGATGAGCCCCAGATGCGGTCGGCGGGGATACTTACCGTTTCACCGTCGGCTAGGGCATTGTTGATTTCATACAGGTGGCTCATATCTGGCATGATGGGGATCATGCGGATGTTAGTATGTTCGAACAGGCGGTCGCGGTTGTTCATGACCTCCTGTTTTTCGCCAAAGTAGACGAGGGCATTGAAACGTTTCTTCTCGGCTACCAGCGAGTAGCCGGCAATCTCGTAGTTTCCAACGTGTGAACTAAGTTGTATGAAACCCTCTGGCTGGTGAGCCAGTTCCAGAAAGTTGTCATAGCCCTCAAGCTCGATGTCAAAATGATGTCCGGCATACATGGCGAATTTGTCGACGACAGCCTGTGCGAACAGACAATGGTTGCGGTAGGCCAGCCACAGTGAACGCAATGGTGAATAGCCGAAACGTTCACGGAAAAAACGATAGGCATGTTTGAAGCCATACTGAAATAGCGTGGGTGTCACAGCAAAGATGTATGCCAGCACATAGATGACCCGTGGGTCAACAACACGCAATAGTCTGATGAGCCAACGGTGCATCAGACTGTTTCCGAATGTCGTTCCAACCCACTTCTTTTCCATCACCTTTTAACTATGATTGCATTGCCACACTCTCAAAGAGAGAACTATGAACTATAATCTCTTCACCACTACAATGGAATGTCCCTGTCCTAAGTGGTCGTGAATCTGTTCTATTTCCAGTCCGGCTTCGTGGATGCACTGCTCAAGGTCCTTGGTGTTATACATCTTTGAATTGCCATTGGCCAAAGCCGTAAAATACAGGCTGGTCATGGTCAGACAGAAGGCAGCAGGTTCGAAGCGCTGACGGTCCCAGAGTGTTTCCATGATGTAGATACGTGTCTGGTCGGTCATGGCCTCCTTGGCACGCTTCAGAATGCTGACAATCTCGTCCATACTGAAACAGTCCAGGAACTGGCTCATCCAGATGGCGTCCAGTCCTCCCTGTCGCCGTGGGAAACTTGCCGACGTGTCGAGCAGGTTGATGCCATAGCCGCTGATGCGGTCGGCACCAGTCTTGCCCTGTATGTTGTCTTGCATCATGCCGATTTGTTGCGGCAGGTCGAGTATGGTAACCTCTACTGTGGGGTCGTAGGCCACGCATTGCAGGGCCCATTTGCCGGTATTGCCGCCGACATCGTAGAGCGACTGCACGTGGTGCTGGTCGAAGATGACCTGCAGAGCTTCAGGAAACGAAGAGTCGCTATAGAAATGGTCGAAGCCGAACCAACTCTTCTGCACCTGTTCCGGTAATTGCGACAGTCCTTCATATATGGTGGGCCAGTCGCCGAAATGTTTCAGTCCGGCAGGACGGCCTTCCCTGAGAGCCTCCTCCAGATGAAACCATCCCTCGTAGTTCACGTCGTGGTTGAAGTCGAGGTTCACCCGCGTGGCGGGGTCGTTCAGCAGGAACCAGCCCGTCTTCGATAGTGTGAAGCGTTCGGTGTCCTTGTCGACCAGAATGGTACCGATACACAGCGATGCCTCCAACAGGCATTTCACGGCATAGTCGGAGAGGTGCGTGGCGTCTGCAATTTCTGCACGCGTCAACCCCTCCTCCGAGTCGCGGATGAGGTCCAGAATTCCAAGCTTCACCATCAGTCGTGAAGCCTGGAATACGATGGGCCCCCATGCGATGAACTCTGCCAGCCGCTGTGCTTCGCGGGCAGAGATATTCTCATGGCAGTAGCGTTTTTCTAAGTCAGGGAATAAATGCATAGCAGTTATTTCAGTTTTGCGATGCGCTTGCCAAGTTCGTTAAAGGTGTCTTCGAAAGCGCCGTCAGTCGAAGTTGCCGAACCACCGTCAATCTCGTCAATGTCAACAACGAGCAGGGGGGATCCTCCGTTAATGTCAGTAATGGTAAGTGTTCCCCATACTCTGATACATGGACCGGCAATCCAGCCCATCACATTGATGAATTCATCAACTTTGGTGACCTTAACAGAAATCTTGTACTTGGCTTCTTTGGCACTCTTGACAATCTTCACCTTCTCGCATTTCTCAGAGAAATCTTCTACAAAACCATTATAGGAAATCTTGCACTTTGCAGGAATATCTGAGTATTTTTCCGTCAAGGGCATCTTTCCATCGAAGCTTGCACCGTCATAGCTGATTTCCAGAACTGCTCCGCCTTCTGCGGTCTTAAAGAATTTCTTGTCGCCTCCGATTACTTTCAGTGGATTACCTGCAAATGCCGCCATTCCGATCAGCATCATGCACATTACAGCAAATACTTTCTTCATGTCTCTTAATTTTTTAGTTTAACAAAAGGTTGGTTATATTCTGAATTACTTCAGTCTTTCCATAGGTTCGAGTAGTTGAACCACTGCAGGGGGTACTTCTCCAGCATGCGCTCAATCTCGGTAGTGTACGCTTTGGCTATCTGCTGGCGCTGTTCGCTCTTCGGCAGCGTGCGGTCGTAGGGCAGGGGTGTGAACCAGGCCGTGTACGAGCCGTCCTTCTCCTTCATAGCGCTGGCCATGATGACGTCGATGCCGCGTGTGGTAGCCAGCGAGAAGGGCCCCTTGGCCAGATTCACCTCAAAGCCGTGAATGGTCGATACCACCAGCTTGTTCGGGTTCATGAAACGGTCGGCAAAGGCGCTGACTATCTCGCCTCTGTCCAGTGCCTCGACGATGTCCTCGCTGTGCGAGTTTTCTGTGCCTACGGGAATCATTCGGATGTTCGAGTGTCCGAACGAAGCCTGCCGGTAGTGCATCAGCGACTGCTTCTCACCACCGTACACCAGCACGTTGCACTGCTTGTTGACATGCAGCGAATAGCCCAATATCTCGCTGCACCCGATGTGGGCGCTGAGTTGTATGAAGGCCTCGGGCCTGTCCAGCAGCTGCTGGTAGAATTCCAGTCCGTTGTAGTGTATTGTGAACTGATGGCCGGCATACATAGCGAACTTGTCGATGACGGTCTGGCCGAACAGACAGTGGTTCTTGTACGTGGCTCGTATCGACTGCCACTTGCCGTAGCCGCGCTTTTCACGGAAATAGCGGATGGTGAGACGTGCGCCTGGGCTGAACACCATCGTGACGGGAATGACGCAGACGGCCATGAATACGTAGAACACCTTGATGGGAACCACACGCAGCAACGCAATCAGTGTGCGATACATCCACGCATTGCCGTATGATATGCCGTCCTTACCCTTCACTTCACTATGAAATCTTCTTAATCACCAGTGCCGAATTTGTGCCACCAAATCCGAACGAATTGCTCAGCACGGTATTCACTTCCGTGTCGACGGTCTTTGCTGTGATGTTCAGTGGCTCGGAGTATTCATCGGGTGTCTCGAAGTTGATGTTCGGTGCCACGAAGTTGTTCTGCATCATGATGAGCGAGTAGACAATCTCACTGGCACCAGCCATCCAGCACTCATGACCAGTCATCGACTTTGTCGAGCTGATGAAGGCACGCTGACCCTTGAACAGTCTGCCGAGAGCCATAGCCTCGTACATGTCGCCCTGTTGGGTCGATGTGGCGTGGGCATTGATATAGTCAATGTCGCCGACTTTCACACCAGCATCGTCCATAGCACGCTGCATGGCGATGCAGCTGCCCTGGTCGCTGGGCTGGCTGATGCCGCCGCCATTGCTTGAGAAACCGTAGCCGCAGACCTCGGCAAGTATCGTGGCACCACGAGCGACAGCATGGTCGTAGTCCTCGAGTACCAGTGCCGCAGCACCACCGCTGGGAATCAGTCCGTCACGATTCTTGTCGAACGGACGCGACGACTTGGCAGGGTCATCCATACGGATGGAGAAGGCGTTCAAAGCATCAAACGACGACATGGCATACTTGTTCACTTCTTGGGCACCGCCGCAGAGTATCATGTCCTGCAGTCCCTGCTTGATGAACATATAAGCCAGTCCGATGGAGTGCGAGCCGCTGGCACATGCTGAACTCACCGAGAAGTTGACACCACGCAGGTGAAAGATGGTGTTCATATTCATGTTCACCGTCGAGTTCATGCCTTGGAAAATCAGTCCGGAACCAATCATTGCCGAGTCATGTTTCTCGGCCATGATGCGTGCCGACTCCACCACGGCACAGGCTGACGAGTCGTTGCCGAAGATGACACCCACCTCGTTCTGGAGCAGGTAATCGTCGCTGATGCCTGCCATCTGGAAGGCGTCACGGCTAGCCATGAAGGCATATTCAGCCTCTTCCGACAGTCCCATACGTGTACGGCGGTCCAGCAAACCTTTCAGTTGTGGACGTGCTACGATACCCGTCAGTCCCGACCGGAATCCGTAGTCTATCCTGTCCTGGTCCAGTCCAATTCCAGATTTACCTGCATACAGCGAGGCCTTCACCTCGTCTATTGTCGTACCGATGCACGACCATATTCCCATTCCTGTTATTACTACTCTCTTCACAACTTCTTTATTTTTCAACTCTTATCTCTTACTTCTTAATTCTTACTCGCGAAGCGACACCTCTTAATTCTTACCTCTTACTTCTTAATTCTTAACTAAGTATACAGTCCTCCGTTAATTGAAATGACCTCACCCGTGATATACGATGCTTCGTCCGAAAGCAGGAACTTTACCAATGCGGCAACCTCCTCAGGACGTCCGAAACGCTTCATGGGCACCAGCTGGCGCAGCTCGTCCTGGGGCAGTTCCTTGGTCATGTCTGTATCGATGAATCCTGGTGCTACTGCATTTACCGTAACGTCGCGGGCAGCCGTTTCCAGTGCCAGTGCCTTGGTGGCTCCGATGAGTGCCGCTTTGGCAGCACTGTAGTTCACCTGTCCCTGCATGCCCTTCAGTCCAGACAGCGACGCCATGTTGACGATGCGTCCGCCATGTTTGCGCTGCATCATCTTCGGCAGCAACTTCCGGGTGACGTGGAAAAAACCATCCAGCGACGTGCTGATGACGGCATGCCAGTCGTCCTCGGGCATCATAAACATCACGTTATCGCGACGGATACCAGCATTGTTCACCAGATAGGCGATGTAGTCGTCCTCATGACGCTCCTGCCAGGCATCCAGCGCCTGCTCCACCTCGTCGCCCTTGCTGACGTCGAAGCGCATCAGTTCTGCCTGTCCGCCCTCGGCCTCAATGTCGGCCAGCACCTTGCGTGCTGCCTCCTCATTCGACTGGTAGTTAATAATCACGGGCGTCCCTGTCTTGGCTATCGCCAGACATACAGCCCTTCCTAATCCTCTGGATCCGCCAGTAACAAGTGCATATTTCATATCTTCTCAATAAATGCTGTTGGAATGTATGCCGTCGAAATCAGTCCAATCTTCGACAGCGTCACGATGACACGCTGCTGTCCGGCCACGCGTGCCACCTTCCCCTCTACACCCTTGAACAGACCGTCGGTCACCACTACCATGTCGCCACTTTTATAATGACATTTCTCGGGGTCAACAAATAGCAGGTGTTCGTTGTGGCTGACAGTTGCCAACATGAAATTATCCATCTCCTTCACAGAGACGGTCAAAGGGGGATTCTTCTGTTCCTCGTTCAGTTGGAAGTGGTTATAATAATAAGTAAGGTACGCGAGCTCAGGCGTCTGTTTTACATATTCTTCAGCCTTCTCCGGTGTGACATAGGCAAACAATAGGTTCGGAATGAGCGACTCTGTCACCCTTTTGCGCTTGCCGTTGACGAAACGGATGGCATCACGCTTGGCAATATACGTAAACGTGCCGTCGGCAATCATCACGTCCGACGCCTTGTCCTCCCTGCCGTACGACGCCCTGAACACATACCAGCGTTTTGTTGGGTCGTGAACATACTCTACCGACACCCCATTTTGCGTATTTTCTGCATCGGGGATAGCATCAGGGGCAGGCCTGAGACCGGGAGTTATTGCCTCGACTCCACGAGTTTCCACATTAGACAATGTGTTCATAAATGCGTTTCGGGCTGCAAAATTACGAAATAAAAGTGAGACCAACGAAGAAAAAAGGGAAAAAGTGGCAAAACCCGCCACTTTTCCCCGAACTATTACTTTTTTGTTTTTGCAAGGACTTCTCTGACCTAAAGGTACAGAGTGTGGCGTTGCATTCAGGACTACAGGACTTTTTTAATGTTTAATGTTCAATGTTCAATCCTTCAATGTTCAATGGTCAATGTTCAATGTTCAGAATCTATAGTCTATTCCCAGTCCGATGACGTTGTTTGTTCTTGAATAGGTCTCTTTGCCATAGGATGCCTGTTTGTCATAGTCGCTATAGAGGCTGATGAAGTAGCCGGCATTCAGGCGCACCTTCTCGTTGATGTTCCACGCGCCGCCCAGACCGATGGAGTAGCTGTCGCAGGCAAATGAGGTGTTCTGCTGGTAGCCGTCGCTGAGACCGTAGTCAGTACGCTGTCCACCACAGCTGATGGTGAACTTGTCGTTGATGTCGTACTCTAAACCGGCCAGGAACTCATGGGTACCGTGCTTCAGCTCCTTCTGACGGTCATTGGCCATCTTGGCGTTCTTGTCGTCGAAAAAGTGGTACTCCAATGTGGCACGTAGCTTCGGTGTGAACTCGTAACCGGCTGCAATTGAGAACAATGCCGGCATGTCGTAGCGTGTGCGCTCACCATCCTGATAGGCAGCGGTATAGGCTCCCAGCGTAGTCTGCAGGTTCTGTAGCTTGGCCTGGGCACCCTGAGGATCGGCAGCCATCAAGGCAGCAATAGTCGCTGTGCCCAGTCCGGCATCGAGTACGTTGGTCTCATTCTTCGGGTTAATCTTCGTACGGAATTCGTATCGGGCAGCCAGTGTCAAGCCTCCCTTATGGAAGTCCAGCGCCACAATAGGCGTCCAGCCCCATCCTTTCTGGTCGACGTCAAGCAGCAGCTTAGCCACCTCGCCTAATAGCGGATGGTCCTTAGCCACCACGTGGCCGCGATAGTAGCCGTCGTAGTAGTTGGCACGGATGCCGACAGCTGCCGACAGACAGTCAATAATCTTATAGGTGAAGTTCACCTGTCCGCCATAGATGTACTGCTTACCCTTCATCTCTGAGTCCAGCGTGTACTGGTCGGGCGTGATGCCATTCGAAGCCAGCATGCTCTGCATCAGTAAGTTAAACATCGGCACACCCTCTTTGTATTCTACAAAGCCGCCGCTACCTACGATGCCAAGCATGCCGGACACCGCCCAGCGGTCCTTTTTGTACGAGGCGAACAGCGCCGGTACGATGGGTGCCGAAGCCTTGCCCTCATAAGTGTGGCTACCGGTCTGTGTGGTCAGCTTGATGTCGCGGTTCTGCCACGGTTTCTGGAAATTTAGCGACAACTGCCACCCCTCATGACCCCATGCCAGTCCTGCAGGGTTCGAGAAGACGCCGTCAATCTCAAATGTCGCACCTCGTGCCATCATGCGGTCGAAGGCGATGTGATAGTTCGTGTTGGTCATTAGACCACCGGCCCATGAGGCCGTTACTACGCCCATCATCAGGGCTACAGTCAGTAAAATCTTCTTCATATATTCTAACAGGTTGATGTTTTTGGGTGCAAAATTATACATTATTTCCGAAATAATCGAATAAACGGCAAATTATTTTCTGAAAACGAAGAAATTAACCGTTTGTAATCATCAATTGCCTGCCATCAAAGCATCCGTTACGCTGTAAAACAGCAGCAATTACAATGCAAAACAGCAGAGATTACAATGCAATATGCACTTCCCTGCTGTATGATATGGCATCTCCTACAAAGTAGTTTGGCATTTCTTATATATAATAAGGTGTCTTCTTATCTTCATCTATATAAGGTTTTTGCGGTCGTGTTCTCGTATTCCTCTTGGGCTGAATGCAGGAAGGGATAGTTTACAATCATCTCAGGATGGTCGACGAGCTGTCGCATCGACCGTGCCCAATCCCTGTAGAATGTGGTCTTTTCCAAGATGAAGATGTATTTCCGTGCTACATCGTAGTGGCCGCTGATGATGTTCGTCTCCACCAAGCGCTTCAAGGCCCGTCCGCTTTTATTGTAGTTGGGATTATACTCCATGGCCTCAAAGGCGGCACGTTGGGCGATATTGGTCCAATGGAGCTGATAGGCCATGTCGCTAACCATAAAGGCCGACGACAGACTGCCGAAGTTGACGACGAAATGCGTGTTGCTAATGTTGAACACCGACAGGGAGCTGCCGTACGGTTCGGCAGGAATGACCAGGTTATTCATCAGTTCCTGCTTATCAATCTGTCCCGTCTTATGGTAGGCTAACGTGACGGTACTACGTACGGCAGGCGATTCCGGCTGTGGGAATCTGCGGATAATTTCATGCCATTCCCCTTGTCGGAGCAGCATGTCGCACTCCATTTCTTCGTAGGTCCCAATCTCGTTGCCAACCTCCTTGTCGTAATCATAAAAGTCGATGCCCGTCAGCTATACCACCACGGCCATCGCTGGCAACAACACCCATAGACGCTTCGCTTTTGGAATAGCCATGATAGCGCATCCTGCACCCAGCACCATGATGACGGCTACGGTCAGCGTCAGCGGTATGCTGGGTACCATACCCAGTAGCCACAGTACGACGGGTACAACGAGCGACAGTACAAACCTATAAGCCGTTTTCATTGTGGGGAAGCACTGCCGAAGCAATCTGTCCGACAGCAGCTGGGCAATTATGAAAATAACAGTGTAGGCTATGGCCCCGTTGACGGGATTGATGAAACACTGGCTAATCATTTCTCCCAGGTATTTGGCTAATCCCCCAAACGTCACAATGCGTTCCGTGAAATATTCTCCTGTCCACAAGAACAATTGTGACATCTCCCTGCCGACAGGAATAAACGGAAACAAGAACAGCCAATAACAAAATACAGCCCCTGCCAGTACAGCCAGAATCACATATTGCCAGTATTTTGTTTTGATGTTCTTCATATTCTCGCAGCTTTAACTATGACGCACCAGCGCGCTCCTTTACAGATATCCGAGCCACCGCAGAATGTCGTTGAGGTTGGCAACGACCATGAGGAGAATGAGGATGCCGAAGCCGACGTACTCGGCACGGATCATGAAATTCTCGGAGGGCTTGCGACGGGTGATCATCTCGTAGAGCAGGAACAGCACATGACCGCCGTCGAGGGCGGGGATGGGCAGGATGTTCATGAAGGCGAGGATGATGCTGAGGAAGGCGGTCATCTTCCAGAACATGTACCAGTCCCACATGGGCGGGAACAGGCTGCCGATGGCTCCGAAACCACCCAGCGACTTAGCACCCTCGGCGGAGAAAACGTACTTCATGTCGTCGACATACGAGGCGAGCACGTGCCAGCCGTACTTGATGCCAGCGGGAATACTCTCGAAGAAACCGTATTCGGTGGTCTGCGGCGTGTAGAGGTCTGCCAGACTCTTGGCAAAGAAACCGAGCTTGAGCTCGGGGGTGAGGACGACAGTGGCGGTGTCAGGATTAAGTGAAGAGTGAAGAGTGAAAAGTGAAGAATCGGCTGGCGCCGTGGCGTGTTGGTAGACAATGACTACCGTGCGGGCTTTGAGGGAGTCGGCCTGTGTCTTGGCAGTGAGCAGCATGTCCTCACGACGGCCTAATTGGTCGACAAACTCGTTGTAGCTGTCAATGGGGGCTCCGTTGACGGCAAGGATGCAGTCACCGGCCTTCATGCCAGCCTTCTCAGCGGGTGAGCCGGCCATGATGCTGTCAATGGTGGCGGGCAGCAGGGGGCGTACAAACGATGGGTCGGCTTTGAGCATGCCTAACAGGTTGAGCTCGCCAGACAGGTTGATGCTCATGGGCTTGCCGTCGCGGATGATGTCGACACGGTGGGCCTCGGAGATGTCGCGGTAGAGGTCGGCAGAGAAGTCCTTGAAGGGTCGCTTGTCGGTGCCTACGAGGATGTCGCCGTCCTGGAAGCCATACGACTTAGCCTCCTGGTTGAACTTCATACCCAGCGTCATGTCCTTCACGGGGATGTAAGTGTCGCCCCACCAGAAGAGAATCTGGGAATAGATGAACAGGGCCAGCAGGAAGTTGACCAACACGCCGCCAATCATCACCAGCAGGCGCTGCCAAGCGGGTTTGGCACGGAACTCATAGTCCTTGACGGGCTGTTTCATCTGTTCGGTATCGAAGCTCTCGTCAATCATTCCGGCTATCTTGCAGTAGCCGCCTAAGGGCAGCCAGCCGATGCCGTATTCTGTGTCGCTGTTTTTGGGTTTGAACTTAAATAAACTGAATTTCCAGTCGAAGAAGAGATAGAACTTCTCGACACGTACGCCAAAGAGCTTGGCGAAGAAGAAGTGGCCGCCCTCGTGGAGCAATACCAGAAGGCTGATGGCCAGCATGAATTGCAATACTCTAATTAAAAATACTTCCATTATTTCACGCCCCCTAAGTTAGGGGGATGGGGGTCTAAACAAGCGTGTCAACCCTAATTTTGATTAAACATTATTATTATTTAGAGGCCTGCGCTTGTTCAGACCCCTGTAGCCCCCTAACTTAGGGGGCGTGTCAGCAATTCGCTTGCGATACGTCTGGCCTCGGCATCGGTCTGGATATAGACGTCGTAGTCGGGTGTGGCAGAGTAGGTGCAGCGCTGCATGGTCTCGCTGATGACGTCGGCCATCTGGAGGAAACCGCAACGGTCTTCGAGGAAGGCACGGTTAACGATTTCATTGGCGGCATTGACGATGCACGGCATATTGCCGCCACGGTCGATGGCCTCGAAGGCCAGTGCCAGACAGCGGAACTTGTTCAAGTCGGGCTCGAAGAACTCCAGCTTCTGGGCAAAGAAGTCGAGACGGTCGCCACTGAGCGGCAGACGCTGGGGGAACGAGAAGGCATACTGGATAGGCAGTCGCATGTCAGGTACACCTAACTGTGCCTTGACGGCACCGTCGTGGAACTGTACGGCACTATGGACGATGCTCTGCGGATGGACAAGCACCTGAATCTGACGGGCATCGACACCGAAGAGCCATTTGGCCTCGATGATCTCGAAGCCTTTGTTCATCATGGTGGCAGAGTCGATGGTGATTTTTGCTCCCATGTCCCATGTGGGATGGCGCAGGGCGTCGGCCTTGGTAACGGTCTGCAGCTGCTCTGCTGTGAACTGACGGAAAGGACCGCCGCTGGCCGTGAGCAGGATTTTCTCGATGGGATTATCGTCTTCGCCGACGAGACTCTGGAAGATGGCCGAATGCTCGCTGTCGACGGGTAGGATGGGGGTGTGGTACTGCTGTGCTAACTGCAGAATCAGTTCGCCAGCCACCACCAGCGTCTCCTTGTTGGCCAGGGCAATGGCCTTGCGGGCACGGATGGCGTGGATGGTGGGCGAGAGTCCGGCAAAGCCCACCATGGCGGTGAGTACCATGTCGATGGGTTGTGCCTCGACAATTTCGTCGAGGGCTTGGCGACCGGCATATACCTTGACATCGGGCATGTCGCTCATCAACCGCTGCAGCTCGTCGTAGCGCTGTTCGTTGGCAATGACGATGGCAGCAGGCTTGAACTGGTGGGCCTGCTGAGCCAGTAGCTCCACCTTGTTATTGGCTGTCAGACAGTAGACCTCGTAAAGGTCGCTATGCTCCTCGATGACTTCGAGGGCCTGTGTGCCTATGGACCCCGTGGAGCCGAGAATGGCTATCTGTTTTTTCTTCATAAATATCAATTCTCAATTGTCAATTATCAATTTCCAAGAGTCCCTCAGGAAGGGTCATTGTTATCGTTTTATTGTGCATGTCAATGCTGTCGACAAGGTCGTCAATGGCAGGAATGAGCCGGCCGTCCTCCAGTTCAAAGAGAACGTTGATGGTGCTGTCGTCGATGGCGGCGATACGGCCGACGCTGGTGCCGGTGGAGGCTTCGACTATATCGAAGCCCACGAGACCGGCAAGAGAAGGGGCTTCGTCGGATTCTTCCGCCAAGGCACGGGGGAAGTAAACGTCACACCCCGTCAGCTCTGAGGCCCGCTGCTGCGTGTCAATATCGCAGAATTTTACCAGACAGACGCTGTCGTTACGGAAGCGGTATTCTTCCATGAAGAAGGGCACCAGGATGCCGTCGATGTCGAGTACGAGATAGTCGGCATCGACACGGTCGAAGATGTCGTCGTCAAACTGGAACGATACCTCGCCCTTGACACCGTGGGTCTTGCCGATGCGGCCTATTTTGTATACTTCTTCTGATGTTATCATTATTTTCTAGTTGCTCTAGATATTCTAGGTATTCTAGATATTCTAGACAATTATGTCAGATTCTTTCTATATGAGCTCCCAGTGCATTGAGACGATGTTCGATGTGTTCATAGCCACGGTCAATTTGCTCAATGTTGCTGATAGTGCTCACGCCGTTGGCACTCATGGCTGCAATGAGCATGGCGATACCAGCACGAATGTCAGGACTTGACATGCGCTGTCCACGGAGCGTCAGCTTGCGGTCGTGGCCGACGACAACAGCACGGTGGGGGTCGCAGAGGATAATCTGAGCACCCATATCAATGAGCTTGTCGACGAAAAATAGTCGGCTCTCAAACATCTTCTGATGGAAGAGTACGGAACCGCGGGCCTGTGTGGCCACTACAATGAGTACGCTGAGCAGGTCGGGGGTCAGGCCGGGCCAGGGTGCGTCAGACAATGTCATGATGGTGCCATCGATGAATGAATCAATCACATAGTGCTTCTGACGGGGGATGAAGAGGTCATCGCCGTCGGCTTCCACTTTGACACCCAGACGTCGGAAGGCGTCAGGAATGATGCCCAAGTCCTTGATGCTGACATCTTTGATGCGCACGCCATCGCCACACATGGCAGCCATGCCGATGAACGAGCCGACCTCAATCATGTCGGGCAGCAGGCAGTGTTCTGTGCCGTGCAGGTCTCTCACGCCTACGATGGTCAGCAGATTTGACCCGATGCCGCTGATGTTGGCACCCATGCCGTTCAGCATGATGCATAGCTGCTGGATGTAAGGTTCGCAGGCAGCATTATAGATGGTGGTGGTGCCTTCGGCCAGTACGGCAGCCATGATGATGTTGGCGGTACCTGTCACACTGGCCTCGTCGAGTAGCATGTAGGCGCCTTTTAGCTTTTGGCCGTTGGCTTTCAGCTGTTGGCCGTTGGCTTTTAGCTTTTGGCCGTTTGCTTTTGGGGCATATATTTCGTAGACGTTACGGCTCTCGATATGGTGGAACTTGGCACCCAACTTGGAGAAACCCAGAAAATGAGTATCCAGACGACGGCGGCCTATCTTGTCGCCACCAGGTTTGGTGACAATAGCCTTCCCCATGCGAGCCAGCAGCGGACCAATCATCAGCACGCTGCCACGCAGTTCGGCACACTTGTGGACAAACTCGTCACTCTCCAGATAATCCATCTTTAAGGCGTCGGCCTGGAAAGTGTAGCTGTTGTCAGTTTTCGTCACCTTTACGCCGATGTCCTTGAGCAACTGGATGAGGTTGTTCACGTCACGAATGTCGGGGATGTTGTGAATCATCACCGGCTCGTGGGTCAGCAGTGTGGCACAAATCACCTGTAGAGCCTCGTTCTTGGCGCCCTGAGGGGTGATGGTGCCACTGAGCAGGTGGCCGCCTTCAATCTTGAATACTGCCATATTACTTCTTCTTTTTGCGTTTGCCGCCATTGCCGTTATTCTCAACAGACATGTTGACAGCATTGAAACGGAAGGTCTGTAGGTCGAGTTGGATAACGCCGTCGGTAAAGCGTGCCAGGTCATCGGTTACCTTTTCGTCCTCGATAGATCCATGACCCCACGCCATCAGGTCACGCTTCATCTGGTTGGCCGTCTGACGTACCAGTTCATCACGCTCAGGACCTTCTGGCATGGTCTTCAGTGTCTCGAAAACCTTAGTTAATAGCCGGCCGTAATGACGCATGTGAGCCTGTTCGTCCTGAACGGGATGCTGTATGGGCTGGGGCTTCGAGAGAATCTTCTCGGCCTCGTTGACGTCGAAAGGCCAGTCGATGTCGAGTTGTTTGTGACTCATCAGATACAGATGGTCCCACAGTGTCTGCTGATAATCGGGAGCAGTTCGCAACTGGGTGTTTTTGTTTTCCATCTGCTGTATGATGGCCTGTGCACACTGGTTGCGCTCTTCCTTGGTGGGAAGGGTGATAGCCAGGTCGACCATCTTCTGAATCTCACGGCCATATTCTGGCATCACCAGCTTTTCACGCTGTGTGTTGTAGTCTAATCCTTTGATATCCATTAATTCTAAATTTCTAATTCTTAATCGGCAAAGCCGACAACTCTTAATTCTTAACTCTTAATTCTTAATTTCAAAGCAGCGGCTTTGGCTTGATAGCCACAAAGTCCTTCAGGTAGAAGGGCACGAAGTACGCCACATCCTCGAACTGCTCGTTCAGGAAACGGCGCTCAGCCAGCGGCTGCATCCATTTGGCTAACGGTTCAATACCGTCAATGAAATGGGCGTTGGGGTGGTAAATAATTTCCCTACACTTCATAGCGCCATTGCCGAAGAAGTAGATGGGACGTTCGTCAAGCCAAGGTTTGTAGGTTTCTTCAGTAACGATATCAGCACCCACTGGACGCACTACCTTCAAGGCTCTGTCATATAAGGCCGCATAGACCTCCATGCGACGGGCGTCGAGCATGGGGCAGAGCAGGGGTTCTTGGCTGTTGGCAGTTGGCTCTTGGCTGTCAGCTATCAGTTCCCTCAGTAGCACAGGCACGCAAAGCAGTTCCAGTGTCGGCACGGCAATGAGTTTCAGGTCACGGCCATAACAAATGCCTTTGGCCATCGACACGCCAATGCGCAGACCCGTATAGGAACCCGGTCCACAGCTGACGCTGACAGCGTCGAAGGGAATGGCGTGGTTGTCTGTGAACGACATAGCCTCGTCGACCATACCGCCTAAACGTTCTGCACCAGCACCTTTTTCACCGCTTTCCTTCTGTTCGAAGATGCATTGTCCATTCTCCGAAACGGCCACAGAACAGACGTTCGTGCTGGTTTCTATATGTAGTATACAAGCCATGTTTCTCTTATACCTTATTAAATGCAAGGTGCAAAGGTACGAAGAAAAATTAAAAATTAAAAATTAAAAATTAAAAATTTGCTTCCGCCTGCAAAATAATCCCTTAATCCTTGCCTGTTTCAGAGAAATTAACGCTTATAAGGGTAATGTCAGCACAAAACGGGCTCCGTCAGTATAGGTGGTGTCAAGAACGAGGTGCATCTTCTTCACCTCCTGCAGGCCCGTGTTCACCTTGCCCATGAAGACATAGGTATTCACCAGGTGCATCCACGTCTCGTAATAATGATCCCAACACTTCTCTTTTTTCCTCCTTCTGTTTTCATCCCCATGCCTTTGAAAATTATTCTTCAAAATTTAACACTCCGATAAAGCCTTTTTAACCTCTCCGACCCTCATCGTTCCTTTTTTTGGTCCTCATCCGGCCTTCCTCTGGGTGATTTTCGCGGACTTCAGCGTGATTATGTCAACGGACTCGCGCTTGCTGGAGTCGGCCATCGCGGCATTTTTCTTTCTGTGTCCCCAGACATAACGCCCTGTGTGGCAGTCAGTACACGTCATATATATCCTTTACGGGAAAGAAGTTCTATTGCTACCAACCATATAAAACAGGTACACGGCGCCCGCCGTGCCTTCACGCGGCGCCCGCCGCGGATAGCCTCGCCGCCCGCCGCGTGAATCCTCGGCGGGCGCCGAGGGGTCAGCGCGCACGCCACTCTCTCCCTGTCCGCATGGTCCTCTCGCCCCGTTTGCACGGTCTTCTTAACCCGTCCGGACCGTTCTCCATAAACAACAGAGGGTGTGTAATAATTAACCACAACGGATTTCACGTTCGCAAGGCCACACTCATACCTTCAGGTGTGAGAATTAAACGGATTATCTATTTACTGATTATCAGCAGGTCATAAATCCGAAAAATCCGTGAAATCCGTTGTTTTTAAATGTTAGTTACTCTGGCTCCTGTCCGGCTTCCTCCGGCTCGCTGAGTGCTGGAGCACTGGCACCGCCATTCAGAATGATGTTCACCACAGCTACAGCATCGGTAATCGAGACTCCACCATCACCATTCACGTCACCCTGCTTCATGGTGATGGTTGTGGTTGCGACATCGGAGTCCTGATAGCCGGCCTTTGTGGCCCACACCTTAACAACATAGTCACTCGTTGCCGGCAGCGTCATGCTATTGCCTGTGCCTGCCCTTGTTATCTCATAACGGCACGCAGCACCTTCCGTTGCACTACTGAACGTCAGCGTGCCATTGTTATTCGTTATCGTTGGTATGGCGCATTTCTCCTGTTCCATTTCCACAATCTCCTTAAATTCATTCCAATAGTCAGCAGCCTCATAAGCGGCTATGGAGCCGTATGGAACATAGAGCGTGGCATTGGCTCTATTAGAAAAAACATTAGATTCAATCTGTAATGGAATCTTATTCTCTACTGTTACTGAGATTAAGCTGCTGCAATCATAGAATGTATTAAGCGTTGATAATCAGCAACTTCCTCGTTAAATGGTAGAAAAGTGAATTGACGAATTTGAAATGTGCAAAAACGGGAGCAGATTTAACGAATTTAACCTTCATTAAAAGGTGCGTACGTTTAATAGGCTACAACAATTGCACTAAAAACGCCAGAACAAACATGGTATGTGTTCTGGCGTTGAATGAAATAGGATTGCTTTATTTCAGTAGTTCTTCTGGATAGGTTGGCATGGCTCCATTCTGTGTGCAGACGTAGGCGGAGACCTGAACGGCGGTACGATGGGCCTCAGGCACGGACTTGCCGTTGAGGATGCTGCCCACGAACGATCCTGTGAAAGAATCACCAGCCCCAACAGTATCTGCCACCTCAACCTTTGGTGTATCCTGGAACGATGTCAGACCATCGTCAGTAAAGACGTAAGAACCGTTGGTGCCACAAGTCAGTACGAGCATCTTAAGACCGTAGTCCTGTACCATTTTCTCGCAGGTCTGACGCATGTCCAATCCTTCGTAACCAAACATACGGTTTACAACTACCAGTTCCTCATCGTTAATTTTGAGGATGTTGCAGAGTTTGAAGGAATCTTCCAACACCTCCTTGGAATAGAACTGCTGACGCAGATTGATATCGCAGATCTTCAGACAGTCAGCAGGTGTATCAGCCAGGAACTTGCGGATATTCTCACGTGACACACTGTTACGCTGGGCCAGAGATCCGAAGCATACGGCACGGGCTGACTTGGCGATGTCTGCCATCTCGTTGATATAGGGAATATTGTCCCAAGCCACACCTTCTTTGATTTCATACGTGGGGATACCTCCCTCTGCCAGTGTCACCTGTACCGTACCTGTAGGATATGGTACACGAGGCATCAAATAGTTGAGATTGTGCTCTTTCAGCGCCTCAACGGTCTCTTCGGCAAGGGCATCCTCGCCCAAAGCGCTGATAGCGATGGTGTCAAGACCGAATTGGCCTGCATGATAAGCGAAGTTAGCAGGTGCGCCACCTAATTTCTTTCCTTCGGGAAGTACATCCCATAATGCCTCTCCGAGGCCTACGATATATCTTTTCATATTATCGAACATCGATTATTGAACATTAGTGTTTGACTTGAGGAATATAAGTAAAGAGATAAATCACGCCGACAGCCATCACTGCGACGGCACCAGCCTGACCCATGGCATCACTCATAAAGCCCATGATCAGTGGGAAGACAGTTCCGCCAAACAGACCCATGATCATCAGACCCGACACCTCGTTCTGCTTGTCGGGCACAGAGAGCAGTGCCTCGGAGAATGCCATTGAGAAGATGTTGGAGTTGCCGTAGCCCACGAGGGCGATAGCGGTGTAGAGCACCATCTTCGACTCACCGCTGAACATGAGCACCATTGAGGCTGCCATCAGACAGACACTGATGATAAAGAACCAGCGCGTCTTCAGAATACGAAGGAAGAAAGAGCCTGTGAGTGCACCGATGGTACGGAAAATAAAGTAGAGACTGGTAGCAAAGGCAGCCTCATTGAGGGTCATGCCAACACGTTCCATCAATAGTTTGGGCGCTGTGGTGTTCGTACCCACGTCGATACCCACATGACACATAATGCCGAAGAACGACAGCAGGACAATGGGTTTACCCAGAAGTCGCAGACAATCCATAAACGATGAAGACTTGCCTTCTGCCATTTCCTCCTGAATGGGTGTCACCCAAAGAAGAGCTGATGCCAACACACCAACGATAAAGTAGATCAAGAACAGTACGCGCCAGTCAAGTCCGAATGATGGCAACACCTGAGTAGCACCCCACATGGCAAGATAAGGAGCTAAGAACGAAGCAATAGCTTTGACAAACTGTCCGAATGTCAGTGTCGATGCAAGATTCTTGTCGCCGATAATCAGCATTGCCAGCGGATTGATGCTGGTCTGCATCAGTGCATTGCCGATACCTAAGAGCGAGAAGGCGATGAGCATCACGGCAAACGAATTGCCAAACAGCGGGATAAACAGCGACACCACGGTCACGATCAGAGAGAGAAGCACCGTTTTCTTACGACCGATCTTGTTCATCAACATACCTGTCGGAACGCTGAAGATCAGAAACCAGAAGAACACGAGCGAAGGGAACACGTTGGCTACAGAGTCTGTGAGCCCCAGATCTTCCTTCACATAGTTGGAAGCGATACCTACCAGATCCACGAAGCCCATGCAGAAGAAGCAGAGCATCACAGGGATGAGGTAAATGGATTTGTTTTGATTACTCATAGTTGTTTATTATCTTTTTCACTATTCATTCTTCACTATTCACTATTCACTCTTCACTTCATAGATGGTGGCCTTTCCGCCCTTCACCTTTATCATATTGTAAGGCTCTGAGGGAAACACAAGATTGGTCATCGCCATTTTGCCGTCGGCATCGAAAGCTTCGATAGAACAGCGATCGATGAAGAGACGCAGTTGCTTAATCTGTCCATAAGTCGGAGCTTCTGTCACACAGGGGAAGGCATCGCTGAAGCTGACATCGCCGCTCTTTGTGCGATCCATGCAGAAAGTCTGCTTCCCGCCGTCGTAAGTCATTACCACCTGTTCGCCTTTGGCATTCGACAACACAATCTCCGTCTGATTCTTTAGGTCGATGACAATCTCACAGGCTTCTGTCGGTTTCTTGACCTTCTGACCACGCAAAGCAGCCATTTCCTTCGAGGGAACCACACTCACGTATGTTTCCTCACCGCAAGTAAACAAGCCTAGGTCACGAGGGATGGAGTTGCCAGAGCGATACTGTTTCGTCGGCACCTGATTGGCGTATTGCCAGTTCGACATCCAAGCCAGCACCACATGACGGTTGTCGGGTGCATTGTAGAACGATACGGTTGCATAGTGGTCTTTGCCATAGTCGAGCCACTTCGTCACCTTCGGCATCGACTCACAGGTGAACTTATGTCCGTCGAACTGACCCACGAAATACTGTGTGGCACTTCCGCCAAATGGACCACCAGGATTGATGTTGCAGATAAGTACCCATTTATTATCTATCTTAAACAGATCAGGGCATTCCCATACGCCACCATGATTACCGTATTCCTTGCCAAACGAACTCTCGTATTTCCACTCCTTCAGGTCTTTCGACGAATAGATACGCATCTCCTGACCGGCAGCCAAGATAAGGTTCCACATCTTGATATCCTCATTCCAGAAAGGTCTTGGGTCGCGGAAATCGGGCACATCGCTGGTGGTCAGCACAGGATTGCCACTGTATTTCTGGAAGGTCCGTCCACCATCCTTCGAGATGGCTATCGATTGTGTCTGATGATGTCCGGCTGATGTGTACATCGCCACCACCTCATCACCATTCGTCACACACGAGCCACTGAAGATACTTCCTAACCAATCTGGTTCAAGCGCCATCGGCTGAGCCTCCCAATGAATAAGATCACGAGATAAGGAGTGGCCCCAATGCATATTCTCCCACTGCGAACCGTAAGGGTTCCACTGGTAATAAAGGTGCCACACACCATCCTTATAAAACATACCGTTAGGATCATTCATCCACCCGTATACAGGCGTATGATGATAAATAGGACGGAAGTGTTCACGGTTGGTTGTGTCAAATGTATTGGAATACTTGATGTCTTTCCAACAGACGAACTCACCTACCGCACCTTTCTGACGACGGTCGCCACGAAACTCAATATCGAACAAACTTGCGCCCTTCAGTTCGTAAGGCACATAATAGTCCACACGGTCAATGGCCAGCTTCACATTCAGCCGCTGCACCATCTCGTTCTTGTTGTTTAATACTGCAATGGCTGCAATGTCCTCCGACTCCTGTACGGGTAGGAGTACGTACTTCTTACCTTGTTCCATTTTCACCATGGCGTGACTGTCGCCCAATACCATAGGCTTTACTTGCGCCTGAGCTGAGATGCTCATCAGAAGGGCTGCCATCATCGAAATCATTGTTCTTTTCATGCCGTTATTCATTTTGTTGTTAAAAATCTGCTGCAAAGTTAGTTCAATTATGGATGATAAGCTATAACTTATGTTTCATTTGCTAATAAAAATCGTTCATTGCAACAAAATTACAAACAATGAACGATATTTCCAAATATTTTTGTATCTTTGCAACATCAAAGTGAACGAATCATGCAAAATAGGAAGGAAAAAAGGCTATTGATCAACTATGTAATCGGCATCATATGTGTTGTACTGTTTTTCTCCTGTGCAGAGAAGAAGCCGAAGTATATCATAGGTGTCTCCCAATGTTCAGAAGACATCTGGCGCAACTGGCAGAACTCCGAGATGAAGATGGAGGCCAACTTCCACGATAATGTAGAGTTGCGCTTTGCGGCTGCACTGGATAACTCCGAACGTCAGATTCAACAGATTGACAGTCTTGTTGACAGCGGCATCCAGTTATTGATTGTCGCACCTAACCAGTTGTCATCAGTCTCACCAGCTATCGACCGCGCCTACGACAAGGGCATCCCTGTCATCGTGTTTGAGCGTAAGACTGATTCCCAGAAATACACGGCTTTTGTCAGTGCCGACAATTATGAGATGGGGCGTCTGATGGGTGAATACATCGTTTCTCGCCTCGGTGGTAAGGGCAAGGTGATGGAGGTATTAGGACTGAAAGGCTCTTCACCAGCCGATGAGCGACATAAAGGATTCCATGATGCCATTACTGCATTTCCGCAGATAGAGGTGGTAGCGGAACTGCAAGGTGACTGGACGGAAGAGAGCGGCTACGAAGCCGTGAAGACATGGCTCGACCAACACCCGTCGCCTCAAATCGATTGCGTCTTTGGCCACAACGACCGTATGGCCATCGGTGCAAGGGCAGCGGTAGCAAATTCTAAACTATCTACTCTAAACTCTACACTTTATTGCGGTATCGACGGCCTGCCTGGTAAAGACGGTGGTATCCAACAAGTCCGAGACTCACTGTTGAATGCATCTTATATCTATCCGACACGTGGTGATCAGCTGTTGCAGCTGGCCCTTGACATCCTCGACGGAAAACCATATCCAAAAGAAACGATGCTGACCTCAGCCCTCGTCACTCCGGAGAATGCGAAAGTACTGTCGATGGAGACGGATGAGATTGTCCGTCAGACAGAGAAACTCGACCTGTTGCATGAAAAGGCCGATAGTTACTTGCAGCAACTCGATACCCAGCGCACCATCACCTATCTGGCTATTGGTGTCATCGCCTTGCTCCTGGTGGTATTTGTGTTGTTCTATCTCTATCACCTCAGCAAAGAGTCCATTCGTCGTGAGCGCGTGGTCAACAACCTGTGGAATATGGATGTCACACCAACGCCTCCTGTCGTTGAAGAGCATCCGGATGAACCAGAAGCACCAGCAGAAGATACCGCTCAGAAAGAAGAAGAGAAGATCAAAGACGAGGAACCGCTCTTTATTATCCAATTCAAAAAGGTGGTAGAGGCAAATCTGGCCAATAGCGACCTCAGTGTTGATGACTTGGCAGCAAATATGAATCTCTCGCGCGTACAATTATATAGAAAGGTGAAGGCTATTACCGGTTCTTCTCCTGTGGAACTGCTTCGTACTGCCCGCCTGAACAGGGGTTATCAGTTATTGCTCAAATCCGACAAGACCGTCTCAGAGGTGGCCTACGAGGTCGGTTTCTCTGCTCCGAGCTACTTCACGAAATGCTTTAAGGACGAGTTCGGCGTTAGTCCTTCAGATTTATAGATAAGCGGAAGCTAACAAAAATCGTTCATTTCATCGCAAATATGTTACATTGAAACAATTTTGGGGTGTAATGAACGATATTTTATATCCTTATACATATATTGATAGTACTTTTGCAACAGAAAATTTAATTCACAAGAGTACTAATCATTTTAAAAATTCAACAATGGAACAACTAAAGAAACTTTTTCTAAGTTTGACAGTTCTGCTGACGAGTACTATAATGTACGCGCAGACAGAGATCAGTGGTACCGTCGTCGATGCTACCGGCGAGACGATCATCGGTGCCACAGTCATGGTGAAAGGTACGTCGAATGGTACGATTACCGATTTCGACGGTAACTTTAAGATTAAGGTAGAAGCAGGTAAGACACTTGTTTTCTCCTATATCGGTTTTGAGACACAAGAACTGCCAGCTCAAAACGGTATGCAAGTCGTACTGAAAGACAATGCCAAGGAGCTGGCCGAAGTGGTGGTGACTGGTTATCAGACCCAGCGTAAGGCTGACTTGACTGGTTCTGTGTCTGTCGTACAGACAAAGGAACTGAAGACCTCATCGGACACAGACCCCATGCGTGCACTGCAGGGTAAGGTGCCTGGCATGACCATCACCAGCAACGGTTCGCCCGTAGGCGCAGGTACCGTTCGCATTCGTGGTGGCGGCTCGTTCAACTCGTCGCAGGATCCGCTCTTCGTGATTGACGGTGTTCCCACGACGACGAATCTGAACACGCTGAACATGAACGACATCGAGTCGATGCAGGTGTTGAAGGATGCTGCCTCTGCTTCTATCTACGGAAGCCGTGCTGCTAACGGTGTGATTATTATCACCACCCGCTCCGGCAAGAAGGGCGACAAGGTGAAGGTGGACTTCTCTGCTAACCTCACCGCCCAGTTCTATAACAAACAGACCATGATGGATCTGGCCAACACCTCTGAATATGCCACCGCGATGGCACAGGCTGCGATGAATGACGGCTTGGACCCTGAGCAGTATGCCAACAACTACGGTCTGACGTTGAACGCTAAGGCTGGCACACCTATTCAGGCCTATGACCCAGCTACAGGGCAGATGCGCCAGTTTACGGTGAATGGTCTCTACGATGGTTATATGAATTCGAAGAAGACCATGCGCTACAGCGACACCGACTGGCTCGACGAAATCTCACGCACAGGCTTCTCGCAGAGCTATGACCTCTCTATATCGAATGCCACAGACAAGTCATCGGCTCTATTCTCTTTCGGCTACAAGAAGAATAACGGTATCCTGAAATATACTGACTTCGAGAGTTACTCTGGCCGCATCAACACCAGTTACAAGGTGAACAAGCTCATAACAATAGGTGAAAATGCCACAATTACATATTCAGACCAAGTTGACTGCCAGCCTTTAGAGAACGCCTTAAAGATGGCGCCCACACTGCCTGTTTATGAAGAGGATGGTGAGACATTCTCTGGTCCCGTTGGTGGCATGAGCGACCGTCAGAACCCACTGCGCGAACTCTACCATAACCGCGACAACCGCCTTAAAATGTGGCGTATCTTCGGCAATGCCTACATTAACCTACAGCCTATCAAAGGCCTGACACTGCGCTCTAACTTCGGTCTTGACTATTGGTCGGAGTTCATCCATAGCGTGACCTACACCTGGCACAGTGACGTGGTGAACAACTCCACACCGTCGGCCAACCTTGGTGCTAAGACATCTGTTAAGTGGACTTGGTCGAACACAGCCAACTATGCTTTCAACATCGCTACCGACCATGCCTTCATATTGTTGGGCGGTATAGAGCTACACCGTGACATCGACGAGCATTCAAATGCCTACGCACAGATGTACGCCTTGGAGAACTACGACTACATGTGGCCAGATGCTGCTACAGGCACACAACGCGCCAGCGGTATCCGCGAGGGTTACAACCTCGTATCATTCTTCGGCAAGGTAGACTATAACTGGAAAGACTTGGTACTCGCTTCGTTCACCATCCGTCACGACGGTTCGTCACGTTTCGGTGAGAACAACCGCTACGGTACTTTCCCCGCTTTCACGTTGGGTTATCGTCTCTCTGAGAATCTACACCAAGACTGGATCAACGACCTGAAAGTCCGTGCTTCATGGGGTGAAACCGGTAACCAGGCCATCTCCAACTATGCCCGTTATGGTCTCTATGCAGCCACCTACGGCGGCGGTCGCAATGAGTCTACCGCTTACGACCTCGCATTGCAAGGCTCGGGCATCTTCCCCTCTGGCTTCCGCGCCACCCAGGCACAGAACAACAACCTGAAGTGGGAGACCACAGAACAATATAACTTCGGTCTTGACTTTACACTCTTAGGCAGCAGCATCTACGGTACTTTCGATGCCTATATCAAGAATGTAAAGGACATGCTCATCAACCCAGCCTACCTCGGATCAATGGGTGAGGGTGGCGCCTCTTGGCTCAACGGACCGAGCCTGCGTAACTGGGGTATGGAGTTCGCTCTCGGCTATCGCGGTACTACCGACTTCGGTCTGAAGTACAACGTAAACGGCAATCTCGACTTTTTCCGTCAGAGAGTAACCTACTTACCCGAGACGACCACTGGCTCTTATGTTCACACAGCTAAGGAGAACCTTGTAGAGGCAAAGAAGCCCTATGGCAGCATCGTCGGTTATGTGGTTGATGGCCTATTCCAGAACCGTGAGGAAGTGCTGGCCAGTGGACAGGAGAACGCCCGTGTAGGTGGTCTGAAGTATGCCGACCTTGACGGTAACGGCATCATCAATGAGCAGGACCAGACCTGGATTTTCAATCCCATCCCCAACTTCTCTTGGGGTTTGAACTTCGAACTCGGTTATAAGGACTTCGACTTCTCGATGTTCTGGCAGGGTGTCGCTGGACAGGATGTCTATAACGATCAGAAGTTCCAGACCGATTTCTATAGCATCACAGATGCTGGTTCGAACAAAGGTAACCGTATGCTTGGTGCATGGACCACTGCCAATACAGGCAGCGACATCCCCGCCCTGACCACTAACAACGTGGGCAACGAAAACCGCACTTCTACCTACTTCGTAGAGAATGGCTCTTACGCCAAACTGCGCCAGGTGCAGATTGGCTATAATCTGCCTGAGAACCTGTTAAAGAAAGTCCACATGTCAAGTGCCCGTGTTTATATCTCTGGTCACAACCTGCTGACCATCAAGAGTAGCAGCCTGACATGTAGCGATCCTGAGAATCCCCGTTGGATGTATCCAAACAGCACCAGTTTCTCATTCGGTATCCAGACTTCGTTCTAAGATAAAAGTGAATAGTGAAAAGTGAAAAATTTGCTACCGCATTAATAAAAAAATATAAGATTATGAAGACAATATATCAAGCAATATGCACAATATGCGTCATCTGTGGTTTGGCTTCTTGCAACGATTTCATCGACGTTGAGCCGCAGGGCGTCATCAGCGAAGACCTCGCTATGAGCCAGCCTGACGAAATGGTCACCGCTGCCTATGCCAAGCTCGGCGACGACTGGTACACCTATCCTTTCAACCTCTGGCCCTACGGCGATGTCAGCAGCGACGATGCCATGAAAGGCGGTTCAGGAACTACCGATACCAACTATCACCCTGTGGAAGTATGGAGCACGTTGACTGCCTCTACTCCTGACCACATGGACGAGCAATGGTATCACTTCTACTGCAGCATCTCGCGCTGTAACCGTGCTCTCGTCTCTCTCGCAGAGTATGGCAAGGACAAACTGGGTGAAGAAACAACCAAGATTCGTGAAGGCGAGGTTCGTTTCCTCCGCGCTCACTTCTACTTCAAGCTCGTACAGATGTGGTATCAGGTGCCCTGGGTCGACGAGGAGGTCTATAAGAACCACACCGAAGAGCAGACACCCAACAACCAGTTTACTCACGAGGAACTGATGGATAAGATTGTGGCCGACTTCAAGTTTGCATACGATGTACTGCCGACTACACAGGCTGAGGGCGGACGTGCCAACAAGATTGCCGCAGCTGCCTATCTGGCCAAGTGCTATCTGACGATGGCGTGGGGCAACGGCTACGAGGATGCTACTGGTGTCTCTCATATCAATGCCAACTACATGCAGGAGGTGGTGAAGTACACCAACGATGTGAAGAACTCTCAGTATGGTTATCTCGAGGACTACGGCGACATCTTCCTGCCCGAGTACAAGAACTCGAAGGAGAGCGTCTTCGCCGTTCAGCACAGCGACTATCAGGATGACAACACCCTTTATGGACGTGCTAACTGGAGTAACATGCTCAACGGCTGCTGGCAGATCTGGTCGTGCGGATGGGACTTCCACAAACCCACACAGAACCTTGTCAATGCCTTCAAGACCAAGGACGGACTGCCCATGTTTGATACCTACAACAACGAGATTGCTTACCCCATCAATGGCGTTCCCACTGCACAGAAATGGGATCCGCGTCTCTTCCACACCGTTGGTATGCCGACCTTCCCCTACAAGTATGAGGTAGAATACACGATGACCAAGGATAACTCCCGTACGCCTAATACCTACGGTTACTACGCTTCACTGAAGGAAGTGCCACAGCGCTCTAAGGGTGAGACCTTCGATAATCCCTGGCAGGCATTCGCAATGAACGACTACGTGTTCCGTTATACTGATGTGATGCTGATGCGTGCTGAGGCCCTGATTGAGACAGGTGCTCTCGAAGAGGCCCGCACCATCATCAACGACATCCGTCAGCGTGCCAAGAACTCTGTTAGCAAGCACATCGCATACGCTGCAGACCAGTGCGAGATCGCTCTCTATCCAGCCTCATATTTCAGTACGAAGGAACAGGCTCGTCAGTGCCTGCAGTGGGAGCGCCGTCTGGAACTCGCTATGGAGAACGGACGCTACTTCGATCTGCGTCGTTGGGGCATTGCCTCGAAGACCCTCAATGCTTTCTTCGAGAAAGAGAAAGATGTCGTGTATGACGGACAGACCTATGCTCAGTACTATCGTGATGCCCACTATACCACGGGCAAAAACGAATACTTCCCCCTGCCGTACATCCAGCTCTACTATGTGCCTGGTCTCTATACCCAGAACAAGGGATATAATTAAGTGAAAAGTGAATAGTGAAAAGTGAATAATTTGCTACCGCATTATAAAAAAAGTAAGAATTATGAAAAAGATATCATTCATTATAATGGCGATGTTTGCCTTAGTCCTGACCGCTTGTCAGGACAAGGACATCGACCGCGAGGCTATGAAGCTCAGCGCCCCCGATGCATCACAGATAACAGGTCAGCTCTCTGGTGATGACTATATCCTCAATTGGCCTGCACAGAACGGTCAGATGATAGTTACCATCTATCGCAATGGTACGCTGTCTTCCAGCGAAACCGTCAGTGGCAACAGCTATACACAGAAGAATGTGCCTACCAATGTTCCTTTCGAGTACGTATTCAAGGTTACTGACGGTACCAATATCTCTTCAGGTGTTGTAAAGACTTTCACTCGTGAGGGCGCTACCAGTATCAGCGGTGTACAAATGAGTCAGGTGGATAAGGCTGGAGGTTACGATGCCCTTGTGGAATGGAACAAGGCTGCCGATGCCTCAAGCATCAAGTTTACTGCCACTAACGGCAAACGCACAATTAACGAAACGCTTTCTGGCTCTGCAACGACCTATCTTATCAACGATGTTGAAACAGGCGACACATGGAACGTAACCTTAGTTGCCGTCAATGAAAAGGGCACATCGCTCTCTACTTCTTCATCACTACGTATCGGTAAGACAGCTATTGGTTTCCTAAGCGTATATGCTACACCAGAAGAGTTGATTGCTGATGGTGACGATGACGAGGCATCTGCATGGCTGTGGTTACATGAGACTTATCCTACAGCTCAGTATCTGTACTTCGGCGATATCAAGAGTGCCGATGATATAGAGCCGTTCCGTGTGCTTTTCTGGCTCCGCGACCTTGAGGGTGTTGGCGAGGATGCTGTATGGAATATCCCTGAGGTAGTTGAAGCTGCCACACCAATCATTAAGGAGTGGTATAAGCAGGGGGGCAGTATGCTGCTTTGGAGTCACGCAACAACATACGCAGGACATCTGGGCCGTTTGAATCTCGATGATATGAAGAACAACGACCATGCTATCGGAACAGGCTTTGGTGGTATCAACAATGACGTCTGGCGCATGGCAGTAGCCCTGAATCCAGGTAGCCGATTCTCTAAGGATCACTCTACACATCCAATCTATAAGGGACTCGAAGTAGAGAGCACTGACCGTACAAAACTTATCGCCTTTAAGGGTCCGGGTTGGACAGAGGATCATAACTGTTTGTTCTTCAATCTGCCTTCACTTATCACAGGCATCGGCAATCAGGAGGAAGCCTGCTATACACAGATTACCCAGACCTATGGTATCTATCCACTTGGTACATGGGACAGCCAGATCGACTGGGTAAGCCAGATGAACGTCTGGGAGGCTCAGCAAGGCAATACCGAGTTCCAGGGAACCCTCCTCTGCATCGGTAACGGTGGCTGCGAGTTCTCTATGAAGAATGCTGACGGAACTCCCGACAAGAGCGCACACCCGAAGAACAATATCTATCAGGACAATGTGCTCACACTGGCCAAGAACTCTTTGGAATATCTGAAGACACGATAAGCATTTTTAATTAGTTAGTTGTTAGAATGAAGAAATTGAGATGTTTCTTTAACGTGGTAATGGTAGCTGCCGCTTTGGCGGCTACCGTTTCTGCCTGTAGCAAAGACGAGCCGAAACAAGACTATAATCCGTTGATTGATGGTCCGAAGACCGAAGAGCCGACGACACCTTCTGAGACGGACACCAAGAACAGCTATAATGAGCAGTATCGCCCTCAGATTCATTTCACCCCAGCCAAGAATTGGATGAATGATCCCAATGGTATGGTGTATGTCGACGGTGTATGGCATCTTTTCTATCAGTACAATCCTCAGTCGAATGATTGGGGTAATATGTCGTGGGGACACGCTACTTCTACTGATCTTATCCATTGGCAAGAACAGCCAGTGGCCCTTACTCGTGACGAATTTGGTGATGTGTTCTCCGGTTCTGCTGTCATTGACAAGGATAATACGGCAGGTTTCGGTGCCAATGCGATGGTGGCCATCTATACCTCGGCCAGCAATGTGCAGCAACAGTCGATAGCCTATTCTACAGATGGCGGTAAGAATTTCACTCGCTATAATGGTAATCCTGTTATCCGCAACAACGATGATAACCTGCGTGATCCTAAAGTGTTCTGGCATGAAGCCAGCAAACAGTGGATAATGGCTTTGGCTAAAGGTTGGCTGAGAGGTGTGGAGTTCTATGGCTCTGCTAATTTGAAGACTTGGAGTCATTTAAGTACATTTGTTGTTGATCTGCCTGGACGTCCCAGCCTGCAATGGGAGTGCCCAGACCTTATACAAATGGGAGAAAAGTGGGTGTTGCTTGTCAGTGTGAACCCCGGAGGCCCGATTCTTGGTTCTGGAACCATGTATTTCGTGGGTGATTTCGACGGCAAGGAGTTTAAGGCAGATGCCCTTGATTATCCACTCTGGCTCGACTATGGTATGGACAACTACGCAGGCGTTACCTGGAGTAATACCGGCTCACGGAAGGTGATGATAGGTTGGATGAATAATTGGCAATATGCCGGTAACGTGCCTTGCTCACCTTGGCGCTCTGCTATGACGTTACCTCGTGAACTGAAACTGACGGAACTAAGTGGAAAGCCTTTGCTATGTTGTCCCGTGGTGAGTGAGATCGATAAGATTGCTGGCTCTTGGGAGAATGTTGGCGCAACGATTGATGCGAAAGACGCCTATCAGTTGCGTCTGACCCTCAATCTCGACAAGAACTCGTCCATTACACTCAGCAACAGCCAAGATGAGAAATATGTCATCGACATTAATGCTTCTGCCCGTACGCTTACCGCTCATCGTACAGCGGCTTCCGGCAAGACCAGTTTCAACAGTAGTTTCTCCATCCCTTCGATGCAGGCTCCATTGAACGTAGAGGGCAATAAGGTCACCATCGATTTCTTTGTCGATCAGTCATCAGTGGAAATCATTACCAAGGAAGGCACGATGTCTATGACCAATCTTGTATTCCCGCAGTCTATATATAACAAAATCTCTGTTACGGGTGCCGATTGTGAGATGCAAACGCGGCAACTACTTGCTTTTGCGTCAGGATGCCGTTGAATGCTGAAACAAAATCACTCATGGAGGCATCACTATTGCGACGAATCACATGATATACTATTTGGATATGATTGATGTCATAT
>JAEEGH010002323.1_pt1 | contig 51649 bp, 17 predicted proteins | sample 9134181 | NCBI WGS metagenome assembly JAEEGH01 (sample SAMN16246544, study PRJNA631951) | gut metagenome | biome: gut microbiome; feature: rumen; material: DP-attached | host: Bos | place: Iran: Karaj | collected 2018-10
ATCAAGGATTGCATCTTTGATCGCACTCTTGAGTTCGCCTACGAGTGAACAGGGTTCGAGATGGAACATATCCATAATTTCCATACCATCCACTGGCGGTTGGAAATTACGAATCCGATCCCGTTCTTCCAACTCCACCATCTTCTCCCTCACTAACTGATAGTTCCGATGGAATCGGGCTTTTTTCTCTTCATTGCGACTTGTGATATCTGCATCGCAAAGCAGCATCAAGTCGTCTATATCATCGCCGGCTTCAAAGAGCAATCGTCTTACCGCGCTATCCGTTACCGTATCTTCAATCAGGTTAATCGGCCGCATATGCAAATCCACCATCTTCTTCACATACTCCATCTTCTCGTTTAGCGGCATCTTCATCTTTGCGAAGATTTTTGGAACCATTTTGGCGCCGATATAGTTGTGATTTCGGAACGTCCAACCCGCCTGCGGGGCCCAAGCCTTACTTTTCGGCTTACCTATATCGTGCAGCAATGCGGCCCATCGCAACCATAGGTTATCGGATGTTTGTGCGATATTATCCAGTACCTTGAGCGTATGCAAGAATACATCTTTATGTCCGCGACCTTCTTTCACCTCGATACCTTTTAATGCCGCTAACTCAGGGAAAATGAGAGGAAGAAGTCCCGTCTTGTCCAGTAAAAGCCAACCCTCCGAAGGTCGCCTACTTAGCATGATCTTATTCAATTCCTCCGCGATGCGCTCTTTGGTAATAATACCGATACGCTCTTTATTTCGCGCAATAGCGTCAAACGTCTCGTCGTCTAAGAAGAATCCCAATTGTGTTGCAAATCGTATTGCCCTCATCATACGTAGGGGATCGTCACTGAACGTAATGTCCGGGTCTAAAGGCGTACGGATAATGCATCTCTCTAAATCACCGATTCCATCAAAAGGATCTAATAACTCACCGTAACGCTCCTTGTTCAGGCATATCGCCATTGCGTTGATGGTGAAATCGCGTCTGTTCTGGTCCTCTTGTAAGGTCCCGTTCTCTACAACCGGATTTCTACTGTCTCGCGTATAACTTTCTTTTCGTGCGCCTACGAATTCCAGTTCCATCTCTCCGCGTTTCACCTGTGCCGTGCCATACGTTTTGAAGACAGACAAGTGAGCGCCCTTACCAAGCTGCTTAGCCACCGCTTCTGCTAACGAAATACCAGAACCCACCACAACGATATCTATATCATCGGAAGGACGATGCAAAATCAAATCCCGCACCCAACCGCCTATCACGTAGCATTCTAAACCCATTTGGTCGGCTGTCTCGCCGACCATCTTCAGCACCGGGTCCTCTATTTTTGAGTTGCTAATTAGCATAAAAAACCTTTGCGGCTGCAAAGGTACGAAAAATTTTTTAAATAGGCAAATAAAAAATCATTTTCTCTTGCATATGTCAAAAAAAAGCAGTAATTTTGCAGGCAAAATTGCTAAGACTATGTTTTCAGAGCGAGACACAAAAGGTCCTTCTTTGCGAAAGGGCTCCATTGAAGTAGTATGCGGATCAATGTTCAGCGGTAAGACCGAGGAACTCATTCGCCGTATGAAACGCGCTAAGTTCGCCAAGTTGCGTGTGGAGATCTACAAGCCCGCCATCGATGTGCGCTACAGCGAGGAGGACGTTGTGAGTCACGACCGTAATGTCATTCAGTCCACGCCGGTGGATAGCAGTCAGAATATCCTCCTCATGGTGGACGATATCGACGTAGTAGGTATCGACGAGGCGCAGTTCTTCGACATGGGTATCGTCGATGTATGCAAGCAGTTGGCCGATCGCGGTATCCGCGTCATATGTGCCGGTCTGGATATGGACTTCCGCGGCGTGCCCTTCGGTCCGATGCCGGCGCTGATGGCCATCGCGGACGATGTGTATAAGACCCACGCCATCTGCGTCAACTGCGGTGATCTGGCCTACGTGAGCCATCGTCTCGTAGCTTCCGATAAACGTGTGCTCCTCGGTGAGACGGACAGTTATGAACCCCTCTGCCGCGAGTGCTATAACAAAGCGATAGCCGCTGAGAACAATTGACGTCATATTACCATTAGCCATCCGGGATTGTTATACGTATAGCGTCCCGGATGGTTTGTCTATACCGCAGGCGGGTGCGCGTGTGGTCGTACCGCTGATGAAAAAAGAAGTACGCGGTATCGTGCTGCGTGAGCATACCGAACCGATCGACCCGGCTTTAGCATCGAAGATCAAACCCATCCTCGAGGTCAGTGAGACAGCGCCGGTGGTGTCGCCCGAGCAATTGGCGTTATGGCAGTGGATGAGCGGCTATTACATGTGTACGCTCGGCGAAGTGATGTCCGCCGCCTTACCGAGCGGTCTGGATAAACGCTTACTGAACCCACCCAAACGTCGTCGCGCGCATATAGCGCCTTATACCGGTCCTATCGAACCGATGCACGATCTGTCGCCCGCGCAAGCGAAAAGTGTCGATTCCATCGAGACTTTTTGGGCGTCCGGCAAGGATATAGTGCTCCTGCACGGTGTCACCTCCAGCGGGAAAACCGACCTCTATATTCATCTGATTGAGAAGCAACTGAAGGCGGGCAAGAACGTGCTTTACCTCGTACCGGAGATTGCCCTCACGACCCAACTGACGAGTCGTCTCCAGCGTATCTTCGGTGATAAACTACTGGTCTATCACAGCCGCTTCACCGATGCCGAGCGCGAGGAGCGATATCTCCAAATCACCAATCAACAATCACCAATCACCAATCAACAATCTCCAATCTCCAATAACTTCGTCGTTCTCGGACCACGAAGTTCCGTCTTCCTGCCGATCCCCAATATCGGTCTTGTCATCGTAGATGAGGAGCACGAACCGAGTTATAAGCAGGCGGAACCCAACCCGCGTTATCATGCGCGTGCAGCCGCTATCGTACTGGCGCAGCAGCATCAGGCTAAAGTGCTGTTGGGAACGGCTACACCTTCGTTGGAATCGTACTATCTGGCGCAGAAAGGAGTGTACGGACTGGTGACGCTCACCGAACGATTTGGCGGGGTTGAGTTGCCGGAGATTCGACTCGTTGACCTGCAGCAGCAGTACCTGCGCAAGGAGATGTACGGTCATTTCAGTGATCCGCTCGTGGAGCGTATCCGTCAGTGTCTGGCCGATCATAAGCAGGTCATCCTCTTCCAGAACCGTCGCGGTTATGCGCCGCAACTCCAATGCGTCAACTGCGGTCAACCGCCGCGATGCGTGCAATGCGATGTGCCGATGACGCTGCACATGCGCGATCATGAGTTGCGCTGTCATTACTGCGGTTACCATGCTCCTATACCGGCCGTTTGTCCGCAATGCGGCGGCGAACTGAAAGCCATCGGTTTCGGTACCGAGCGTATCGAAGATGAGATACAGACCCTCTTCCCGGAGGCTCGCGTGCTGCGTATGGATCTGGATACCACCCGTAACCGCTCTTCCTATCAGGATATCATCAATGCCTTCGCCAACCACGAGTGCGACATATTGGTTGGCACGCAGATGGTGACCAAAGGTCTCCATTTCGATGACGTGCGTCTGGTAGCCGTACTCAATGCCGATCCGCTCTTTAACCAACCCGATTTCCGCGCCTACGAGCGCGCCTATCAGATGCTGGAGCAGGTGGCAGGTCGGGCAGGAAGAAAAGGAACGAAGGGCGAGGTGTGGATTCAGACTTTTGATCCGAAGAACGTAGTGCTGGGCATGGTGCAGGCGCATGACTATAAAGCGCTCTACGACCATCAGATAGCCGAACGCAAACTATTCAATTATCCCCCGTTTTATCGGGTGATTCGCTTGCAACTGCGCGACCATAACAGCATGCGCGTTCATCGGGTGGCTACCGAACTGCAGACCTACCTCGCGCGTATCTTCGCCCACCGTGTCTCCGGCGTGATCATCCCGTCCGTCGAGCGCGTGCAGGCTTATACAATCCGCGAACTGACGCTTCGCATAGAAAGCACCGCCAATATCGCGGAAGCGAAACGAAGACTCCGCGAGTCCATCGACCAAGTTTGGTCGATTTCATCGAATAAAAACACGAAACTAATCATAGATATTGACCCGTTATGATTGAGAGAGCAAAACGCCGTGTGGCGTTCATCAATGAGATGATTGAGTCCGGTCATGCCAATGAACTGGTGATGGAGGGAGAAAAGTACCATGCCGATCAGTTAACCCGCATTGCCCAAGAGATAGTAGCGCGTGGTGCGCGTGTGATTTTGATTGCGGGACCGAGTTCGAGCGGTAAGACCAGTACCAGCTATAAACTGTGTCTGGAATTGTTGGCGCAAGGAAAACAGCCCGTGGCCTTGTCGTTGGATAACTGGTATCTGAATGGAGATCTTACACCGCTTAAAGTCGACGGAACGAAGGATTATGAATCGGTCTATGCCATTGATCTGGAGCAATTAGAGGATGATCTTAAAGCGCTGGTGGCCGGTAAGGAGATAGCGCTTCCGACGTTTAATTTCGCAGAGGAGAAACGCGAGTATCCGGGTGAGACGCTAAGCTTGGAGAATGAGGCGGTTTTGGTAGTGGAAGGTATCCATGCCCTCAATCCGATCTTAACCCGTCATCTGAAAGATTCGGATAAGTACAAGATTTTCGCTTCACCGATGAGCCCGGTTTCCTTAGACGGAGAGACGTGGATTCCAACCTATGTGCATCGTTTGCTGCGCCGTATGAGTAGGGATTATCGCACGCGCGGGAAGAGTCCTCAGCAGACCATTGCCGGATGGGACGATGTTCGCGAAGGTGAAGTAAAATGGATTGAGCCTTTCCGCGATCAGGCAGATGTGGAGTTTGATACTTCCATGCTGTATGAGTTGCCGGCTATCCGATATGCCTTGGAGACGGCATTACAGTCCGTGCCGGCTGCGGCTGCGGAATACCAGACAGTCGAAAAACTGCTCTTCTACCTGAGTTTCTTTGAAGGGCTCGAAGCATCGTACATCCCTCGCACCTCTATTTTGCGCGAGTTTATAGGAGGAAGTCAATTCAATGTAGGATAAGTTATGAAACGTATTTGTTTACTCACTTCTTTGTTGCTGCTTCTGGTAGGTTGCAGTAACCGACAGAACGTACAATCACCCGATGGAATCGTCCAAATTGCGTTTCAGAACGCCATGCATGGCATCCCGATGTATAAGGTGGAGCAGGACGGAAAGACGGTGCTCGATTGGTCTGCACTCGGTTTGCGGACGACAGTGGACGGACCGGATCTGACGATGGGGTTTAAACTCCTCTCCATTGATCACCCCGCTAGCGTGGATACACAATGGGAAACGGTATGGGGAGAGGAACGGTGGATCACCGACCGACATAACGAGATGCGTGTGCATCTGAAGCATCATACGGGCACGCTGATGGATATCGTGTTTCGCGCTTTCGACGACGGTTTCGCCCTGCGGTATGAGTTCCCGGAGCAGGAAGCGCCTGCGTTGACTATCACGGATGAAGTTACCGAATATCGCTTCATGGCAGATCATGCGGCATGGTCGATCCCTTGGCGTACGGAGTATTACGAGGGTATATGGACGAAAGCGCCGCTGAGTGAGAAGGCAGATACGATGTGTTCGCCCGTCACCATCGAACTGACCAACGGCGGTTATGCGTTCGTACACGAGGCGGCTCTGACCGATTATCCGGCGCAGAACCTCTACGTGCAAGACGGCGTGATGAAGACTTACCTCACGCCTTGGTTGGATAATGGTGACAGGTTCATGGTAAATGGAGAAAAGGAGGTGAAAGCGTACGAAACCATACCGTTTGCCACCCCGTGGCGGTTTGTTATCCTGGCCCATGACTTGCGCGAGATGACCGCCAGCCGTATCATGCTCAATCTCAATGAACCTTGCGCTATCGATGACCCCTCTTGGATCCAACCGATGAAGTTCATCGGTATATGGTGGGGCATGCATATGAAGAGCATGACCTGGGAACAAGGACCGATACACGGAGCCACCACGCAGAACATGGCGCGGTACCTTCGTTTTGCTGCGGAGCATCATATCGAAGCCGTACTTGCCGAAGGATGGAACAAAGGATGGGAAGACTGGAAACATTTCTCTTTCACCGAACCCTACGATGATTGGAATATGGATTATCTGAGCGCGTTGGCGGACAGTCTGGGGGTGCAGATCATCGGACATAACGAGACCGGAGGAAACGCAGCGGATTATGAAGATCAGTTAGAAGCCGCTTATACGTATCATCAGGCGCATGGTATCCATGCTATCAAGACCGGTTATGTATCGCCGATCATCCGTACCGTGGACGGACAGCAGTGGAACAAAGGTCAGTCCGGTGTACGCCATTACCGCAAGATCATCGAGACGGCTGCTCAGTATCATATAGCTATTGATAACCACGAACCGGTGATGCCGACCGGCCTGCAGCGTACATGGCCGAACCTCATGACGCAGGAAGGTGTGCGCGGACAGGAGTGGAACGCGTGGAGTCAGGACGGCGGTAATCCCTGCAGTCACGTCACTGTTCTGCCGTTCACCCGTATCATGGCCGGGCCGGTGGATTTCACACCGGGCGTCTTTGCTTTTGAGAATCCCGTCATGCCGGGAACGAGAGTACATAGCACGCTGATGAATCAGTTAGGTCTGTTCGTCTGCTTCTATAGCCCGCTGCAGATGGCATGCGACCTGCCGGAGAACTACATGAAACATCCCGATGCATTTGCTTTTATCGAGCAGGTGCCATGCGATTGGGAGCGCTCCCTGCTCGTGGACGGACAGATTGGTCAGTTCTGTATCTTCGCCCGCCAACGTAGAGGGGGAGAGGACTGGTATATCGGCGGTATCAATGGCGATGAACCGCGGGAAGCCGTTATCCCGCTGAGTATGTTAGAGGCGAACAAGACGTATCACGCTTGTATCTGGCGCGATGGAGAGGAGGCGGATTGGCAAACCAATCCCTATGCGTATGAGATCGACAATGCGTATGTCGATTGTTCCGACACACTTCGTATCCGCATAGCTGCCGGAGGAGGTTTTGCAATCAGAATAGAATAGAAAAGGATACGAAAAAAGCCACCCTTTCGAGTGGCTTCGTAGCGGGACCCAGGATTGAACTGGGGACCTCATGATTATGAATCATGCGCTCTAACCAGCTGAGCTATCCCGCCGCGCGCTTAAAAATGCCTTCGATCAAAAAGCGGGTGCAAAAGTACTGCTTTTTTTTGACATGACCAAATTTTTTTGCATTTTTTTGTCAAAAAAAGCATTTTATCCTACTTGAGCACCGTTTTTGACGGGTGCAGAGACGGTGGTAACGACGAGTTTGCCGTCTGCATCGACTGCGGAGAGGATCATTCCCTGCGATTCGATACCCATCATCTTACGGGGCGGGAAGTTGGCGATGAACAGCACTTGTTTGCCCACGAGTACCGACGGATCGGGATAGGACTGCGCGATACCGCTGAGGATCGTTCGTCCACCCATACCGTCATCGAGTTTGAACTGCAGCAGGCGGTCGGATTTCTTGACGTTCGTACACTCGAGCACGGTAGCTACACGGATGTCATTCTTGTCGAATTCATCGATAGTAGTAGCCTCTTTGATCGGTTCCGGACGCCAGTTCTTGAGTGCCTCGGCTTTGGCAGCCTCTTCATTCTCTTTCTTGATACGCTCCAGACGGTCTAACTGACCTTGGATAGCGGCATCTTCGATCTTCTCAAAGAGCAGCGATACTTCGCCGAGTGCCTGACCTTCCGGCAGCAGGTCGATACGACCGAGATCTTCCCATCCGATCTTCGCGTCGAGTTGCAGCATCTTCGCCAATTTCTCCGATGAAAACGGAAGGAATGGCTCAAAAGCGATAGCGAGGTTCGCAGCAATCTGCAGCGCCAGATGAAGGACGGTAGCCGTGCGCTCCATGTCGGTCTTGGCGAGTTTCCAAGGTTCGGTATCGGCCAGATACTTATTACCGATACGGGCAAGGTTCATCGCCTCTTTCTGTGCGTCTCTGAATCGGAAGTCATCTAAGAGATTTTCGATTTTCGATTTTAGATTTTGGAACTCCTCGATCGTCGCCTTGTCATACTCGGTCAGTTCGCCGCATGCCGGCACTTTGCCCTCGAAATACTTGTTCGTCAGTACGAGCGCGCGGTTAACGAAATTACCATAGATGGCAACTAACTCATTGTTATTACGCGCCTGGAAGTCCGCCCATGTGAAGTCATTGTCCTTGGTCTCCGGTGCGTTGGCGGTGAGCACATAACGCAGCACGTCCTGCTTGCCGGGGAAATCATCGAGGTATTCGTTCAACCAAACGGCCCAGTTGCGGGAAGTGGAGATCTTATCGCCCTCAAGATTAAGGAACTCGTTGGACGGTACATTATCCGGCAGGTTATAACCCTGCGCCTTGAGCATGGCGGGGAAGACGATGCAGTGGAAAACGATGTTATCTTTTCCGATAAAATGGATCATTCTTGTGTCTTCGTTCTTCCACCATTTCTGCCAGTCGCCGTATTTCTGAGGCTGCGCCTGACAGAGCTCGATCGTATTGGAGATATAGCCGATCGGTGCATCAAACCAAACGTAGAGCACCTTACCCTCTGCACCTTCTACCGGTACGGGGATACCCCAATCGAGGTCACGGGTGACGGCACGCGGTTTGAGTCCGCTGTCGAGCCAGGACTTACACTGACCGTACACGTTCGGACGCCATTCCTTATGGTTGTTGAGGATCCAGTCCTCGAGCCAGGTCTGATATTTGTCGAGCGGCAGATACCAGTGCTTGGTCGCTTTCTTGGCCAATGCATTACCGGTCTCGGCATTATACGGATTGATCAACTCGTCCGGCGAAAGGGTGGCACCGCATTTCTCGCATTGGTCACCGTAGGCACCGAGGCTGTGGCAACGCGGACACTCACCGCGGATATTACGGTCGGTCAGGAAATGACCGGTCTGCGGATCATAGAACTGCTCGGAAGTCTCTTCCACGAACTGACCGGCATCGTACATCTTGCGGAAATAATCCGCTGCGAATCGGTGATGGATGTCGGAGGTCGTACGCGAATAGATATCGAAGCTTACGCCGAAATCCTCGAACGAGCGCTTGATGAGCGAGTGGTAACGATCGACTACCTGTTGGGTCGTGATACCCTCCTTGCGGGCACGAATGGTGACGGGAACACCGTGTTCGTCCGAACCGCAAACGAACAGCACCTCTTTGCCTTTGAGGCGCAGATAGCGGGCATAGATGTCCGCGGGAACATACACTCCGGCGAGGTGACCGATATGCACGGGACCGTTCGCATACGGGAGTGCTGCTGTGATTAAAGTGCGATTAAATGCCATATTTTGTGTATTTTTTATACTAAATGTAAAAAAATCAATGATTTTTCTTGCGTATATCAAAAAAAAGTTGTACTTTTGCGACCGCATTTTGGGTACACTCTGCAAAATCGGCTGCAAAGGTACTACAAAAAATCCGAATACGCAAGAAAATCGTGAAAAAACATCAATCATATTGGGTTTTGCTATTCGCGTTGCTCATTAGCAGCATAGCGAATGCGAAGGTGAATAGTTATGTAGGTGCGTATGCCAGCGCCGGTGAATGGAGTTTGCTTCCCTCGCAGAGTAAGTACAGTGCCAGTTTCGGTGCAGCCGGAGGTTTGGGCTTTTTGTATGAGATGCAAGCCGGTCCTACCTATAGCCCGACGCGTTTCCTTTTCGATGTAGGTGTCGGCGTTCACGGCGGTTGGACTTCGTTCAATCAGAGCAGCAGTGCAAAAACGGTGATTGAGAACCAAAAGGACCTCAATGGCGATGTATTCGATTATGTATATGAGGTCAAGGATCGTCATGACCAGTATACCAATCTGGCGGTGCAAGTGCCGTTGATGATCGGTGTTCAGCATAGGAAATTCTATATGTTAGCGGGTGCTAAGGTGAGTGCTAACGTGCTGACCAAGGCGCATACGAATGCCAATATCACTACGTACGGTGACTATAAGGCTTTCGATCCGTTCTACAACATGCCGGAGTATCAGTTCTTCAACGATCTGCCGATTAAGAAGAAAGCGGATGCCTCGCTCAATCTCAATGTGGATGTAAGTCTGGAGATCGGTGGTCGCTTCGGATTAGTGACGGATGCAGTGGGTTATGACGTGCCGAAACGTAAGATCGAGTACCGCTTAGCGGGATTTGTAGATTACGGTTTGCTGGATATCCACAAGGCGCGTGATTTGGATTTCTTCACTGCGCCGGGTTTCTATGACGCTGAGGCGGCTTACGGTACGACCACGATGGTGGATGGTCTGGAGGTCAACGATATCATGTCCACTTCGGGTTTTGCCAAAGCGGTGAATAACCTGGTGGTTGGTCTTAAGTTTACCGTGCTGTTCCAGTTGCCTGAGCAAGGCAAGTGTGTGATCTGCCGCGATGCGTACCGCAGCTCAGCTCGCGGGGGCGGTAGTCGCCGAGGAATGAAGTACGAGGAATAACTCGTCTTCTTTTACTTCCCGTATTTGACCGTCTTCGGCCACGGATATATGGCCTGTCTCTTCCGATACCACAATACATGTGGCGTCGGATTTTTCTGTTAAGCCCAGTGCTGCGCGGTGACGCAGACCGTAATGCAGCGGGATGTCTTGGTTCTTGGAAACGGGCAGGATGCATGCTGCGGCTAACATCTTTCCGTCGCGTATGACGAGTGCACCGTCATGTAATGGTGTATTCTTAAAGAATATATTCTCTATTAGACGCGCGGACACCTGCGCGTCCAGGCGCTCGCCCGTGTCTACGATCTCCTTGAGGCTGCCTGCTCCGGCCAGTACAATGAGGGCACCGGTCTTGGTGGATGCCATATGACGGCAAGCCTGCGTGATCTCCAGAATCTGCTGACGGGCACGCGGATCTTCGTCCGTCACATGCGGTTGGAAGATCTTCCACGAGGAGAAACGCGAACCGACGCGGTAGAAGAACATACGGATCTCTTCCTGGAAAATGACGATGAGCGCGATGGCACCGACGGACATGATCTGATCGAAGAGTGCACCGGTGAGGTCGAGTTGGAACACAAACCGCACGAGGAACCATACGATGATAAACGCCAGAATACCCCAGAAGAGGTTGGACGCACCGGTTCGACGCAGCAAGCGGTAGGTATAGAACAGGATCACTGCTACCAGCAGGATATCGATCACATCTTTGAATCCGAAGTTAAAAGCAAGGAGTTGCATATCGTTATTGTTTGTTTGGTTTCTTTGACATCATGGGTGCGGAGGATGGTGGCGCCGTGCTCGATAGCATATAACTGCAGCGCTTGGGTGGCGCTGAGGCAGGTCTCCGGCGTCAGTCCGAGCGGTCGCCAAAGCATCGACTTACGGCTCACGCCGACCAATATCGGTCGACTGTATTGCTTGAGTTCATCCATATGCCGCATACATTCGTAGTCTGCTTCGGTGCTGCCGATGAAGCCGAATCCCGGATCGAGGATGAGTCCCGGCAGAGCGCATAGATGCGGCATCTTTCGGGGCAGCTCCAGATCGCCGCGGAGGGTCCAGATGTACGGCACGCCGAAATCGTGTACCACCTCGTACATCGCCTCGCATCCACCGGAGATGTCGTTGATGGTCATCGGACCGAACTGCTTCAGTGCGCGACGGGCTATCTCAGGTCGGAACGTGTCGAGCGAGAGCGGTACCTCGGGAAGGGACTGACGCAGCGCGGCAAGCGCCGGTTCGAGTCGTGCCCATTCCTCCTCTTCGGATGCCGGCGTGCTACCCGGACGGGTAGAGCATCCTCCGATATCGAGTATGTCGGCGCCATCGGCTACAGCCTGATGCGCCCACGCGATCAGCTGGTCGGTGTTATGCAAGCGTGAGGCGGCGTAAAAACTATCCGGCGTCACGTTGCCAATTGCCATAATTTGCACGTTCACAGCGCGAGAATGTTTAATTTTCGGTGCAAAATTAGTAAAAATTTCGCAAATGTGCAAAAAATTTTAATAAAAATTTGCGTATATGCAAAAAAAGCAGTACATTTGCAGGCTGATTTATGTATGCGTGCATAAAATAGAGTAGAAAATCGAAAGAAAAATAATATAAAAAAGTATGAAAAAGTATTTTCTGATTGCATTGGTGGCCATGACGGCGGTAGCTTGTAATCAACGCGAGCTGAACACCCGTGTAAGTAACACCACCGGTTGGAATTATTTCGACCAGAGAACTACGAATTTCGAGGCTAATGAAGGTGTGGGTAATGTGAACCCGATAGGTATGGTGCCTATCCAGGGTGGTTCGTTCACGGTAGGTGAGAAGGATGAGTTCCTGACCGCTCCGCGTAACAACGAGACCCGTACGCTGACTGTGAGCTCGTTCTACATGGACAAGTATGAGGTAACGAACCTCAACTGGAATGAGTATCTGCACTGGTTGGATTTCGTTTTCGGCGCAGTAGCTCCGGAGTTGGTTGATCAGGCTCGTCCGGATCATAAGGTATGGCGTGAAGACCTGGCTTATAACGATCCGTATGAGGACAACTACTTCGAGCACCCGGCTTTCTCGTTCTACCCGATCGTAGGTGTGACCTGGGAGCAGGCTATGGCTTACTGTACTTGGCGTACCGACCGCGTAAACGAGATGGCGTTGATCAATGCCGGCGCGATTGTTATTCCTCCGTTTGCTGACCTCCAGCCGACTGATGACGAGGGTTACAAAGACGAGTGGGAGCAAGAGACAGGCTATGAGATGTACTCGTACGAAGAGGTAAGCCCGGAGGATCCGGAGCAGACCGTTACGATGTATCGTCCGAGCTACGAGTGGATCCGCGACAAGTTCGTTTTCAATACAGAGAAATATCTCATGGATGATAGTTATGTACCTGATTATGGTCGTCGTCCGAAACTGGATAGCTACGGCGCTGAGCGCAAAGTGAACATCGCCGATGGTATCTTCGTTACGGGTTATCGTCTGCCGACCGAGGCTGAGTGGGAGTTTGCCGCTTATGCTCCGGTAGCCGGTGAAGACGGTCTGACCATTGAGGGTAAGGTTTATCCGTGGAGCGGTTATCACCCGCGTGATATGACGAAGAAGAACCTGGGTATGATGCAGGCTAACTTCGTTCGTGGTCGTGGTGATATGATGGGTGTCAGCGGTGCGCTGAACGACCGTCGTGTGATCACCAACCCGGTGGATGAGTTTGCTCCGAACGATTTCGGTCTGTATAACATGGCCGGCAACGTGAACGAGTGGGTAATGGATGTATATCGCGAGACGACGTATCAGGAGACGAGCGAGTACAACTCCTACCGTGGTAATATCTACAGCCGTCCGGTACTGGATGATAACGGTAAGTTCGAGATGGATTCCGTAGGTTGCATCAAGATCACTTGGGGTAAAGAGGATGATAAGCGTGACGTCTTGGATGGTGACTTCGCCAGCCTGCTCGACACCGATTATCCGCTGGATACCGTAGGTGTAGCTAACCTGAGCGAGATCAAGAACGACCCGACTGATATCCTGGCTCCGCGCGTAACGAAGAAGAGCCGCGTATACAAAGGTGGTTCGTGGGCAGACCGCATCTATTGGTTGAATCCGTCTACCCGTCGTTATATGGATCAAGACAAGGCTTCGTCCAAGATCGGTTTCCGTTGCGCTATGAGTACGCTGGGTGACCAGATCCCGGGAACGCCGGTTGTGCGCTAAAGCGCAATTGTAGATTGTAGATTGTAAATTGTAAATTGTAGATTTATATGAATTTTCCTGGAGATATTCGCTATACCAGCGAGCATGAATGGATTCGCGTAGAGGGTGATGAGGCATATGTAGGCATCACGGACTATGCGCAGTCAGAGTTGGGTGAGATCGTGTTCGTCGATGTTCCGACGGAGGGCGAGACGGTAGGTCAAGGCGAGGTGTTCGGTTCGATTGAAGCCGTTAAGACCGTGAGTGACCTGAACATGCCTGTTACGGGTGAAGTGTTGGAGATCAACGGTGCGTTGGATGCACAGCCGGAGTTGGTTAACAACGACCCGTACGGCGAGGGTTGGATCATCCGCATCAGCGTGAAGGATCCGGCTGAGCTCGACAAACTGATGGACGCAGCTGCATACGAGGCAAGCCTCTAACGCATACGCGCGATATATTATAAGGAGAGCGACCTGCACGGTCGTTCTTCTTTTTTTATCATACTGTATATGAAAATGTTAGGTAAAATTAACAAAAGAAAGAAAAAAAACATTTTTTGTGTCAAAATGTTGCACAAATCATTTCTTTTTTGTATCTTTGCGCCCAAATTACCGTATTATGCGCGGGAGATAAGGAATTAGATTAATATATACTGTATGTTTATGAAGAAGTATCTATTCTGTTTGATGATTGCCGCAGTGGCATCTACGATGAGTCTTGAAGCCCGTACGATCGTGATCGACGAGGGTTTTGAGAATGGCATTCAGGAGGATGTATGGACGCAGGAATTGGTGTCCGGTTCGATGCCGTGGGCTGTGGAAGATGTATCGGACGGTTTGTCTTGGCCTTCTACCGTAAAGGAAGGTTCCAAACGCGCTTATTTGCGTAATACCACAGGGGAGACCTTGGGGTACAAGACCCGTCTGATCAGTAAGGTGATGGATCTTCGTCCGACGAAGGTTTATCTGCCGGAGTTGACGTTCTGGTACGCGAATCCGAAATGGGGTGCAGACCGCGATACGCTGCGTGTGCTGTACCGTCCGAAAGCCAGTTCGGAATGGAAAGTGCTGGCGGAGTATAGCGACGCGACCTCGGATTGGAAGCGCGTAAAGTTCTCTTTGCCGGAGCTGAGTCAGACCTATCAGATTGCTTTCGAGGGAACGGATAACCTCGGTCGCGGTATTGTGCTGGATGACGTGAAGGTGCAGTCTGCGCCGGAGTGTACTGTTCCGTACGATCTGATGGCTACCAACAAGGGAGCGGGTAAGGTCAATGTGTCCTGGCTGGCCAGCTTTGATGCGGACAGTTTTGAGGTGATCATCAGCCGGGATACGATTGAGCCGGAATTGATCCGGGATCTCGAACAGAACGAGCCGCAGCGTATAGCGTACCACGGTTTTGTGCCGGGTGATGTGATGAACAAAGACCTCACGTTAGAGTCGGGTGCGTTCTATCTGGCTTATGTGCGTTCGATCTGCGAGGACGAGAACAGCGCATGGAGCAGCGAGCAATCGAAGGATGGTCCGTTCGGTTTCCGCGTTCGCGTAGCGAAGCAGGTGCCGTTCACGGAGAAATTCAATTATGACAAGGGTGTTACGCGTGATGCCGATTGGGCATGGGGTAATAACCTCAGCGGCAATGTCGTAACGCCGTATGTGAACTCGTCGGCAAGCTCCAGTGTGCGTGCTAACTACTCGCCGGATGCTACCTCGGCTGTCATTTTCTCGGGAGCGCTCAATTCGCCTTCTACCTTCATTCCGGCGGATCGGTATGTGTATGTAGCTACGCCGGCTTTGTCGGATACGCTGAATGAGGATTTCCACATCAGCCAGTGTCAGGTTCATTTCTGGAGCACGGTTTATACCTATACGGGTCGTCAATACGGTCGTAGTATCTTGGTCGGTGTGATGGAAGATCCGGATGATATCACGACGTTCAGAGTGGTGGATACGATCAGCGTATGGGGCAATAAGACTTTCCAGGAGAATATCGTGGACCTGAGCAGCTATACCGGTAGCGGTACGTTCCTGGCTTTCGTCAGTGATTTCGACCGTGAGAACCTGTTCTATATCGACAATGTGACGGTAGAGTACCGCCCGCAGGTAGAGAAAGTGACGAAGATCAGCGTTAACCCGCGTGATACGTTTGCTACGATCAGCTGGGAAGGCAATGCTTCTTCGTACAACGTATTGGTTACCAATGCAGAGGTTGATCCGTTGAACCCCTCGGCTGAGGCTATCGTGGCACAGGCAACGGTGTCGACGAAAAGTTATGTATGCGAGGATCTGGAGGCCAATCATAGTTGGAATAATCCGTACTATGTCTATGTACAGGCAGTCGGCACGGAGTGGTCATACCGCTATCCGTTCGTAACGATCGCATCGAAGCGCGATATCCCGTATGCTTTTGATTTTGAGGCACGTACAACGACTACGTATAAGATCGGTAACCAGCAATGTGTGGCCGGAATGGGTGTGTTCGGTAATGCCGGAACGTATCCTGCAGTCAATGTAGGAACGAGTTATGGCGGATCGAACAGTCTGTTCCTGAGTAAGCGTGGCGGTACGGATGCATGGCTCACGCTTCCGATGGTGGAGGATCTGAATGAAACGCAGGTGAAGTTCTACCTGAGCAGCGGATCCAACGATGTATCGCAAGCGCATGCTACGATCGGTATCATGTCCAATCCGATGGATATCAATACGTTCGTACCGGTTTCCAGCTTCACGCTCAACAGTACGGGGTATACCCGTTGCTACACGAACTTCGAGAACTATCAAGGTCCGGAGGGTGTGATTGCGATTGTTTGGGATGATGTGAAGAACATGACGGCCAATACGATCAACTATATCGACGAGATCACGGTGGATTCGTTGTCGGAGTGTGTACCGCCGACGAATATCGAGTTGGAGATCTTCCCGGACTCGGTAACGGTAGGTTGGGAAGCATCGGCTTTGTCGGACGAGTGGGAGATCTTCCTTTCCCGTACGCCGTTGAGCGAGACGCAGCGTGTTCATAAGACCCTGGAGCAGATTGCTGCAATGGGTGGTGTGGTTGTAGCGCAGAGTGTGTCTTGGGCTGACCCGCAGAACCCGCCGCGCTTCGGATTCGGTAATCTGGTTCAACACTCGAACTACTACCTCTATGTTCGCGCTACCTGCGACTTGGAGTGGTGGTCTGAGATGGCATTCGCTACCCCGTGTCAAGACGAGGAGTTCCCGTACAAGGAGACTTTTGAGAATTACAATGTCGGCAGTCAGTCCGTAGGATGCTGGCAGTTGGCAGACTATATGGGCGTGGACTATCCGCGTATCTATCAGGCCGGTACGTCGAGTAACAGCAATAAGACGCTGGAGCTCTATTCGTCCGGTACGACCCACCGTTCGATCGCGATCATGCCGACGATTGACGGCAACCTGTCGAATATGTTGCTGAGCTTCGATGTACGTACATCCGCCGGTACGGCTTCGTCCACCGGTGTAGTGATCGTCGGTACGATGAGCGATATCGAGAATCAGAGCACGTTCGTGCCGTTTGATACCGTGATGGTAAGCGGCAGTGCCTTCAAGAAAGCACGTTTCATTCTGTCTAACTACGAGTTGGATCACGATAATATCGCCATCACTTCCGGTCTGGGTGGTAACCTGATCATGAACAGCGATGTGCTCATTGACAACGTAGAGTTGAAAGATCCGTCTTGTATCGAGGCGTTTGATATCAAGCAGGTCAATCTTGGTCCTCATTCGATCGATCTCGAATGGAAAGGACAGTCCGCTAACGATATGTGGGAACTGAAGGTGCTGAGCAAAGAGGTGTCGGTAGCTTCCGTAAAGAACAATAACTATGATCATAACTACGATATCGTCAACGATACGTTGGTTCAGGGCAAAGCCTTCCATATAGAGGACTTGAATACGCAGACGACCTATTATTTCTATATCCGCACGCTTTGCGGCGATAGTGTTTGGACCTCTGTCCGTGCTCATACCACCTGCGACTTGCTGGATCCGGCCAAGTCGAACAAAGAGACGTTTGAGTCCTATGAGGTCAATGCTATACCGGGTTGTTGGACGGTAGGTACCACGGGTACTTCGACCTCTAACATACCGCATATCACCTCGCACGGCGGATCGAAGATATTGTATATCTACGAGACCTCTTGTACCTCATGGGCGGCAACGCCGGAGATCAAGTGCGACTCGCTGTCCCAATTGATGGTAACGTTCTCATCCGGAGCTTCCCTTTCCAGTGAGTACTGCGTATTAGGAGTGATGACCGATCCGGAGGATCTCAGTACGTTTGTGCCGCTGGATTCTGTAGCGGGTCAAGGTTCGTCGGCTGAGTTGATCACGAAGTCGTTTGACCTGAGCGAGTATGCATCGTTGATTCCTAAAGGCGCTAAGTATATCGCATGGCGTGGACGTATGAAAAAGAGCGATTACGTCTATCTGGATGATGTGTCGATTATCTCGATGGCTTGTCCGGTACCGAAGGCATACCTCTCGGAGTTGACGACCTCCAGCGTACGAGTCAACAGCGGTTTGATGACGGATGACCACTGGATCCTGCTGATGACCAACCATGGCTTGACCGAGCCGCAATTGGAGGGCTCTGCCGCTATTCCGGATTCGTGGATTATCCGGCGCGATACCACGGACAAGGCGAATGTCAGAGTGACCGGTTTGCAGGGTCAGACCAGGTACTACCTGCATCTGGCAGCACTCTGTGAGGACACCGTGATGTCGCAATGGAGAACGACGACGTTCGTAACGCCTTGTGAGGCGCAGACGCCGGAGGATCTGGGTGTGATCACGTTCTCGGAGGATGAAGGCTTTGAGGTAGGTGCAGGCGGCGAGATGCCGTGCTGGATCACGGGTAACAAGACGGATGATGTAGCAAGTACCTATATCCCGTATGTTGAGGCAACGAGCAGTATAATGCATAACGGCAAGAACTACTTGCGCATCTACGATAACGTCACGAGTTCGACGACGGCGGTCGGTGCGTATGCAATCATGCCGGAGTTGAATGTGGATTCGATCCATAAATACCAGGTGAACTTCTGGGGTCGCGCGAACAACAGTTCGTCGAATAATGCTCAGTTGATCGTCGGTGTTGTTACCGACCCGTCGGATCTGAGTACCTTCGTGCCGATCGATACGCTGAATTTCAGCAAGACCGCTTGGGATCCGTACAGCGTAGGCTTCGAGGATTATCTGGGTGACTACATGGGTGATTTCGGTAAGAACATCATGTTCCTCTCCGATTTCGGTGCAACGAACCAAGTGTATGTCTCGGAGATTTCTGTCGAACTCATCCCGCAATGCCGCTCGATCGGTACGTTTGAGGTAGATAGCGTCGGCGAGAGTGCTGCATTGGTTAGCTGGAAGGGTTATCAGGATACGTACCGTGTGCTGTTGGCGAACCGTGTGCTCAATGATAATGAGAAACTGCATTACCAGTATCTGCTGGATACGATCGTGGATCACTCGGATGGCATCCTGATCTCCGGTCTGGAGGCTGCGGCGTCCTATTATGTCTATGCGCAGGGTATCTGCGATAACGGGGACAGCACGGCTATCTCCATGACCTATGCGTCGATTCGTACGACCTGTCCGACCGAGGGCGGCGCCGCACTGCCGTTCTTCGATGATTTCGAGAGCTATGAGACGGGAGAAACACAACCCGGTTGCTGGCAGCTCTTAGGATATAGCGGGCTCAAGATCGCTACGATCAGCTCGAATGGCTCGAAGGGTATCAACTTGTGGTACAACGGCTATATGGTAGTACCAAGAGTAGCCGGAGAATTAGAGAACCTCCGACTCAGCTTTGATGCGCGTGCATACAGTACGAGCGATACTCGGAAGATGTATGTGGGCGTAATGGGCGATGTGAATGACCTGACGACCTTCCAGCTTTTGGAGACCTTCACTTTACCTGCCGGTTCGGAGTTCACGCACTGCGTGATGGATCTGGCTAACTATGAGTTGCCGTACGACAATATCGTTATCACAGCCGGTATTGATAATGTCACCCCGACCCGGTACGATGACTGGATCGATAATGTCGGTCTGGAACTGGTAGCAACCTGTAACGCTCCGAAACTGAAATCTATCGGTGCTTCGTATTACTCCTTGGAGATCGGTATCACGCCGGCCAGCAGGACGGACAGTCGCTGGGAGTTGGTGGTAATACCGGAAGCTGTCTATATCACGATCGGTAATCTCAACCAGTATCTGGAGAATGCCGATAAGATCGTGACCGAAACCACGACGGTAGAGATCAGCGATCTGACACCGGCTACCTCCTATTATATCTTTGCCCGCACGCTATGCGAAGGCGATGATGTGAGCGCATGGACGCGTAACCCGCTCAAGGTCAATACGCAGTACTATTATGAGGATGCTTATTCCTTCGGCTTTGAGAATGCTTCCGGCAGTCATCCGGAGTCATGGGGGCGCAGTATGTATTCCGAAAGCGATGCATACTATATCCATCCGGCTTTGGTAACCGGTCGTGATTCCTTAGGAATGGAGTCGCAGTCCTATATGCATTATCCGCATAGCTTACAGAATATCCCGGATTCGATCGGTTATTCCCGTACGGATAACGGCGCGCTGTTGCTGTTTGCCGATGGCGGTTATTACGGCGAATATGTGATCTTCCCGCCAGTAGGTATAGCCCAAGCTCGTTCGTTCGAGTTCCAGGTACGTCCGGGTTATCACAACAAGAAGTCCGACCGTATCAACCATGCGACCGAAGCTCTGCTGGAGATCGGTTTGGTAGACAGAGACCGCGATTTCGGTACGTATGAGGCCTTGGCTTCTATCCGTATTGACCAACCGAGTACTACCACCAAACCGACCAGTAAGAACAACCAGCTCTTCAAGAAATATACGTTGGATTTGGATTCGGCAACCATCGCGGATAAGCAATTGGTATTCCATATGCCGAAGCAGAATGCGGATAGCGTTTATCTGTTCATTGATGACGCGAAGTTGGATGCAAAGAAAGACTTCAGCTTGGTTGCTCTCAAGAAGATTGTAGCAGACGGATCGGGTGCTTTGGTTGAATGGCAGAATATCGGTGGTCCGTGGAACCTCTATATCAAGACGCCGGACGGCGGCGAGGTACAGCAGTTCCCGAACCTGAGCGGCGTGACCTCGCAACTCGTGGAGAATCTGGAAGCGCAGACCGATTATGTGGCCTATCTGGAGAGAGCGAATGCTCCTTCGGATGCGAAGAATTACGTCACTTCCGACCACCTGGCCTTCCGCACCTTGTGTAGAGCACAGGAGCCGGATAAGAGCGGTGCGTTCGTATGGAGTTTCGACGATACATATGACTGGGAAGCCAACGATGTCTTGGCGGGCGATATCTATGACTCGCTCTATCTCAAGCAGAACTGTTTCCAAACGGGTGTCACTTATGACAAGCCGGTGAACGGCTACCAATGGCTCATCCAGCGTAAGGGTTATGAGTACTATGGTCCGATGACGGGCTACAACTCGAGCCGTCACTATGAGTCCGGTCGCAATGACAGTCCGGCTCTGCGTGTACATACGACGGAGGCGAACTTCAACTCCTATATCGTGCTGCCGGAACTGAGATGCAGTCTGGATACGATGATGGTTGAGTTCTACGGACGTTGCTTCGTGAACTACGACAACGCCTTCGGTACGGTAGCTAACCGCGGTAAGATTGTGGACGCTACCTTCCTGCACAAGGCATACAGCCAGTCGATCGTTGTCGGTACACTGACCGACCCGAAAGACCTCAGTACGCTCCACGTCATCGATACGCTGACCTATTCTTATACGGAGTTGACGGTTGATGATAATGTGAATAATGATCCGACGGGTCTCAAGTATTGGGATCAGATGCGTCTGCCGTTGGCGGGTACGCAGGGCAAGTACATTGTCCTCTTCCAGCCGGCAGCCGGTCTGTTCTATCTGGATGACCTGAGTGTCAAGCCGGTTGGCAACACGCTCTTCAAACCGGGTCATCCGCAGACCACGGATATCAATGATGTCTCGGCTACCTTGAGTTGGACGGTATGGCATCCGGAGTTGGCATCGGTAGTAGTGGTATTGAACGGACAAGGCGAAGAGATCCGCCGTGATACCGTCAACGGTACCGAGTATCAACTCACGCACTTACAAGCTGCTCAGATGTATAGCTGGTACGTTTACCAGACGGATGGTACGAATGAATCGCCGGCTACCAAGCCGCTGCTCTTCACCACCGACTGTATCACCAACTCGCCGGAATATACCTGCGGCTTTGAGGATGCAGAGGGATGGAAAAATATCAAGGAAACGAACTACAAGCAAACGCTCTGCTGGACGTATAACGATGCCGCACAGGGCGAATGGAAGTCCGCAACCTATGATCCGTACAACCAGGCGAACACCTCGGCTTATAAGTACAGTTACGAAGGACAGAACGCAGTGATGATGCGTGGTTCGTTCAGCAGCCGTCTGACCTACCAGCCGTATATCGCATTGCCGGCTATGGACGTAGCGGCATACGACACGCTGCAGATTATGTTCTGGATGCGTCCGGCGGTTATCTCGGCGACGAACGACTCGGTAGTACAGACCTATACCGGTTCGGCTTACTCGAAGTCCATCATCGTCGGTACGATGACCGATCCGAACGATGCAGCTACCTTCGTGGCGATCGACACCGTGACCTATGACGGTACGCTCTCCGTAGCGGACAAGGCAACGGCAGCGAACAGTTGGCTCTACCAGCAGATGAAGGTGGAACTCACCGGCGCTACCGGACCGTATATCGCTCTGATGACCTCCGCGCAAGCGAAGGGTAGCAGTACGCAAGTAACGGGAGACTACCTCTGGATAGACAATATCTCGTTCGAGCGTATCAACGAGTGCAAAGAGCCGAAGGATCTGAATGTTCTCCAACTGGGTGCTACCCATGCGGTGCTGAACTGGGACGGTCCGGAATCGGCAGGCCGCTACCTGTTGCAGGTATCGACCGATCCGTTCTTTGCGACCGAGGATGCCTTCATCTTCAACGACGTGGTAGAATCGAATACCTATCGTGTGGAGCACCTCAGTTCGCAGACCACCTACGTATGGCGTGTTCAGTCGATATGCGACGAGCGTTGGGGCTCGAGCAGCTTCTCGCAGAAGGCTACCTTCAAGACCTCGCGTACGCCGTACTTCTACGAGCCGTTTAGCGCAACGGTCAGTGCCACCGAGTGGACGTTCAGTAAGGCGCATGCGGACAACGTCGTGGATACGACCGGTGTCATCTCGCGTGGTACGGATAACTGTAGCTTTGCCCGCACGACTGTCAGCTACGGTCTCGAGGGATCGCATTATGCTGCCCCGGGTTACTATAATGACTACCACTGGATGATCACGCCGAACTTCTACCTGCCGGAGGACGATAGCGTTCATTTCTCGATGGATATAGCGCTCACGGCATGTAACTCGGCGCACTTGATGACCGGCAATGCCGTAACGGATAATGATATGAAGGATGATTACTACTTCATGATCATCATCTCGGACGATGGCGGACAGACCTGGAAGAGCAAGAATATCCTCGGTAAGTGGCAGAATACCAATCCGGAGGGTAAGCAACTGCGCGATATCCCGGCAGACGGTATGAAGGTGCGTTACAGCCTTGCTGCTTATGCAGGCAAGAACGTTCGTATCGGTTTCTACCGCGAGGCACGTTCTTCTTCCTCCACCGGTATCGCTATCCACGTGGATAATGTCCGTCTGGCTTACTTCGATAAGACTGTCGAGTATGCTTCGACTTGCCAATACGAGGACATCACCGTAGGCGATATCCACCTCTCCGGAGATGAGACCACGCCGGGTATCCATTCGTACCCGCAGCCGTTCTATGTATCGGATGCAGAGGCTAAGGCCGGTAAGAAAGATAGCGTTCAGCAATTGGAGATCGAGGTTTATCCGGCAATGGAGACCGTGATCAAGGATACGATCTGCGAGGGCGATACCTATACCGATTATAACTTCATGCCGAAGGATAAGACCGGTACTTACCATCGTAAGCTGCAGACAGTCGTTCACGGATGCGATAGTATCGTAACGCTCTATCTGGAGGTAACGGCACGTCGTTACGGCGCTGACTTGGAGGCTACGATCTGTAAGGGTGGTGAGCCGTACGAGTGGCACGGTAAGACGTACGACCGCGCCGGTATCTACCGCGATACGCTCGTTTCATCGGTAGGTTGCGACAGCGTAGAGACGCTCATCCTTTCCTATGTAGAAGATACGGGCAATGATACCCTCTATCGCCATAGTACAGTGGCTATCCAGGATCTGCCGTTCGTTTATCAGGATCCCGACTTCGCTTACGCTCCGGGTCAGGCACCGATCGTCTATAGGGTAGGAACGGAGAAGGGTGAGTACGTCGATACCGTTCGTGTACTCGTAGAAACCTGTACGGCAACCCTCGTTCACACCCTCACGGTTTATGACCGCGATGAGGCAATCGACAACGTCGATAGCGAGGATTCCGGTGCCCGTAAGGTGATCTATAACGACCGCATGTACATCATCCTGAACGATGAATGGTACACGATCGAAGGTCAGAAAGTACGTGATCCGCGCGAGTAAGCGCTGAGGCTGGAAATGAAGCAAGGCTGCCATTTTTGGCGGCCTTGTTTTGTCATTTTGCAAACTAAATATGACAAAATCGTTACAAAATAACATTTTTTTAGAAAAAAATTTGTACATTCCGAAAAATTGTTGTACTTTTGTGCGCTAAAATGTTTATTTTAGACAAATACTATATCAAGATAGTTATTATTTATTGTTTAACTAATTAATTAAAGCTTATGAGAACTTTTACTCAAAAGTGGGCATTCCTTCTTATGGTAGTATTGTTCGGTTGTTGTTTGCAGGTCAATGCACAAAGTGATTTGACTGTAGCAGACGGCACATCGACCAGTAGTTACCTGCCGCTTTACGGTCTCAATGCAGACACGCAAGGTATGAAGGGTCAATGCCTCTATCCTGCTGATTCGTTGACGGATATGGCAGGAGGTTCGATTTCTCAGATTACATTCTATTGTGGTTCTACTGTTCCTGCCGAAGTTTGGGGCGGTACCTTCATTGTGTATCTGGGAGAGACGGACGAAAGTAATCTTTCCTCAGCGTTTATTTCGACGGATGATCTGACAGCCGTTTATACCGGTACGTTGGACGCAACCAGCGGAACGCTGACGATTGAGTTCGATGATGCCTACACCTATCAAGGAGGTAACTTGGTGGTAGATGTTACGCTTTCCGTTACGGGTAACTGGAAAAGCGCAAGTTTCCTCGGCGTTAACAACCTGACAGGTTCCGGTCGTTACCGTACAAGTGGTTCAGGTGCAGGTTCCGCAACTGCTTTCCTCCCGAAAGTAACGTTCGAGTACACTCCCGGTGGTTCGGTTGGTCCGACTTGCGACAAACCGGAATCGGTGGAGGCTAATGACGTAACGGCTAACTCCGCTACGATTAATTGGATCGGTTCGGCTTCGGCTTACAACCTGCAGTACAAAGCTAGTTCGGATGAAGATTGGACGCTGGTAAAGAACTTGACCGGCAACTCCTATGCATTGACAGGTCTTGTTTCCAACACAGCTTACCAAGCGCAGGTACAAGCTATCTGCGGTGAGAACACCAGCGGTTGGAAATCCGTTTCGTTCAACACCCTGATTGGTATCCCGTACGCAGAGCATTTCAATGGTACGTCTAAACCTAACGGATGGAACATTTACACAGGAACGCTGAATGCGGATGGTTCGGCAGAATTGACGGCTTCTACTTCGTATTGGACGTTTGGTACCAAGAGCGGTGTATTTGACAATCATGCTCACATTGAGGTGTACAGCACCCGTAACGCATGGCTTGTGACACCAAGTATTCCTATTCCGGAAATGGAAGAGGGAGATCCGGGGTATCACATGCTCTTCAACTTGGCCCTGACTTATTGGACGGGTGATAACGTGCCAGCTCCGGCAGCGCAAGCAGGAGCACATCTGTATGTGCTGGCTTCGATGGACGGCGGTAACAACTGGGCTACGCTCCGTGAATGGAATAATACCGGTTCGCCGTATGTATTTGATGATATCACTTGCTCGGCTGAAGGTCAAGAAGTTGATTTAATCCTTTCCGACTATGCAGGTCAGACCATTCAACTGGCGTTCTATTTGTCTACCAGTGGAAGCGGTGACAACCGTATTCACATAGACGATCTGATGATTGAGAAGATCCCGACTTGCTTGAAGCCGACCGGTCTGCACGCTGTAGATGGCGCGGCTACGAGCACAACCCTGCCGGTAGCATGGACGGCTAACAGCGGTGAGACGGCATGGCGTCTCCAATACAAGCCGGTAGCTGATGCTGAGGCTGAGTGGATTACGCTTGATATTGCCGCTAATCCGTATACGATTACCGGTCTAAATGCTTTCACCGAGTACGAGATCCGCGTAGCGGCTGTTTGTACCGAGGAAGATTTCACCGACTATGGTAAATCGATTATTGCGAAGACCGCAGCGGTTGTTCCGTTTGCACAAACCTTCGACACTACGGCTATGCCGGGTGAGTGGAAACGCTATGAGGCCTTGGCAGAGGCAGTCGGCGAAGGTACTGCAGAGTTGGTTGCAATCAATGACGGTTGGAAAGTAGGTACGCAGAATGGCGTCTTTGGCAATGAGCACCTCTATCTGAATATCGCCGGTACGAGTACCAAATATTGGTTGGTAAGTCCGGTAATCGAGATGGCAGAAGGCTATCAGTTGACCTTTGACCTCGCGCTGACTACCAAAGCAGGTACTAATCCGACGGCTGTTACTGCCGGTGAGCAGAATGACGATCAGTTCATCGTCTTCATTACTACCGACGGTGGTGCTAACTGGACAGCACTCGGCACTTGGGGTAATGGTGGTCAAGGTTCTTCGTTCGACCAGATCAACACCGAGGGTCAGACCATTAAGTTGGACCTCAGTGCGTATGCAACCAACAGCATCATGCTGGCATTCTATGGTGAGTCCACCGGTGATCCTACCGATGATAACTACAAGGGTGACAATAACCTCCACATCTCGAATGTGGCGATTGCTCCTATCCCGGCTTGTGAGCGTCCGCTCAGTATCACACTGGGTACCATTGGCGGTACAACGGCTCAGATCTCTTGGGACGCCGATGAGGATGGCACATGGGAGTACGGTTATAAGGCTAATCCGGCTGATGACTTCGTGCCGGCAGAGACGGACTATACCGGTTCTACCAGTGATAAGTTTGTTGACCTGGAAGGTCTGGCTGAGACCACGGATTATCTCTTCTTCGTTCGCCGCGCTTGTGGTGAGACCGAGAAGAGTGAGCCGCTGACGAAGGCCTTCAAGACTATCCAGACTCCGGCTTCTCTGCCGTATGATTGGGACTTTGAGGAAGGTAACGGTTGGTTGTTGGTCAATGGTGACTTAACAAACAAGTGGGCTTATGGTATAGCGACCAGCAAGAGTCCGTCACATGCACTCTATATCTCCAATGATAACGGTCTGAGTCATGCTTATACGTATGGTTCGCAAGCGATGGTATATGCTACCAAGACCTTCTATTTCGGCGAAACGGGTATGTATTCGTTCTCGTTCGATTGGAAGGGAGAGGCTGATTCTTATAACTATGATTATATGCGTGTTGCTTTGGCTCCGATGTCTGTGGATCCGGTGGCTGCAACCTCTACTCCGACCGGCTTCAGTAGAACAGCCCTTCCGGCAGGATGGATTGCTCTTGATGGCGGAACCGGTTTGGATGGCGCAGCAGATTGGCAAAACCAATTGGCGGAGATCAATATTGAGAGCGTAGGCAACTATAAGGTAATCATCGCTTGGAGAAACAATACTTCGTATGATTGTGAAACTCCGGGTGCTATTGATAACTTCAAGATCAGTCGTATCGCATGTACGAGACCGAACGGTCTGCAAGTTTCGCATATCACGTATACCGGTGCTTCGTTCGATTGGGAAGACGATGCAGACGGTATGAAATGGGTATATGCATGCGTTCCGGCTACTGAAGATGAGCCGGCTGACGAGGCATTCGTGCCTGTTGAGCAGAACTCTATCACTTTGAGCGATCTGGACTACAATACCGCGTATGTATTCTATCTGCGTAAGAACTGTGTAGCGGATGGTATGAGTGATAGCCGTACGATTGAGTTCAAGACACTCAATCCGTTCGAGATCACCGTAGCTGATGGTACAAGCACAAGCAGTTATGTGCCTATCTACGGAACATGGACGGATGCATATATCCGCAGCCAGTTCATTATTCCGGCTTCGCAGTTGGCAGATATCCAATGGGATTCCATTACCAACCTGACCTTCTATGCTAGCGCAGCTGAAATCGCTTGGGGTAATGCTCAATTCGAAGTTTATTTAGCTGAAGTGGCAAATGACACGCTGCAGGAGTTGAAGGACTATGATGCAATGATTAAGGTGGTGAATGCAAAAGCCTTGGCTATCTCTGATTATATGATGGAGGTAGCTTTGGATGCTCCGTTCCAATACACAGGAGGCAACCTGATGGTTGGCTTTAAGCAGACCGTAACGGGTACCTATAAGGGTGCCAGCTGGTTAGGAACTGCGCGCACCAATGCATCCATGGGTGGATACCTCAGCACCAGTGGTTCGCTCAGTGTATCGTCCTATAGCTTCCAGCCGAAGACGACTATCGGATTCAAGAAGGGTGTTGCTCCGGCTTGTTCAACGCCGAAAGCATTCCACGCTATTGATACGCTGATAACGGAAACAACGGCTACCTTGGCTTGGAAACCGATTAGCCCGGAGACGAATTGGGTAATCCGTTACAAGGTACAAGGCGCAGAAGACTGGGCAGCTGTCGTTCCGGTAGCTACTGATACCTTCAAAGTACTTGCGGGTCTCAATCCGGCTACTATCTACGAGGCTCAGATTGCTACGCAATGTGATCCGGAGGATGCAGAGAACATCGGCGATTACAGCAGCTCGATCCTCTTTGCTACCTCATGTGTACCGTTTGCAACAGTGAACGAGGGCTTCGAAGGAACACCGCTTTGCTGGAATGCTATCCGGGCGGGTAACTATCCTGCTATCTTGTCTAACTATCCGGAGGATGCATATAGCGGAACCAAGTTCCTCTATTTCTACTCGAACGCATCCGATGAGCCGGCAGATGAATATGTCATTCTTCCGGAACTCATCAGTCTGGACAACATGCGTATCAAGTTCATGGCTCGTAATGACTATGAGTTGTCTGAGGACATTGAGGGTGCACGGGTTGTTGTCGGTGTTATGCCGGATCAGGTAGATACCGCGAACTTCGTAGCATTGCAAACGTTTACGTTGACCAGCAATGTATATACGCAATACGTTGTTCCGTTCACCGAATATACCGGTGACTACAAGTATGTAGCGATTAAGATGTTGGCCGCTTCGCAGTTGGCCGCTTCTCTGTTGATTGACGATGTAATCGTAGAAGAGATCCCGGCATGTCTGGAGCCGACCGGTTTGGTTGCTGTTGCAGACAGTCTGACTTCTACCTCTGCGGTACTTGCATGGACTGCACAGGGCGATGAGGCTAACTGGCTCGTTCGTTACAGAAAAGTATCTGAGGAAGAAGTAGAATGGAGTGAACCGATTCAAACTACCAATGACACGCTCTTGATCAGCGGTCTCGAGCCGGCTACGGCTTATGAGGCACAGGTAGCTGCTTGGTGCGACCCGACGAATGAAGAGGCAATGAGTCCGTACACGGAGCCGTTGACCTTCTCCACGATGTACGGTATTCCGTTCGTTGAGGCGTTCGGTACGGCTAAACCGGCTGATTGGAGTCTCTATACCGGTTGGTTGGATAGCATCACATCCGGTGTTGCCGATCTCACTGCTGCAACTTCCGGTTGGAACTTCGGTACCGGCAACGGCGTATTTGACGAGCACGCACGTACTAACATCTATGGTACAACTTGGAATAAGTGGTTGTTAACGCCGGCTATCGAGATGCAGGCAGGTGTACAACTCACCTTCGACCTCGCATTGACGACTTACTCCGGTACGCCGGGAACTATAGATAAGACACAGCAGGCGGATGACCGCTTCTTCGTGCTCTTCTCGATCGATCATGGCGCGACATGGGATAGTCTCCGTGTATGGAACAATACCGGTTCCGAGTACGTTTACAATGACATTGCTACAGCAGGTCAGGATGTTAAGATCGTATTGGATGATTCGTTGGCAAACAAGAACGTGATCTTCGCGTTCTACGGTGAGTCTCATATTGCAGGTGGTGACAACAACCTCCACATCGACAATGTGAAGATTGCTGCTATCCCGTCTTGCGAGCGCCCGATGGGATTGGCTGCTACCACGATTGCTGCTACTTCGGTTACTCTTGATTGGGCTCCGCAGAGCGCAGAAGAAGCGTGGATGCTGCAATACAAGAAGAGCGCAGACGAAGAGTGGACCGCTCTCGAAGAGGCTGTTACGGTACGTCCGTACACGCTCGAAGGTCTGGAGCCGGCTACCGCTTATGACGTGAAGATTGCGGCTAAGTGTAGCGACGAGGATATGTCCGAATACTCCAAAGCTTTCAGCTTCACCACCGAGTGTATGATTATCTCTACTTTCCCGTACAAGGAAGGCTTCGATAGCATTACCGGTGCAACTGCGAGTCATGTGCTGCCGATCTGCTGGAATTATATCAATACCAGCACCTACTCGTCCTATAAGTATTATCCGACGGTATATGCAAGCGCTAGCGCAGCTAACACACCGAATAACTCGTTGAGATTCTATTCGCAGTACAGTTCCTATACTGACTATGATCCGCAAGATCAGTATGCAATCCTGCCGCAGATGGAAGGTGTCAACGGCTTGCGTATCAAGTTCAACGCACGTAAGTATTCTGCTTCGTACGATGCTACGGTTTACGTAGGTGTTATGACGGATCCGGCGGATACTTCTACCTTTGTACAGATTGCATCCCTCGCTCCGACTACAGCAGAATACGAACCGTTCGTGGTGCCGTTGAGCAGCTATGCCGGCGAGGGTCAGTACATCGCATTCAAGATGCCGAAGTCGACTTATTCTTATCGCGGTTTATATATCGATGATATCGTAGTTGAGGAAATCCCGAACTGTCTGGAACCGACAGGTTTGGAGATCTCCGAGATTACGGAAGATGGTGCGAAAGCAACTTGGAATAACGAGGAGAACGGTGCATGGAAGTATGCATATGCTTTGGCTTCTGCAGAGATGCCGGCTGAGTTCATCGCAATCACTGACACATTCGTTGTAATGAGCGAATTGCTGGAGAACAAAGACTATGTCTTCTATCTGGTAAAAGATTGTGGTAATGATGCATACAGCGAGGTTGTTGCTCAACCGTTCCATACAAAGATGGGTCCGGCTGCAGTTCCGTATGCTGATGACTTTGAGGATGGCAACAACTGGATGTTCATCAACGGTAGTTATACCAACGCTTGGGTATTGGGCGAGGCTGCTCACAACGGTGAGGGTACGCATGCACTCTATATCTCCAATAATGGTGGTACAAGCCATGCGTACACGACCAGTAGCCCGACTGCAGTTTATGCCGTGAAGGTATTCGACCTCGAAGCAGGCACCTATACCTTCCAATACGATTGGTTGGCTAACGGTGAGAGCAACTACGACTTGTTGTGCGTTGCCCTGGTTCCGGATACACTGGAATTGACCGTATCCACTTCAGGAACGTTCTCATTGCCTACCGGCTGGACGAAGTTATATGCAGCTACTAAGTTGAACTTGTCAACTACTTGGAAAACAGAAACGTTTGATGTAACTGTTGATAAGGCAGGTCTCTACAAAGTTGTACTTCTCTGGAGAGACGATACCAGTGGCGGTAGTCAGACTCCGGCTGCTGTAGATAACTTCAGCATTACGAAGATTACCTGTTTGCCGGTATCTGAGTTGACCGTTACGAACATCACTTCTTCTTCGGCAACCATCGGTTGGACCAATGGTGAAGAGAGTCAAGAAGCATGGCAACTTGTTTACACGGCTGATCCTGAGTTTGACCTCGCTGAGGTAACGGATGAAGAGATTATTGACGTCGCTTCGAACCCGTATGCTTTGGCAGAGTTGATCACCGACACCTTATATACCGTATACGTACGTGCGAACTGCGGTGATGAGGACGGTGTCAGCGTTTGGGCTACGACAACCTTCCGTACGGCAAGTGCTTGTCAGCAACCGGATGATGTCAAAGTAGACACGCTCACCACGACATCTGCTACCATCAGCTGGAATGCTTATGGTCAGACCGGCTTCAACCTCCGTTATAGCACCGACGGTGAGAACTGGACGGTTGTAGAGGATATCGAGACCAGTCCGTATGTAATCGAAGGTTTGGATGCCGGTACTAGGTACGGTGTACAAGTTCAAAACAGCTGTAACACGGCTGCATGGACGTCTCCTGTTACGTTCAAGACTGTTTACGGTGTTCCGTACGCTGAGAACTTCAATGCCCTCACGGATTATCCGACGGAGTGGCTGCGTTACAGCGGTGTCCTGATCGATGATGTATTGGCAGGTACGGCTAAGTTGACCACACCGGCTTCTTTAGGTTGGACCTTCCGTTCGGAGACCGACAAGGTATTCAACAGCAAGCACATCTCGGTAAATATCTGGAGTACAATCAAGTACTGGACTGTATTGCCGAATGTGGCTCTTGACGAGAACGTACAACTGTCCTTCACGATGGCTTTGACTAAGTCCACTACGGCTTACACGCAAATCGCTACGACAGGTACGGACGATAAGTTCGTTGTCCTGATTTCTACCGATAATGGTGCTACCTGGACGATTCTCCGTCAATGGGATAACGCTGGATCTGAGTATGTATATAACAACATCGCATTGTATGGCGAAGAGGTTACTATTGATCTCAGCCAATATGCTAATCAGAACGTTCAGATTGCCCTCTATGGTGCATCTACCGTATCGAATGCAGATAACTATCTGCACGTAGATGATGTGCTGATTGATCATATCCCGGCATGTGTCAAACCGACCGGTCTGACTGTTTCGGATGTATTCGCTCGTTCGGCTAAACTCAGCTGGACAGCCGGTGCAGCTGAGCAGGGTGCATGGGATATCGCGCTCGATACAATCGCTAACTTCAACCCGGATACGCTGACAAGCATCCTCACCGTGAACGAGAATCCGTACACGCTGACGAACTTGCTGCCGAGTCACACCTATTATGTTTACGTACGCGCGAACTGCGGTGAGGAAGACGGTAACAGCGTATGGACCGCTCGTCAGTCCTTCACGACGACGATCTCTTGTCCTGCTCCGAATGGTTTGGAGGCTGAGTTGACCATGGGTAACGGTTCTATCGCAACCCTCACCTGGATTGCAGCTGAGGCAACCGAGTGGACTGTTCAATACGGTTTGGATAACACGTTCGAAGAGACGAACGAGCAAACTGTTACCGAGGCTTCGATTGACCTGACCGGTCTGACGGCTGAGGCTACCTACTACGCACGTGTCAAAGCGAACTGCGACGAAGAGACCAGCAGTGCTTGGAGCACAGTTATCTCCTTCGTTCCGACCGACATCTACTCGATGGTAGTTAACGATGGTACGACGACGAACAGTTACGTACCTATCTACGGTACCTACGTAGATGAGGGTAATACGGCCAGCCAGTTCATTGTTCCGGCTGCTGAGATCCAAGAGCTTCTCTGGGATTCGATTACAGCGTTGACCTTCCACTCCAGCACGGCTTCTATTAACTGGGGCGCAGCTGAGTTCGAGGTTTATGTAGCTCCGACGGAGGCTGCTACGCTCGATGCATTGGTTGAGTGGAGCAAGCTGACGCAAGTCATGACCGCCGCTAACCTCACTGTTGTGGATAACAAGATGGTAGTAACGTTCAGCGAGCCGTTCCAATACACAGGTGACAACCTGCTCATCGGCTTCAAGCAGACCGTTGCAGGAGATTGGAAGTCCACCAGCTGGTATGGAAATACCTTGAGCGGTGCTTCTATCGGTGGTTACGGTACGGGTAACAACATGGCTCAACGTAACTTCTTGCCGAAGATGACGGTTAACTACGTTCCGGGTGAGGCTCCGGCTTGTATGTGGGCTACCCACATCGAGGTATCCGAGATCACGGCTGCCGGTGCTACCTTCGCATGGGATGCTGTTGAAGACGCTAACTGGGAGTACGCAGTTGTTCCGGCTGACGAGGATCTGATTCCGACTGAGTTCGCTGAAGCAACCAACCCGCTCGTTCTTGACAACCTCGAAGAGGCTACTTCGTACATCTTCTACCTGCGTAACAACTGCGGTGAAGAGAACAGCAAGCTTGTTTCGGTTGCCTTCTCGACTGTCGAGAATATCGCGGCGCTGCCGTACGAAACTACCTTCGCAGATGCACAAGGCTGGAAGTTGTTTAACGATGCTAACGCTTGGGTAATTGCAGATAACGAACTGTTCATTTCCAACAACGGTGAGACTTATGGTTACGACGAAGATGCAGCTTCTGTATCGTTCGCTACCAAGCTCTTCGACTTCGTTAAGGATACGATCTATACCGTTTCTTACGAGTGGAAGTGCGAAGGTGAGTACAACGATGAGGATGGCGCTCTCGACTTTATGCGCGTTGCCCTCGTTCCGGCTGAGGTTGAGTTGACCGCCGGTGTAGCTCCGGAAGGTCTGACGGCTGACAACCTGCCGCAAGGCTGGATTGCACTCGATACCCTGCCGCTCTATGGTCAGGCATCGTATGCAACGATGGAATTGGATGTTGAGGTTCCTGTTGGTCACTACCGCGTTGCCTTCATCTGGATCAACGATGATAGCAGTTCCGATGGTGCACCGGCTGCAATCAACAGCTTCGAGATTGGATTCCAGAAGACTCCGACGCGTATCGACGGTGGTGCAGGCATCGAATCGAAGGCAGTTAAGTTCCTCAAGAACAACCACGTTTACATCCGCATCAACGACCGCATCTACGATGCTACCGGTCGTCGAGTAGAGTAAGTTTTGGTCGCGCAAACAAGCGCTGAATAATTCAGAAGGGGCTGCCGCAAGGTAGCCCTTTCTGTTTGCCATTTTTATGTTTTTTTGCCAAAAATGCAGACAAAAAGAAAAAAAAACAACGAAAAAGTGACAAAAACTTGCGTAAATGAATATTTTTTTGTAATTTTGCCGCCCGAAACTTAAATTATTAAGTGATAAGTCTGTGAAAAGGTATGGTTTTATAGTATGCTGTATGCTCCTATGGTGTATGTCCATAGGCGCTTACACGCGTCTCACACCGGAGACCTACCATTTCGTGTCGCTGCATGGTGACGTGGGTCATTCGGCGCTGCTGCATACCGTCGAGGGCATGAAGCCTTCTACCGGATTCAACGGCAACCTCGGTGTGGACTATCGCCTCTTCCATAACAATTTTATTTTCTCCGTCGGCGTAGAAGGCATGTATGAGCTGAACGTCAACAGCATGGACGAAATGGACGTCTCGATTCCGATGATGGATACCGAGGGCGAGTTGTTCGATATGCATGTACACGTCGATAAATCCCGTGACTTGGCGCAGATGGTTAACCTCAATATCCCGCTGCTCTTCGGCGGTGAGTGGGGGCGCTTCTATTTCATGGTGGGACCGAAAGTGTCGCTCAACATGTGGGGCGTGACCTCTTCCCATGCCGAGGTGACCACCTACGGCGAGTACGACAAGTACTACGACGATTTCTACGATATGCCGAATCACCAGTTTGAGTCGGATCAGTACATGGGTAGCGCCGTATTGCCCTTGAAATGGAATTTCAATATCATGGCGCACGCCGAGATAGGCGGTCGTATCGGACATATGTTCAAGCACAAACAGTTCCGCCTCAACCCCGATAAGGTACGGATGTATCTGGCGGCATATATGGACTTCGGCGTACTGGACGTGCATATCAAGGGCAGCGGCGCACCGATGTTCGAGTACCGAGAGACGGACAAGGGCGTTCAGTTCTACGTGCAGCCGCTGATGAAGAGCGACTTGGCGGACAATGCGGTGTTCCGCAATCTGAATGTCGGTATTAAATTTACGGTAGCTTTCGAGATGCCGAAACACGGCAAATCTTATATTTACGATTATCAAAAGAACAACCGCCTCGATATTAAGCGCGGTGGTAACCAAGGTATAAAATTCTAACGCATGAAACGAATCATCTACATACTGCTAATGGCATTTGGTCTGGCCACTATTGCTCCGATGGCCTCCGTAGTGGATAACCGTATCGCGGCTGTTTATGCTGTGGACGCTAAGGCGAAAGCCAAAGCGCAACGCGAGAAAGAGAAGGCTAAACAGGCCAAAGAGCGTGAGAAAGCCAAAGCGAAAGCCGCTAAGGAACGCGAGAAAGCTGCTGCCCAGAAGAAGAAACAGGCGGATAAAGCTGCGGCTCAAAAGCAGAAAGAGCGTGATAAAGCTGCGGCTCAAAAAGCCAAAGCCAAAGAGGCACAGGCTAAGGCCAAGGCGAAGTCTTCCGGCAACAAGCAGGTAGCGAAAGCGGCTGCGCCGAAGCAGAACAACAACCTCACGGCTGCCGAGGAGAAAGCGCAATACATGGAGCAGATTGCAGCTATCGATAAGGCGAATGCCAAGGCAAACGCTTATAACGAACGCGATATCGCTCACCGTCTCGGATTCTGGGGACAGGTCGGTTACTCGAATCTCTTCACCTCCGGTATCCAATACCAGGAGCCGGCAGCTGCAGGACTGAATCCGGTCGGCTTCCAAAACAAAGACAACGGATTCGTAGGCGGCGGTCTCGGTCTGGGTTACCAACTGCGTTACAAACAGATGTTGATGACCGTAGGTGCGGAGTTCAATTTCTATAACTCTGTCATGGGAATCTCCAATCAGCCGGATGGTAAGTTCGCGCTTCACTACGGTATGAAACCGTATGACAAGACGATGATCTACAACTACGATATGAACGGCCTGAAGGACAAGCTGATCGGCGGATTTGTACAAGTGCCCATCCTCTTTGGTATGGAGCTCAAGAAACTACCGCTCTTCTGGCAAGCCGGTTTGAAAGTAGGTCTCGGTCTGATGGGGCAATCGACCGTCAGCGGTAAGCTCACCACCACCATTGATGACAAAGAGCTCATCTCCGGCATGACGGATATGTATAACCATACGCTGGTGACCGATCAGGACATCGATCGTCCGAAGACGAATGTGAAGTTCGGTCTGAACCTCGCAGCGCACGCTGAAGTAGGTGTCAACCTCGACCAGTGGATCAACGCCACCCCGCGTGTTCGCGCTTCGCTCTTCGTGGACTATGGTTTCCTCAATTCGCTCAATTATACGGAGACAGCGAAGGCTAATCCGGGTGCACAGGATATCCCGACGCAGATGCTCGTAGCGGCTAACCCGCTTGAGTTCCCCGTTAACTCCGCGTTGGCTACTACTTCAGCAGCCAGCGCCAAGGTCAACCCCTTCCTCGTAGGAGCCAAGATCGCCGTTTGGTTCGATCTGCCGCGTCCGAAGAAGGCTACGCAGGACTACCCGAAGGCACCGACGCCGCGTATGGGAGTCTTTATGTATGACGAGAACACAGCGCTTGCGCTGGGTGGTGTAGCGGTGGAGATCACCAATACCGAAACCGGCAAGACCATGCAGAAGAATACCAACCGTCAGGGTCTCTTGCAAGGACGTTTTGCTCCGGGTGAGTACCGCATCTCCGCGACGAAGAACGGTTACTTCCCCTCGGATACCATCCTGCATACCGTGGAGGTCTTCGACTTCGATACCCTCCGTTTGCCGCTCGAGCGTATCCCGGCGCCGATCGTTTATACGCTCTGTATGAACATCTACGACGTGGAGACCAAGCAGCCGATCGAGGCAACCGTTCGTCTGACTTCCACCAAAGACTCGGTAGCGCTCTATACGGCGCAGTCTGCGGATGACGGATTCATCGAGACGCCGCTCACCGAAGGCGATTATATCGCGCATATGAACGCACAGGGCTATATGCCGAAGGATGACACGCTCCACTTCGTGCGCGATACCTTTGACCTCTATATGCAGCATATCAAAGAGGGTATAAAAGTGAAGATCGAGAACCTCTTCTTCGCTACCAACAAGACTTATATCCTCCCGCAGTCTGAGCAAGCTATGTCCGACTTGGCGAACTTCCTGCTGGAGAACCAGACCGTCAAGATTCATATCGTCGGTCACACCGATGCCGTTGGTACGGATGAAGCCAACCAGATCCTGTCCGAGGGTCGTGCTAACTCCGTTCGTAATGACCTTATCAAGCGTGGCGTAGCCGCTGAGCGTATGACCGCCGAAGGTAAGGGTGAGAAAGAACCGGTGGCTGATAACGATACCGATGAGGGACGTCAGCTCAACCGTCGTGTAGAATTTACCATCACCGATGTAGGTGACGAAGATATACAACAGATTTTTTAAATGAGAAGACTCCTCAACATATGGATATTGATGCTGTTCAGCGTCCTGGCTTGGGCGCAGAGCGGTTCGACCGTGGCAACCGCATTGCCCTATGAGTGCAGTTTCGAGGAATCCGATATCCTCACTCCGTGGCGCTTGAATGCCGGTGCCTCGAGTTCCGGAGACAAGTGGATCTTCGGTACGGCGGTGCATAGTGCCGGAAGACGTTCGCTCTATGTGACCAATGACGGCCAGAACCCGGGATACGGCAGAAAGAAAACCGTCTTGGTTTCCTATCTCCGCTATAAATTCCCGACCGAATCTTCCACAAAGAAATACGACGTTAACTTCGACTGGAAAGGTCAGGGTGATGACGATCAGTCCTGCCTCTATGTCATGGTCTGCCCCGAAGATCAGTTGAACCTAAACGGAGCGTACAATCTCAATAATCTGCTCAATGCACCGAATGCGCAGCTCTCGACGCAGCAGTTGGGTGCATGTCAGAATCTGGCGATTACCGAAGATTCCGTATCGAAATACCTCTGCGGCGGTACGACCTGGCAGAATGTATCATTTGCCAATACGGTCAGTGTGAATGCGATTAATTCCCAGAAGAATTTCGTCTTCCTCTTTATCTGGATCAATAAGAACTCGCAGGCGAACGATACGGTTCCTAAATCGAGTATCGCTATCGATAACTTCCAGATCAATTCGAGTGCGATCACCAAGCCGACCAACGTGCGCGTTTATCCGCAGTGTGAGGACTCGACCCTCTTGGTGACTTGGGAGAGTTCGCAGTCCGAGTTCGATATCCAGTACCGCAGTCTGGGTGAACTCGACTGGACAAAGGGTATTCAGGGCATCAACGACTACACCCCGGGCTTTACCCGTGAGGGTGGTGATAAGTGCTCCTTCGCCATACCGAAGATACTCGAGGGTAGCTACGACATCCGTATTCGTAGTTCGTACTACGAGGAAGAAGAGAGTAAGACCTATCACTCCAACTATGTCTATGTATCGCAGATTCTTGTGTACTGTCCGGAGAACCACTGTATCAACTACGTTGATCTGTACGATTCAGCGAGAGTCGTTTGTACCTACGGTATGAACCCCGACGCGTACAACGCGCAAGGACAGACGCCATATACGCACGTAGGTATTTTGGATAGTGGTCCGGATGCGATAGAGAGTCGTCATACGCTGCATGTCGATCCGACAGAGGTCGATCCGCGTACAGACAGTCTCTTGCATACCGTTCCTGCAGGTTCCCTCGCATCCGTGCGTCTGGGTAACTGGAACTGGGGCGGTGAGGCTGAGGCGATCACCTATAATATACATGTCGATTCGACCAACCAAGGTATCTTGATTGTCAAATATGCGGTAGTATTGGAGAACCCGGGTTCGTCGCACAGCCCGCAAGAGGAGCCGCGTTTCGAGCTCCAGATCCTCGATCAGAACGATCAACTCATTGACCCGGGTTGCGGTCATGCTGTCTTCTCGTACTCCGATGGTGTACAGGGCGGTTGGCATGTAACGAAAAAGAATGATGCCGTTTGGAAAGACTGGACAACCGTTGGTGTCAACCTCATGCCGTATGACGGACAGGATATCAAGGTGCGTTTCACGACCTACGATTGTAGCCAGAGTGGTCACTACGGCTATGCGTACTTCACCGTGGACTGCGCGAACGGACATATCGAGACAGAGAACTGCGGTACCGATGCCTATGTACAGTGTATCGCGCCGGAAGGTTTTGCCTATGCGTGGTATAACCAGAACGGCGATACCGTCAGTCATGATCAGACGCTCATCGTCGATGCCAGCCGACAGATTTACACCTGCCGCGTCAGCTTCATTGAGCAACCGGACTGCTACTTCGAGATCAAAACGACCTCCGAGCCGCGTTTCCCGGTGCCGTCCTATACCGTTGATTCCGTCTTCGGTGGCTGCTCCAGCATGCTGCGCTTCACCAACACCTCGCATGTCATGAATAAGTTCGATGGCATTGAGAACCATACCGACGAGAAATGTAACGAGTCGCACTGGCATTTCCGCAGTCTGGTAACCGGCCGAACGAGAGACGTCACGACCTGGTCGCCGACCTATCCGTGCTTGGAGAAAGGCGATACCGTCGAGGTGACCCTCACCTCTTATATCGGTGTTGATAACTCCTGCGACAGTACGACCGTGGATACGATTATCATGCCGAATATCATCCCGACCAGCACCGAGTTCCATATGACGACCTGTTCGCAGGATCCGGTGAAATTTGACGGGCAGTGGTTTGATAAGGATACTACCTATTACGGCTACTTCAAGAACTTCGCCGGCTGTGACTCGGTATCGACCTTATACCTAAAGGTATATCAGTCCTCGCCGAACCAGTATCGTCATGACTCAATATGCTCCGATTCGTCGGTAGTCATCAACGGCGTAAGGTACAATCAGTCTGTGACGGATTATCCTATATATATGCAGAACGCGCACGGGTGCGATAGTGTGCTTTATCTCACGCTCACCGTCAACGATCGTATTAAGGCGAACATCCAGCCCGTTCCGTATGTATGTGCGGACGACGAGCAGTTGTTCATATCGATGGATATAGCCGCCGGTGTCTATGACAGTCTGAAGGTGAAGTTCAATACGCCGCAGTTGCGTGATACCGTCATCTATGATCAGGTGACCTCGATCGCGATTCCGTATACATCGAAGATCACGCCGGGACATTATACGGCTGAGTTGACCTTCTATCAGTTCTGCTGCGGTACCTACACCGAGAAGCGCGGCTTCGATATCCGCTACCCGGCTTCGATCGTGGAGCAGAAATGGAATGACGTTTTGACGCTCCTGTCGCCGAAGTACAACGGAGGATGGAACTTCCTCTCCTTCCAGTGGTATAAGAACGGTACGCCGATCGTGGGAGCAACCAAATCCTATCTGTATGAGCCGCTGGATACCGAGGCATTCTACTACGTAGAACTGATGCGTGAGGATAGCGTCGTGATGACGACCTGCCCGATTCAGCCCGTTTATCACCCGCAGCAATCGGAGTATCCGACCATCGTGACAGCCGGCAATCGTCTGCCGATGTACATGGAGCAAGAGACAACCATCTGGTATTACACCCTCTCCGGTCAGCTCTACAGCACCTTCACTTTGCCGCAGGGCTACACCTCGCTCACCACGCCGGAGCAGACGGGCGCATATATCATCAAGTCGATTAACGCTTCGGGCGAGACCAAAGCCCAAGTAATGATAGTACAATAGAAACCAAACGAACAATGCATATGAAACGTTTAGTCCAAATATTTCTGGTAGCGGTGTTGGCTTACACCATGCCGGTACAGGCAGGAAGCATGTATTTCTGTGATTTCGAGTCCCAGGCAGCACGTGACCGCTGGGTTCTGAATCCTGTAGCCAACCAGAACATCTACAATCAGTTGGCCAACAAGTGGTATATCGATGAGCCGGGTAATAACAGCAGTACGGGTCATTATGGTCTCTATGTATCTGACGATAACGGTGCCTCTGTGCATTACCGCAACAAAGGATGCTGGATCTTCGCGTATGATACCATCTCTTTGCCGGCTATGTCGGGCGATTACCTGTTGACTTTCGACTATTGCGTGATGGCGAACGTAGCCAGCAAAGTGGACGGCCTCTATGCCCTCTGGATTCCGATGGTCGATCCGGACACCGGCGATTCGATCAATTTGAACTGTGTACCTACCGGTGGTATCCCGGCTAAATATGCCAACTATATCATTCGTTTGCAGCCCCAGGCAGGTATGAACAACCTCAACGGTACGGTGACTTGGAAGCAATGTGCCGTCAATATCAAAGGCGCTGATTGTGACGGTACGCCGCACTATCTCGCTTTTGCTTGGCAAAACGGTTCCAACATCGCGCAGCAACCGGCTGCTTCGGTGGATAATATCTTGATCACCGACGGCGAAGAGTGCCCGCAGCCGACCAACCTCACCGTGACAGCGAACGGTACGACCGTGACGCTCAATTGGCAAGGTACGGCGGATGAGTACGAGGTCAGCGCTTATTCCTACGATGGACAGAAATGGCTCGGTCCGCGTTTGACAGGTGGTCTGACTACCGCTAATTTTACCAGTGTGCCCATCGGACAAACGGACTTCATTGTCCGCGCGAAATGTGGTGACGGTTTCTATAGTCTCAAGACCATCGTTTCGAAGCTCATCTATTATCCCGATCAGCTCTGTGTGGACTATCTGAACATCAATAACGCCAAGTGTTATATCGATAATTCCTCGCCGAATAATACCCTGACTTTCAATGATTTCAAGCAGGTACAGCCGGTGGATAACGGACCGTCGAGTTCTGCTAGCCGTCATGTCGTCCATTTCGATCGTACGGAGTACGAGCCGCGTACGGGAGGTCAAGCGAAGACCGTTCCGGATGGTGAGTTGGCCTCCGTTCGTCTCGGTAACTGGGAGGCTGACAACCATGCCGAGCGAATTGAGTTCTCCTTTGCGGTCGATACGATCAAATATCCGGTTCTGCTGCTTAAGTACATGCCGTTGTTGGAGGCACCGGGACATGATGATCATGAGAATCCGCGTTTCAAACTCGATATCTTGATTAACGGTCAGACGATCGGTGAGTGCGGACAGGCGGACTTCAACGCCAACAACGTCATGAACGGTACGACGCTCAAACCCGAAGCAGTGCAGCAAGGATGGCATCTCACGCCTTCCTCTGTTTCGCAGACTTCAGCCGATATCGTATGGAAAGACTGGACGACCGTCGGTGTCAACCTGCGCGACAAAAACTATGCAGGCAAGACCCTTACGGCGCGTCTGACCACCCATGACTGTACCTTTTCGGCTCACTGCGGATACGCTTACTTCACCCTCGGTTGCTCCGATGGTAAACTCAAAGGGATGAAGTGCGGTGCTATCAACCCCGAGTTTGAGGCACCGGACGGATTTCACTATCGTTGGGCATATGCCTATAACGAGAAATACCGTCGTCCCGATGGCTCTCTGCCGGATCAGTATATCCTCAGTACCGACCAGCATTATACTGCCGGTATGCACGACGATAGCCTTTATGTAGTCGATTGTATGTTCGTTCAAGATCACTCCTGTTACTTCTCGCTCTATGCTTCGACTCTGGCTACCAATCCGATTCCGGTAGTGAGAAAGCCGAAGATCTACATGAACTGTCGCAACAATGAATACCGCGTTACGTTGGACGGTATGCATTCATGGGTACAGGAGATCGACCACGTCAAGGGCGATACCGTGGTCAGCAAGGCCTATCATATCGAGTCCCATGAGTGGATTATCGATGGTCTGGAGCACGGATGGTCGGATGAGGCGAGACCTACCTTCGACGTTCCGCTGGAGGGTGGTAACTTCAACGTAACCTATCGTGTCTCCTGCGGTACTTGCGACTCGACGATTCATTTCCTGCTCCATCTGGATCCGCTCGGTGCTACGCGCGAGACCCAGACTTATACGCTCTGTGATGCCGATCGTAAGGGCGAAGGTTTCCATTGGAAAGAGCGTTCTGATACAACCTATCATACCTATGGTATCGTCGATTCGGTCTTCCTCTATAGCGAAATAACCTCCTGCGATAGTATCATCTATCTCGAGCTGCTCGAGCCGACTCGCGTCTTCGAGGATACGATGCTCTTGCCCGAGAACCTGCCGTTCACGTATCATGGCAAGATCTACGACGAGAACACCAAGTCCATGATCGATACCGTGCCGGATCCGAATGACTGCTCCAAGACTTGGGTGCTCAACCTCGAGATCTACGAGTCGCTCATCGTCGAGCCGGTTACCGCGTATACCTTGTGCGAGGGCGCGGACACGCTCCTGTTCGTTTATGATATCAAGCGCGGACGCTCGCAATCGTTCTTGGTTGCTTTTGACAGCGATAAATTCGATACGCTTGTCAATATAGAGCAGAAGAAAGGTCATTATGAGATCCCGCTGGCTTTGGATCCGAATCTGGAGCCGGGCTTGTATAACGGTACGCTGCATTTTACGGATCTCAAGCCGGAGTTCAATGTCACGATGCCGTTTACGCTCTCACTCCTGTATAGCTCTGAGCTGATCACGCAGCGTTGGAACGACGTGCTCGCTATCCGCAACGACAGCACTATCAAGGCTATCCTCGGAAATAGCGGCTATGACTATACCTTCTTCGCCGTTCAATGGTATGTAGACGGATCGCTTATCGAAGGGGCGCATGATTTCAACTACTATACCGGCGAAGGCACTCAGCTGCAATTCGGCAAAGAGTATTCGGCGCTGCTTGTCCGCCCGGATGGAACACAGGTCTACACCTGTCCGTTCATCCCGACGCCTGTACCCGAGGCGGAGTATAACAACGGTATGCCGTCGCTGGTACCGCCTTCTGCTTCGCTGCCTATGAGAGGCAAGGGTACAGCATACTGGTATGACGTGCTCGGTCGTCGTCATCTGAGCGAGAACTATAACGATTCCGAAATCACAGCTCCGGCTGCCGTCGGATTCTATCTCCTCGTTCTCCAATCCGACAACGCCCGTGCTACCCATCATGTCCTCGTGCGGTAACTCCTAGTCCCCTAGTATCCTAGGTCCCTAGATCCCCAAAAATAATCGATCGCCTTCCCCGGCGACCGATTATTTTTATGCTTAAAAGCATAAAATCCCCCGTTTTACAAACTACACTTAGCAAAATCGGCGATAATTCGTCATAATCTACCGATTTTTACACATTTATATCCAATTTTTATTGTACCTTTGCACCCGATTTTATATACACCCCCGCACAGACACGTATACGTACGCTAGTGCCATTAAGAACAGGACCATCACGGGACCATGTCCCGAGAACAACCTAAGAACAGTACAATAAGAACAATATAAGTCCTTCGTCCATTACCGTCGAATTGTATTCGACAATAAAAACACAAAGATAGAAAAATGACAAAGAAATGCAGAATAATACTGAAATAGTAATTTATCAATCGCAAGATGGTCAGGCAAAACTTGATGTTCGGCTTGAAGGAGAGACTGTATGGCTGACTCAGGACCAGATGGCAGAGTTGTTCGATAGAGATAGAACGGCTATCAATAGGCATATCAATAACATTTTTGCTGAGGGTGAATTAGATAAAAATGTGGTCTGTGCAAATTTTGCACACACCACTTCTCATGGTGCAATAGAAGGCAAAACGCAAACGAGATTAGTGCCGTATTATAATTTAGATGTTGTTATTTCGGTTGGTTATCGAGTGAAGAGTCAGCGTGGAGTGCAGTTCCGCCAGTGGGCAACGAAACGCATACATGAATATATTGTTAAGGGTTTTACCTTAGATGATGAGCGCTTAAAAGGAAATGGCGGTGGTGCATATTGGAGAGAACTCTTGCAGCGTATTCAAGAGATTCGTACGGACGAACGAATGATTTATCGTCAGGTACTGGATCTCTACGCAACGGCATATGATTACGATAAGGACTCCAAACTGGCGCATGAGTTTTTTGCAGCGTATCAAAACAAATTCCATTTTGCCATCCATGGGCATACGGCAAGTGAGTTGATAGTTGAACGCGCAGATGCCGATCAGCCCTTTATGGGTTTGACAACAGGGGAGTACCCGACAGTGGCAAAAGTAACAATTGCCAAGAATTATATGTCGGACAAGGAATTGGATGCAATGCGGAGTCTGGTGAGCGGTTTCTTTGATTTCGCTGAGATGCAAGCAAAATTACATCAACACATGTATATGGCGGACTATATGACGTTGTTGGAGGATTTGATTAAAGTTAATAAACGTCCGGTATTGGCAGGTAAAGGGAAGGTGTCCGCTGAGCAGGCTAAAGCGCATGCATTAGACGAACTCAAGAAATTCAAAGAGCGTCGTCTTTCTCCCGTTGAGGAGGATTATATGGAAACGATAAAGACGCTAAACCAAGAAGCAAAAAAGCACTTGAAAAAATAGCGAAAATTAAGGAAAAACCACGAAATAACATAAAAACAAAAATAGAATAACATAAAAACACAACATACTATGAGAACAAATTTACTTAACGATTTGTCTAATGTATTGAAAAAAGGAACAAACATGAATTTGCTTCCGAAAATGGATCGGGAATGTATCGAGAATGACTCGAGAATGGATCGGCAAAGTCTCGGAAAAATTTTCCGCTATGCAGCGGTGCTTTGCATGCTATTTATGGTTGGCATCGGCCAGGCGTGGGGAGAAACCTACACATGGAGTTTTGCAAATGGTAGTGGAACAATCTCAGAAACAACCACTAATTTTACGTCCACTTCAGGAAGTAAAACATTGATTTATGATGGAGGAAAAAGTTGTGGTTGGGGTGGAGATAGCGGGAATAAATATCTCCAAATGGGTGGAAAGTCCGGTTATTCAAATGAAACACCCAATGATAGATTCTTTAAGTTTTTGGCACCTTCCTCATCTGGAACTGTCAGTATCTCTTACGCTGGAACAGTCAATACTACAGAAATTTCAGCAGGTTCAAATGGCTCTTTAGTATGGGATGTAATAACGCCTACAGCTAATGAAACAAGTACATCAAAAATTATATCAGGTCTAACGGCAGGTAGTACTTATGTCTATATTTCATGTCCAGCTAATAAATCGTATATTAAATCTATTACGTGGACAGATGCATCATCTCCTTTGAGAAGAAGTTATTATTCGGAGATGAAAACATGTGTATGGGGCACAGCTTTGGAATCTGGGGCGTCTTTCTCGGATCATAATAGCGCTATCGGACTTAGTGGGAAAGGAGGAAGTGGTTGGAATAGTTATTTTTCTAATTACCTCAATATAAGCTCTTCTGGCGGATATGCAACGGTATTATTCTCGCCAGCACTATCCCTTGTTTCCAATGAAAGTGACAAAGGGAGAATCCGAATATATTATTCTACGACACAAGCAAATAAGAATTTGTCTTTAGAGATGAATGGAAGTAGTGCCGGAACATATAACGCTCTGTTACAATACAGAACATATGTGGCAGAATATACAATTCCCGATGCTACAACAAATGTTTCATCTATAAAGATGTCCCAATCAGGTAGTGGTGGAATTGTTATTTTTGCTATAGAAGTTTTGACATATCCATCTGCTGATGAAAGTTGGGCTCTGAAAGGGTTTGGTGATTGGTCTACGGGAACAGAAATGACAGGAACGGGAACCGTTACGTGTACAAAATCCTTATCTGCAAATGAGACGTATGAGTTCAAGGTTGTTGAGACGAGTAGTAATACGTGGTATGGAAGCAGCGACTATAAAATTGGAGGAACAAAGACGACATCTGCCCTTCCTTCAAATGCTTCGGGTAATATATATCTTAACACAACAGATGCGGGAACATACACATTCTCGTTCAATACAAGCACTAAAGTATTGACGGTTACTTATCCGAATTCGTATAAGGTTTACTACAAGAATACGGGAAGTTGGGGGAGTGTTAAAGTATATAAATTCACATCTATCAGCAGTATAACAGGCGAGAATGCAGCATGGAATAGTGCCCCAACTGTATCTACAACAGAAGTCAAATGTGGTGATACATATTACTACACCACGACAGATGGTTACAAGACCGTAATCTTCTATAATGGCAGTAACAGTAGCAATAAGACAGGTGATATGGATGCGGCTTCGGGTAGTGGAAAATATGTAGCTGGTACTGACGATACTTGGAGTTCTTTCCCGACATATACGTTTACTTATAATGCCAACGGTGGCTCAGGTAATGTTCCTGTCGACAGCAATAGCCCTTATACTTGTGGTGATAATATTACAGTATTAGGAAACGTGGGAAGTCCGTCAATTTTAACTATGGCCGGTTATTCGTTTGGCGGATGGAGCACATCGGCCGGTAGTGGTGATGAGTATGCTGCAGGAGATACCTATTCGGGGATAACCGGTAATACAACACTCTATGCTATTTGGACACGAGAAGCGCCCACATCGGTGAGTGTAACGGGATCATGGGCCTACTTCCCGGGACAGACGATAAGTATAACGGCTGTTCCAACGGGCGGTACAAGCGATTTTACCTACCAGTGGCAGAAATATGTAGGTAGCGAGTGGACTAACCTGACAAATGGAACTTCCGATGGCGTAACGATTTCCGGAGCGACTGCCGCAAATCTGCAAATCAGCGGTTGTAAAAAATCGAATGCAGGTTCGTATCGTTGTAAGGTTAGCAAAGCCGGCTTAGATGTATATAGCGATGCTGGTGGAACTGCAAAGAACATTAAGATTTATACCTTGGATGGTAACTATACGGGTTCTTCATTTAGTTCCAATGATATTACCTATTCATCAGGAACAAGCGGAACGGTTACGCTTTCGTTGAACGCTAATTCTGTGTATGAATTTAAGATCATCGATAACTTTGAATCAGATATTAAGAGGTATGGCAGTGAAGCGGGGAACTACATTATTAGTCCTGTAACATTCGGAACATGCTATCCCGGTGATTTAAAAGCGAATATTCGTTTGTTTACCGGTCCTGCAGGCGATTATACGTTTACGGTAAACATTGCTCATGTGGGGGATAATAGCCCGTACGTAAGTGTATCAGTTGCTTATCCAAGTGTAACACACCCGGCAGCAGGCTATGCATATTTCGAGAAGCCAGATGGGTGGACGAATGTGTATCTCTATTGGTATACGAGTGATAGTTACCGAATGACAAACTGGGAGGGCGCACCGGAACTTGTTACAACGACTGAGATTTGCGGCAAGACGTATTATTATGCGCCGATAAGCACGGTATTTAGTAATGTTATCTATAAGGGCAATGGTACTAATCGCTGCCCGAAAGACGGTTATACGGTTGCTACATCTGGTTGTTCTGGGAAATGGCTTGATAAGAACGATTATGAGACTTGTACATGGACGGCATTTACCTACTACGGAATTACTTTTGCAGCGAATGGAAGTGATGGAGGAACGGCGATGACGAATGTGAGTGGTATATGTCCGAGTACAGATCAAGCACTGGCGGCGAATACATTAACTAAAACAGGTTATACATTTAGCGGATGGAAGACCAATGTGGCTTTGACCTACGTGCCGTATGGCGGAGGCGATGCCGTGAATGTAGCGGTTAATGGTATTGTGCCGGATAAGGCAACTATCAAATCAGTAAGCGCTAATATCACCCTTACTGCTCAGTGGGCACAGGATGCTTGCTTTACAATGGAAGCTGATGTGAGTGCAAAAAGCGATAAGTCTTTGTCTGCGGGAGAGTCAATATCTGAAGGTTCTAATAACTGTAGTACATTAGATGGAGGTGCTGCGCGCAATGGTAATGCTGAAACATTAGCAGTAGAGGACGTATCTTCCAGTCATTACGGATGGAAATTTGCCCATAACGATGACAGTATTGTAATTGTTCTATCCGATACTAAATTACAAACTGGTTCTGTAATAACATTGACGGGATATGCAGGAAGTTCTGGAAATGGCTTTAAGATGAACGGAGTGACATTATACACGAAACCAAGTACTGGTGGAGTGTTCACGGAAGAGAGCTATACTGTAAAGGTAACAGACACAGACTTGGTGGGTAAATATAAATTAGCATTATTACGTGTCGGCGGAACGGTCTACCTGCACTCTATTACTATTTCCAATTGTGCTGCTCGTCCAACATATAATGTAACCTATAAGGCCAATGGCGGTGTGAGCGCAACAGGAGAAGATGTGGTACATAATGTATCGGAAGTAGAAGGTATCAATGATGTTTCATTCACTCGCGCGGGTTATGATTTTGACGGATGGAAGACAGGAGAATCAAGTGGGACAAGTTACGCAGTAGGTGATGAGGTACCGAGCGCCTTGACACTTTATGCACAATGGAGTTGTGTAACACCAACGATCGGCACGGATCTGAGTACGAGCCAAGTAACATATCGACAAGAAGCGTCGGCGGATGCATTGACGGTAGCTGCTACAGCAAATGGTACAGGCGGCAATGGAACAGTAAGTTACCAATGGTATAGTAACACGGCGAACAGCACAACTACTCCGACCCCGACGACTTTGATCGGTCAAACGAGTGCTTCGTATACACCGTCTACGGCTTCTGTAGGTACTACCTATTACTTCTGCGTAATGACGAATAGCAGTTCGGGCTGTTCGACAACGGCAACTTCTAAGATTGCGAAGATAGTAGTTGAAGAAAACCCATGTTTTGAGTTTGTGAGTGGTTCTACAAAATCAGGTTCAGCACCGAAATTACCGGTGGCTGCAGGTGGTACATTCTCTACAGGAATGTGGACGGATGGAAGCCCAGTATTGACAGGAGGTACGTTGACAAACTCTAGTGCTAGTGCTAGTATTGATGGGAATGCAACTCAAGCAGGTTTAGTTATTGATTCTGATGATAAACAACTGACAGTTACTTTATCAGGAAACAATATATTTACAATAGGAACAGTAATTACTATAAAAGCTAAAACATCCAACGTGGGAGCAGGTGATGATAAGAATAAGTATAGTGGATTCAAAGTTGGAATACACGACTTATCCGGCTCTGTTAAATGTACGAGTAACACTCCCGCTGACTTTACTCAGACTTATACCGTTGTGGCAGAAGATGGCATTACTGGTACTAATAGCGTTGTTATTAAGCGTCTAGCAAGTGGTGCGAAGAACTATTTGCACCAGATTACCGTTACCGGTTGTGGTGAGATTTCTTCCTACTCCGTCACCTATGCATCTGGAGGAGCAAGTGAAGGTTCTGTTCCGGTAGATGCAAGTTCTCCGTATGAAGCAGGGGAGACAGTAACGGTGCTCGGAAATACTGGATGGTTGTTCAAGAGTGGATACAACTTTGCTGGTTGGGATTCCGATAATGACGGAGATGTAGATTATGTGAAAGACGAGACATTCACTATGCCGTCTTCAGATGTAACGCTTACTGCTGTTTGGGGCTCTTGTACGAAGCCTGGTACGCCGACTCGTCCTACTATTGAAGCAGGAACACTGACGCATACAGGTGCTACGTTCTGTTGGGATCCCTTGGGAGCTACGGCTAATTCTAATGGATATATGGTCTCTGTTGTGAAAGTATCAGATGGAAGTGTAATAAAGGACTGGACGTCAACCGATATTTACTCAGAAGGAGGTCCCGGTGGATTATATGATTTAACAGGACTGTCAGAGTTAACGACCTATCACTTCATCGTAAGAGCTAAAGGAGATCCAGAAGCCGCGTATATCTGTGATTACGGTGACACGGCGCGGTATACGTTCTCCACATTAGGTACGCCTTACACGATCACGTATCATCTCAATGGCGCAAGTTGGATAAATGAAGGTGCGGCGACCTACCGCCACGGAACTGGTTATACCTTGCCTGTTGCTGGCGACATGTCTAATACCGGCTATACCTTCGGCGGTTGGTACGCGAATAGCGGCTTAACCGGTGATAGGGTGTACTCTATCGGCACAGACGCAACCGGCAACAAAGAATTCTGGGCACAGTGGACGGAGAATGAGT
>JAEEGH010002324.1_pt1 | contig 51648 bp, 59 predicted proteins | sample 9134181 | NCBI WGS metagenome assembly JAEEGH01 (sample SAMN16246544, study PRJNA631951) | gut metagenome | biome: gut microbiome; feature: rumen; material: DP-attached | host: Bos | place: Iran: Karaj | collected 2018-10
CGCATCGAAGCCGCCATCGCCGATATCCCCGGCGAGATAGAGCCCCAGGTCGAGGCCCGCACCCATGGCAGCCAGCGCATCAGCCACTTCGGCACGGAGACCACCGACGAGGTCGCCGCCCTCTGCCTCCGCGCCTTGAAGTGGGGCGACTTCAGCTTCCGCAATGTCCGCACGCTGACCGCCCAAGGCCCGTCGGCCATTGGCAGCGCCCTCCTCGACTACGGCGCCGTCATCATCAACCCGCGCCGGCGCCGCCTGCTGTTCCAGCCCTACGGCGGCGGCACCCAGTGCTGGGTCGACAACCGTCTGCCCGACATCTACTACATCCCCGACCGCCAGGGCCGCCCCACCGTCGGTCTCGTCTGGGAGCAGAGCGAGCCTTACCGTCAGGGTTTCCGTCAGGGCGACGTCATCACCGCCGTCGACGGCACCCCCATCCGCTCCGTTGCCGACTTCACCCATTTCCCCTTCATTGCCAACCAGACCTACACCGTCACCGTCAGCGACAAGCACGGCAACACCCGCCAGATAAGGCTGGACAAATAACCAAAAAAACATAAAAAATGATGGCAGGTAATGCTTGTCGTTGGTCAGGAAGAAATAATTATGTAATTTTGCATTATGTAATATTGCATAATACCCTTTTAGCCCGAAATAGGCTTTGGCATAGGCGATATCAGTGAACCAGAAATCACCCTCGACGAAATACTGCAATATCTTGATACGTCAGACAAAACGTGTGTCGTAGCGATAGATGAGTTTCAGAGAATTGCAAGTTTCGAGGAAGATAATATGGAGGCATTGTTAAGAACGAAGATTCAGCACATGAAGCATGCACTGTTTGTCTTTGCAGGCAGTGAACGGCATTTGCTCGAGAGCATCTTCAATGACCCTGGCCGTCCGTTCTATAACAGTGTGGTTTTTATGCAATTATTGCCCATTAAAAAGCAGGAATATACAAAGTTCTGCCAACAATTGTTTGCATGTTACGGCAAGAGCGTCTCCGACATCCTGATATCACGACTTTATGACTGTTTTCGTGGGATCACTTGGTACCTGCAACTGGGTATGAACGAAGCTTTTACACTCGCAGAACGTGGAGAGCGTGTTGGCGAAAACTGCTACAGTCACATTCTGAACCACATGGTCGACTCCAAACGTTTTACTTTCGAAGACCGTTACGCTTCGCTTACAGAGAAGCAAAAGACCGTACTACAGGCCATCGCAACAGAATATCCCAATGATGTGACGCCAACCAGTCAGGTATTTATTACAAAATATAGTCTGAAAACAGCAAGCAGCGTACAAACGGCCGTAAAAGGACTCACGGAGAAAGGTATTCTTAGTGACAGTCATGGCCGGAAACGACCGACTGATATCTTGTTCATGCTCTGGCTAAAGAGCTACTGAGAATAATGATGACGAGGCGCCTCCTCGCGCAGCTAACCCGTGCCCAAAACCCGCCGCCTTTTGCCCAAAACCCGCCGCCTTTTGCCCAAAACCCGCCGCCTTTTGCCCAAAACCCGCCGCCTTTTGCCCAAAACCCGGCGGGTTTTGCCCGTAACCCGGCGCCTTTTGCCAGGGTATCGGTTCAGGTGTCGGTTCAAGTGTCGGTTCCAGCTTCCAAAGGTTGGTAAAGAGCACGCTTTTGCCGATTATTCCGCCCGTTTTTACTATTATAGTTGTCATTCGCACTTTATATCCTACACTTCCCGCACTTCCTACACCTAAAATAGTTCAACAGGTGCTGGAAGTGCAGGAAGTGTAGGTTGTTTCCTGTGAATAACAATTATATGAGTGTTTTTTGAGAAAACAGGGGTAACTTTTGCACCGACGCTTGGCTATTCGAATTTAAATACGTAACTTTGCAGGCATAGAACAAGCAAACTACAACCGATAATGAAGACGAACAAGAAACTTTTCCTGCTCCTGCTCTTGGGGGCAATGTGTATGACCGTGATGGCCCAGCGCCATACCGACAAGTTGGACCGCGGACTGGTGGTGTCAAAAGTAGCAGACGCAAACTACCTGACGTGGCGAAGACTACCTGATGAATATTTTGATGTAACTTATAATGTCTATAGGGGTGATAGTAAAGTAGCTACTGAGCTAACCACCACAAATTTTCAAGACAACAACAGTTCTGAGGCTAATATATATACAATAAGAGCTGTTATAAATGGTGTTGAGCAGTCTCCATGTACTGCTCAGGGACAATGGCAATACGATTATCTCGGAAACAATAAGTACACCTCCTATCTCTCTATTACTTTAGCCCCAGTATATAGCCGCAATTTGAAAGAAGATATTACTTCACACTATCAACCAAATGACATTGAAATGGCCGATCTCGATGGTGACGGGCAGTTGGAAATTATCATAAAGCGTATTAATACAGTTGATGAAGCTGGCTATGACAGCGGTCTGATAGATGCTAATGGCAAACCGCGCTATATCATTTATCCGAAGAATTCGACGGAGTTCGTCGTGCTCGATGCTTATGACGTGAACTGGAATACAGGATCTGCCAGTCTTCTTTGGCGTATCGACTGCGGTCCGAACATGGTCAGCCACATGTCTACGGAGATAAACATTATAGCCTTCGACTGGGACGAGGACGGCAAGGCTGAAGTCGTGCTGCGCGGTGCCGACAATATGATTATCTACGGCCCTGACGGTAAGACCGTCAAGAGCAATATCGGCAACATGTCGTTGAATACCCGGGACACATGGTATACGACCAACGAAAAAGGTTCTTCGACAGGCAGCATGGCCTATACTCACTCAGGAGCGGAGTTTCTTTTGTATCTGAATGGTGAGACAGGTGATATCTACCAGCAGATGGAATACCCTCTGAAACGGTTGGAGAGTAACGAGACAGACCTTGGTAAAGCCTGGGGTGACGGTTATGGACACCGCTCGTCGAAGTATTTCTTTGGTGCGCCTTTCCTTGATGGACGCAGGGCTAGCCTGTTCCTTGGACGAGGTATCTATACCCGGCATAAAATGATTACTATGAACCTTGATCGACGCTCGAACAAGTGGACGGAACGCTGGCGTTGGGATTGCAATGACAGTAGTAGCCCTTGGTATGGCAATGGCTATCATAACTACATCATAGCCGACGTCGATGAGGATGGGCGCGACGAGATTGTCTATGGTTCGATGGTCATTGACGACAACGGTAATGGTCTCTCCACCACGGGTCTTGGGCATGGTGATGCGCAGCATGTGAGTGACTTTGATCCCTACCGAAAGGGATTGGAGTTCTATGGTTGTAATGAAGACAACCCTGGCAGCAACTACCGCAATGCTACCACTAGCAAAGTATATTATAGGAAAACTTCCACAAATGATGATGGTCGTGCTTTGATGGGTAACTTCTACAACCTTTACCCTGGTTCTATTGGACGTTCAGCAAGTATGGGACTATGGTTAAGCAGCGTATGCGACCGAGAGATAAACGGTACAAAATCAATCAGCGATGATAAGGGCGATGGCAATAATCATTTGAATAGCCGTATTTTCTGGGATGGTGACCTCTGTTCCGAGATACTCGACAGCCCTGGCACGGCAAGCTATGCATGTATAGTAAAACCAGGAACGGGCAGGATATTCACTTCGGCTAACAGGAATCAAACCGATGGAGGCGTGATGAATAACGGATCGAAAAACAATCCCTGCTTCTTAGGGGACATCATAGGTGATTGGCGCGAAGAAATCATCGTGCGGCGAGGAACTGACATTCGAGTCTACACATCAAATGTCAGCACTCGTTACAGCCCCCCCACACTCTGGAACGACCACCAGTACCGCCAGGCGATGGTGTGGCAGATGATGGCTTATAACCAGCCGCCCCACCTGAGCTACTTCCTTGGCGAGATGGAGGGCATTACCGTGGCTCCGCCGACGCTGACCAACGAAGGACGTACGGAAATAGAGAACGGTGGAACCATCAGCAGCGGTTCGAGTAACGATCACCTGCTGATATGCGAGACCAACGATATGACTGTCAACGTCAGCGACGGTGCTGCCCCAGCCGTGCTTGTGGTCAATACACCGACATGGGTGCAGGGTCATGACAACAACAATAACATAACCACCACGATCTATACCCACACGTTGACGGGCGGTGCCTTTACGGGCAAGATGCGGCTAGTGAAGCAGGGCAATGGCGTGCTCGAACTGCCTAATGTCAAGGAAACCTATACGGACAGCACCGATGTCTGGGCTGGCACCCTGCGCTTTAACGGCACGATGACGAGCAGTCCCGTCTGGCTGAATCGCCATACGACGCTCGAGACCAACGGCGGTACGTTCAGCGGTGGCATTACTGCCGACTACGGCTCGACCATCGCCGTGGGCAGCGAAGGCATCACCGTTGGTAAGCTTACGCTGAACCACGGTGCGCGGCTCGTCATCACGCTCAACAACAACATGACAGCAAGCCAGGTGAACGTAAGCCAACTTGTGCTCGACAGTAAGAGCGGCGACGTCTGGGAGAATTACGGTCCTAAGTACCTGAAGCCCGTCGTCGAGTTCCATGCTCAGAGCGGCTCTGTGGCAGATGGCACCTACGACTTGGGCGTCATCAGCAACTTTGAGGACAAGGCCATCATTGAGGGTCTGGAAGGCATCAGCCAGTACAGCTTTGAGAGCAGCAATGGCCACCTCTTCCTTGTCGTGGGTACTGGCGTGGCCGTAACCTGTCCTGAGGCCACGTTCGACATCAGCGGCTACCATTCGACCACCGACGGCCTGCTTCCCATCGTGAGCATCAATCCCGGTACGTTCAGCTATGGCGGCAGCGATGTTACCCCAGCAGTTGAGGCCAAGTTCAACGGCGAACTGGTAGACTTGTTTACGCTCTTTAATGAGGATTTCGAGAGCAGCACCAATCCTGCCGACTACTGGGTGAGAAACAATAGCGCCTATATCTACACACCCAACTACGAAGGCAGCGATGGTCAGGCAATTGGCATTCAGTCGGACAAAGACCGAGGCGACTATACACCCTTCAAGGCTGACTATAGTGGTGTGAGTTCTTATATTATAGAGTTTGATACCTACTTTAACAACGCTTCAAAAACTACGGAGTTGGTAGTCATGAGCAAGAGTCATTTTGACTCTTGGACGTGGAATTATGGTTACCATTGGCATACAAACACATCTTATGAGCACAACGCCTATCTGCTGAAACTGTCGAGAGGTGAGAGTAGTACTACTTTCACAGTAAACGACACCGAGGGTCTGACGCTGACGCTTAACAATGGCACGTGGTATCATCTGGTGGTTTACGTTGATGTAAATTCTGGTTCTGTCAGCTTTACTGTTACAAAGAAAGGCAGCACTGATGTGGTGGCATCCGGTGACTACACGCTGCCAGAGGGAGAAAGCGCTGAGTCAGATGGTATATATATCCGTAATGGGCGGTATAACTACGCTCCAGGTGGAGCCGGACTTGACAACATCCGCATCTACCGTACCGACGGCGCGATGTATGCCTTCCCAAGCATAGGCACGCTGACGGTGACGACGAGCTATCCTGGCTGCCAGTCGGCCACGGCTACATACGAGGTGACCGAGGCAATCATGCCGGGCGATGTGAATGGCGACCGCGTGGTGAATATTCTCGACGTGGCTCAGACCATCAGCCACATCGTGGGCCAAACACCCGACGGATTCCGTAAGGCTGCCGCCGACATCGACTGTAACGGCCGCGTCGATAAGACCGATCTGGATGCCATTGTCAGGCTTATAGCCTGGCAATGACCCAGGCTAATGTGAGTAGTTGGCTATGACAGCATCGATGATGCTGTCGGGAACAAGACCTGTAATTGGCTGTCGGCGGCTGACGCGGCGGCGGATGTCGGTGCTCGAAATGTCGAGCAGCTCGGCCTCTACGACGCTGACCATGGGGGGGAGTGACGTCAGGTCGATGTCGCTCCCTCGGCGGGGATAGACGATGATTTGGTAGTTGCTGACGATGTCGTCGGCACGATACCAGCGGGAGAAGCGCTCCCAGTTGTCGCCGCCAATGAGCAATGCGAATTCCCGGTCGGGAAAGTTGCCTTTGAGCGCTTGCAGTGTGTTCCACGTATAGGAAGGCCGAGGCAGGTGGAACTCATAGTCGCTGACCTCGATAAACGGCTCGTTGGCCAATGCCTGGCGGGCCATCTGCAGGCGCAGGTCGTCGGCCAAAAGCCCTGCCTGCTCCTTCAGCGGATTCTGGGGCGACACCATCAGCCACACCTCGTCAAGTCCGGCCGCCTCGCGCAGTTGTCGGGCTAATTGGATATGGCCGTTGTGGATGGGGTTGAACGACCCGCCGAAGATGCCTGTCTTAATCATTCAGAAAGTCGTTGATAATCTGTAGTGCCTCCTGCTTCGCCGTCTCAAGGTCGTCGTTCACCACGACGCGGTCGAACTGTGGGGCGAAGGTCAGCTCATATTCGGCCTTGGCCAAGCGCTCTTCGATGGTTTCAGGGGTGTCGGTGCCACGGCCTTCGAGACGGCGGCGCAGCTCGTCGACCGACGGCGGCTGGATGAAGAGGCTCAGCGCCTCGTCGCCGTAGTAGCGCTTGATGTTCACGCCACCCTTCACGTCGACGTCGAACACTACGTTCTGTCCCGCCTCGCGCTGCCGCTCCACCTGGGCCTTCAGCGTGCCGTAGAAGCGGTCGTGGTAAACCTCCTCGTACTCTAAGAATTCCTCGTTCTCAATTTTGGCACGGAACTCCTCGGGCGTCAGGAAGAAATACTCCACACCGTCCTGTTCCGTACCACGCGGAGCGCGGCTGGTACACGAAATTGAGAAATAGAGCTGCAGCTCGGGATGCTCCTGCATCAGCCAGTTCACAATGGTCGACTTGCCGCTGCCCGAGGGAGCGCTTACGATTAGCATTTTACCTTTCATCTTTACAACGCATTTAGTACCTGTTCCTTGATCTGCTCCAGCTCGTCCTTCATCTTGACCACGATGTTCTGCATCTCGGCCTGGTTCGACTTCGAACCGGTGGTATTGATTTCGCGGCCCATCTCCTGGGCGATGAAGCCAAGCTTCTTGCCCTGACCGGCGGGTTCGGCCATCGTCTCGCGGAAGTACTTCAGGTGGTTGCTGAGGCGCTGCTTCTCCTCGCTGATGTCCAGCTTCTCGATGTAGTAGATGAGCTCCTGCTCCAGGCGGTTCTTGTCGTACTCCACACCGGGAATCTGCTGCAGACCGTCGGTGATGCGCTGGCGGATCTTCTCCACGCGGCCCTTCTCGTAAGGCTCAATCTCGGCCAGCAGCTGCTGGATGTTGTCAATCTTCTCGGTGAACTTCTGCTGCAGGGCGGCACCTTCCTGCGTGCGGAACGCCACGAGGGCGTCGAGAGCCTCCTGCACGCCACGGCGGGCGGCGGCCCACTCGTCGTCGCTCAGCACCTCCTGTTCCGTCTTCGTCAGCACGTCGGGCATGCGCAGCAGCGTGTACATCGGATCGGGCGACAGGGGGATGCCCGTCTTGTCGGCGATGTCCTTCATCTGCCGGTAATAGTTCTCGACCAGTGCCGCATTGATGGGCGTGGCGTCGACCACAGCGTCCTTCTCTATCCACAGGCTGAAGTCGACCTTGCCGCGAATAACGGCCGAGGCCACCATCTGGCGTATCTCCATCTCCTTCTCGCGATAGAGTGGTGCGATGCGCGTCTGGAGATCCAGCTGCTTAGAGTTCAGCGACTTAACTTCTACGTTGATTTTCTTGTCATTGTAAGCTACGACTGCCTTGCCGTAGCCCGTCATAGATTGTATCATATAAGTACTCGATTGGTACCCCGACCGAGAGCCCCCGGATTCGGTTTTCTTATATTTTGTTTGTTACACCTTTTTTATAAATATGGGTGCAAAGGTACAAAGAAAAAACAATAAAACCAAATTATTGTGACCTATTTGTGACCTAAAATTTTTTGGGTCACATTGGCTGCTTTCCTAAAACAGGATAGTTTATCAAAAAAATGACATACGCATGCTATAAAGAAACCCTGTTAACTTCTCAGCCAACAGGGTCTGTTAATGAAAGTAGATTTCCAGCGGGAATGACTATTTGATATTTGACAGTTCCGAGCCATCGGCGCAATACCTGCCATCATGGAACTTGATTATCGCCCTTCCATCCGTCATGTTCGCTGTTGTCGCATGGGTCTTAAACCAGCTGTTAGATGATTCCACGCTCAGGTTCTCAAGTTCGTTAAGTTCCTCACAAGCCTTGACAGCCAACTCCCAGACCTTCTTCCGGTTCTCTGTGTTGAGGCTCACGGAATGCTGTTCCATGAGGTAGGCATCAAGCTTGTCCTCCAGCACCCGGAGCCTGCAGTCCACTATCTCAACATAGTCCGGCGCAGTCCAGTAAAGGGAGAGCGTGGTCCTTACAAAGGGGGAAAGCTCTCCCTTTATCTGTGTCTCCAGTTCATCTTGCGACGTTCCGAGTCGCTTGCTGCCGTAGTTCCAAAGATAGTTGGCCAACGCTTCTACAAATGGCGTCACACACTTGCGGTTCTCAAAGAACAGCTCAACGTCATCTTCCCGCAATACAACCTTGAATCTTTTTTCCAGACGGTCAATGGCTTCATTAAAAGCTCTGGTGAAAGTAGAATAGCTCGCCCTTACCTTGGCTATCTCCTGCTCGTTCTTCCAAACAATCTCCATAACGCCTATCTCACCATGTTAGATGCGGCAGTCTTCAGGTCGCCGTCACTCACCTGCAACTCTTCTTTCCGAAAGTGGGCTGCAACTTTCTTGAGATGTTCATCCAGTTCCGCGTCGGTGGCTGTGCTACTGATGGCAAAGCCCTCTCTGATTCGTGACTCAGGAATACCCATCTTCTCAGCCCTGGCACCTACCTTCATTTGCCAGTTTGCTGCTTTCAGCTCTCGCACCTCTCGTTCGAGGTTCTCAATTCGTTCTTGTTCCGTCATAATCAAAAAATTAAAGTTAATAATTATCATCTGGTTCACGCGTGCCTGTGCACGCTAACTCCTGTTCCATCTCTTTCCGTTCGGCTTTCAGTTTCGCATATATTTCCTTCGCTTTCCAGGAACATGCGCCGCTTTTCTTTTTGGCCTCATCCCACAGAGAGCGGTTGAGAGACTTCTTCGCCTGCCGTTCCTTGGCTTTCTGCAAAGACTCATCAAGCACAAACAGCAGAGCTTTTAGCCTATCCGTACCTTGCTCTGACAGGCAGAATGTGGCGCAGCCGCTTTTCTCAGACGAAAGCGTGATTGATAGCCGCTCGTTCTCATAAGCGAACTCAACAGTCACGCCTCCATTTAGTATCTCCTTCATAACGTGTCCTTCCCCTCCTTCCGGAACTTTATAAGCCTTTGCGCCAAAACATACTTTTTGCCTTGCATGACATAGCCGGTAGACAGTTCCTCTGCCTGACCATCAAGAGTGCATATAACAACCGACATCGCACCTTTCTCATTGAAAACGTCGCTGAAAAGGAACTCAAGCATTGGTTCCGTCTTATCGCCTTTGTCACTTGGGAAAAACTGTTTTGTCTGCCCGATAATCATCTCGCCATTGCTCTCAAGAGCGGCCTTTAATGCTTTCTTAGAAATTACTAATTTTACGTCCATAGTCTTAGATGTTCGTTGATTTCACGTATTCGAAATTCTACCCTCGGCCTGCTTCTGTCAATCCGCTTTGTAGCCAGAATTTGATAACACAGGTTATCGTCCGTGATGGCATCCGCGTATTGCAGACAGTCAAGCGCTGTTTTCAGGCTGTTGTCCAAATCGTATATGGCATTGCTATGGTAGACTACTATTTCCAGCATGAACGGACTGTCAATGTGCTTCCCTTTGTAGTGCCGGCACTGATTGAGGAAATTCCGCTCATAGGCACGGATTGTTGCATCCTTGATGATTCTCCGATTGGAGTCACCCCCAACAGCCATATAATGATTCGCCTTGGCTGCTATCTGGCCCTCTATGGTCTCCCAGATTATTTCTTTCTTCTCGACTCGCTTTATACTTTAATTGTTAAACATTCTCTGCATTTATTGACAAACCCCATATCGCGACAATTCCTAATCAGTTCTTTGGCCTGTTTGGTGTGTATGTGGAAATGTCCCGCCATGCTGATTGTAAGCAGTACTTCCGTTGTTGTGCTGCCAAACCGGTTGGCATACCACCCAAGGAAATCCTTTAACACATCGATACAAAGGCAGCCTGCTGCCTGCATCGGCGTCAGTGTGTCATTGACTGCTTGTGTTCCCTTTATGTTCATTGTTTGTTCTTGTTCTTTTTACGTTCATTGTTATTCTTGTTCTTTGTGCTGCTGATTTCAGCATACCCCCTCTGCTGATTTCAACATACCCTCTGCTGATTTCAGCATACCCCCTCTGCTGATTTCAACATACCCTCTGCTGATTTCAGCATACCCCATTTTAACGTGGAGACAAGCGGACGTAATGTAGAGCGTGGTGGTTTATCATCTCATCCACAACCGGGAAAAACCCATCTTCGCACTTGAGAAAATACAAAAAGATATTCTTTGGGGTTAGTTCCTCTTTCATGCAGCGGTCTGCGAACACTATAAAGGCGTTTTGAATAGATGAGCTGTCATACAAAGAGCGCAATTTCCACAGCAATCGCAAACCGTTCCGGCCGATAGGGAGTTGGTTGTGGATTCTCTTTCGTTCAGGCAACTCTCCTGTAAGCTCCCCCTTATTATACAAGTCTATACGGTCGTTCCATACTTTGCATAAAACCTTATAGAGATTTTCTGCTTCCTCTTTCGCTTTTGTCGCCTCCATCTCCTGTTGCTTCTTCTTGTTTCTCGACAACGGCCGTTCCTTTTTTGCCTGTGCCTTTGCCAACTCTCCAATCCATTCAGAAAACTCACGATAGGTCTCTGTTTCTTTCTTTATGACTTTCTCCAATACTTCTGGCCGTCCGAGGACAGCAAAATCCACGAAGTAAGTACGGAATGGATTGTTCTGGTAATAATCTGTGCCTGTAACAAGAAAGCCCAAATCTGTAAAATGTTTAATAGCCTTTTCCTGAGAATGCCGAGTGACACCCGTAGCTTTCTGAACTTGTGGGATGGAGTGCCGGAACGGCTTTTCCAAGCCAAAGTCTTCTTGCTTTACTACCAGCCAGTCAAACATCATCCGCTCTTCCAGTGGAAGAAGATAATCCTGAGCTATGCGTAATATATTACTCACTTTCGCCAGCCCCATTTTTCTTTACTCTTAGGGTGAATACCATTGCCCGCTCACCGGTGTAAAAATCCCTGCGGACACCAACGCAATCGACGATTCCCTCCTCTCGGAGCTCGAAAAGGATGTAGCAAATGTTTGCCCTTTCGATGCCGGTGCCCTTGGCGCACTCCAGCATCGTACCCGTGTGGGTACGGAACCAGTCAATAATTTTAAGCTTCTGAAAAGGAATTTTTGTCATCTTCATCGTTTTTAAGACTTATATTTTGGATGTCCGATGAAGATTGTGTATCTTTGCATCGGAAATCTGGCTTAAACTGATTTTCTCCTTGCCTGTCGCTGCCTCCAACAGCGACTTTTTCTTTTTTAGACACGAGAGTGTTCAGTTCTTCTCTGAGCAGTAACACCCGCTTCTGACCTTGCCGGAATGTCGTCAGAATCCCAGCCCGTCTCCACCTGTGAATGGTGGCCAGGGAAAAGGGATATTCCCGACTGACATCTGTTTGTCTGATAAACATATTATCCATTATTTAATACTTTTAATGAGTGCAAAATTACATCATCTTACGGTTAAATCCTTTCGTTCCCTTTCATTCATTGTCACACTTTCAAAAGTGTAACAAACCTTGGTCGTTTCCGATGGAACAGGTCAGTGATTCTTCGTACCTTTGCAAAAGCAGGGAGAGTCCTTGCTGACTGAAATGTACGAATGGAACATGTGTCCTTCTCCCAGGAACGCGCATGGGAAGGGTGTGAGCATTATGAGGCTTGCACCCTTTTTCATTCACCAAAGACCTTTGACAGTTCCGAAAGCCGGTAATGCTTCTCCACTCCTCGGCGGACGGGATGCAACAAGTCACTTTTCTCATAATTTTTGAGAGTTTGCTTACAGACTCCATATTTGTCTGTAACAACTGAGGTGGGCATCCATTCCTCGATGGAGTTACTCTCACTCCATGCCATAAAGGCCTCTCGAAGGTCTGCAGCAGTTATAACCAACTGCACCTGATGACCAGAATCCAATAAAGCATTTATATCCATATCCTTGCTATTTATGTTGTTTCTGCCGGCGAAGATACGGATTTCTTTATGGACTTACAAAAGAAACAAGAAACGTCTAATAGAAAAGCTGATAAAGTCTAATGTGGTCTAATAAAAAGAGTGTAACTATTGACTGTTACACCCCAAAAACCGCTCATATTCCAAACTTATATCAGCAAGCTTCTTGGCCTTGATTTTCCCACAATCAAAACCACAGTACCAATTCGCCTTTTTCTTGGTCCTAAAGCCGAGCCTTTCCAGTTCACGCCGTAGCGGCTCACCTGTCTTGTCTTTGTTGATGAGATGTTTTGCTGAACCTTTCTGAACCTCCAAAATCGCTTTCACCTCCAGCGCAATCTCGGCACCCTCCTTCATGCCTTCTCTCACTCGGCTTAGAAAGAAATGGAGCAGCTTGTCATTGTTGCAGAAAATCCTTCTAAGAACAACAGACGGCTGAGTCTCCCAGGTGAGATATTTCTTGTAGAAAGCAACCGCCTCACATATAAGCCGCTCCTCCTCAATCTTGTATTCTCTAAACGCTTGTTCTTCCGGACTGTTCTCATCAGGATAATCATCAGCCCATTCATTGCCCTGAAACTCCAGCTCAAGCTCGTAACGCTCCTCTTCGGTGAGGTCATTCCAATCACCTGCTAAACTCTCTTGCATACACCTATTACTCAATTAGTGAAATAACTTTCCGTTTCGTTGATTCGTCGATAGCCCGATACCTGGCAAAAGCCTTAGAACCTTCCACGTGACCAGACATGGAGCCGATGAGATTCGGGTCTTGAACCTGACGGTACAGACAGCCTATGAAGGTGCGCCTTGCCATGTGCGAACTGGCCACTTCGTTGATAGGTACCTGTTCCTCCTTTCCTGTTGCCGGATTCAGTACTGTGACCATCCTTTTCACTTTACAGGCAGTCAGGACCTCCTTGATGGCATCGTTGTACTTTTGCGGGCTGATGAAAGGGAAAAGCCTTCCGGCCTCATCAACACCCTTATATTTCTCTACCAGCCTTGATGCACGCGCATTCAATGGCACGCTGACGGTTACGGGCTTTTTGTCCTTTGTTTTTTTCGGCACATACTGAAGGCATCCGTCGATGATGGATGTCTCGCGAAGGGTTATCAGGTCGCTCACACGGCATCCGACCAGGCACTGAAAGATGAAGATGTCTCTCTGCGTTTCCAGCCTCCCATCTCCTGACAGGTCGGCATCAGCTATCATATTGCGTTCTTCGAGCGTCAGATAGTAGGGCGTTCCGTACTGCTCAGTTCCAATCTTGACCCGCTCGAAAGGATGGTTATGTGTATAGCCGTTTTCGTTGAGCCACGCAAAGAAAGCCTTGAGACGCTTCTTGTGGCCTACAAGCGTATTGTTCCCACGAACGGCAAGTTTCGGCTCTTTCCGCTTGGATTTTACCTCGGCTGGATACTTGGTGAGAATCATCTTGAAAATCCGGGGGTACTCGTCTGCCAGTTGCTTCTCATTGGCCATGTAATCAAAGAAACCCTCAAGGGTCTCTTTGTCAAGGCTCTCTATGGAGAACTCAAAGTTTGCCATTTCCGGGTTTACTGCCCTTACAAACAGCTCATAGCGGGCCATAATTCTCATCAGGACGCGAAACTCCTTTGTACGCGACACTGACAGTTTGCGCCGCTCAAGATAGAAGTTCATGACCCCGAAAAAGGTCATACCCCTGATTGGGCAACTGTCATCTGACTCTTCCTTTTTTGAAAGCAGGATTTCCTTCAGAAAGGCTGGGGTGATGGTGGATGCCGGGGTGTCACGGGTTAACGACAGCATCTCCTCAATAGTTCCGTGACCAATATCTCCGCCTAATGATTCAAGGCCGTTGCAAATGGCTGTCAGTCGGTTGACAAACTCGGTGAGCCTGGTTTCAGCCTCTCTGGCCTCCTTCACCTCAGCCGTATTGAATCTGCCTTTCTTGGGTGGCACGATGCCATATACAAGGCCATGCCTCGTTTCCTGCACCGGCTTGAAATACTCGGGATTGACCCAGATGCCGCTTTTGAAACACGGCCTCTGTGAACGTGAGATAGTGAGCTTGACTATTACCTGACTCTTGCCATCTGGTCCCACCCTGCTTGAAAGTTTAAGTGATGTTGCTGCCATATCTTGCGAATGCTTTAATCTTTAAAAATGAATGGGGGCACGTATCACTACGCCCCCATTCTCTAACAATTGAGTTATCTCAGTGCCTCTGCACGAGACTTGAAGAAAGCCTTTTCGCTTTCTTTTAAGAAGGGTATCTCGTCGATGCTGCTGACAGCACCTGTGAGGGTATTCTTAGCTGACCATTCAACCAACTTGGCACAGAAGCGTACCCAATGACTAATTTTCTCAAAATCGGTCGTACCCTGATGCTGGCGAAACTCGATGGTACCGTGACGATTGATAGACATCGGATTTACCTTGAAATAACGGCTGCTGAGCCTTCTCTGAACATCTGCAATGGTATTTATGCCTGACTCGAAATTAAAGCCGCTGATAGACCTGCAGAAGGTGTTATTGTCGCATCTGCGTGAGGGTGCCATGAAGGTGTCGATGATGCCCTCAAGCTTCTGGTAGTTCTTAAAGATGCTGACGAACCACTTATCACTCATCCCGTTAACGCCTATATGAACATGCAGGCCTGTTGAGCGGTTAACCCTTGCATCGGCCTCGTTGAGCGTCTTGCAGCAGTTCTTAAGGCTCTCAAAGCCATTGTCATTACCCTCTAAGACCGGTGACACGCACTCGATTGGATTTTCACCACGAATCGAAGAATCGCTCACAAACTTGTAATAAGAGCGGTTGTCGGCGTGGTTATAGTTCTGGTATTCATAGCGCACGCCGTTTGCCCTGGCCTTTTCGATAAAGCGTGAACGCATCATAAGGCACTCTATCTCGACACCAAAGGTAAAAGTGAATTTGCCGCCACTATCACGAAGGACGAACTCACACTCATAAGGCGTAAAGCCTAACTTGATTAGCGCCTTGCACTTCTCATCCTTGCTCATCATTGACTCGCGAACCTCATTAACCTGCTCGCTCAAACTCTTTTTACTGAAACTCTTCTGACTCATAACTCAATTGTTTTAAAGTTTACGCTGCAAAGATATAGTAAATACTTTAATTTTTAAAGCAAAAGACTAAGAAAATACTTTATTTTAACATTATTTATTAAAGTAAATGATATAATAATTAAATATTTTACTTAATTTTGCAGTCGGAATAATTAAAGCAAATACTTATGCGAATAAAAGAACTTATCAAAGAAAAGGGTTATACCCAGAAAGAGTTTGCGGAAAAGTTAGGTATGTCAACCGTTGGCCTGTCTCAGATATTAGCAGGAAAGCCATCGTACACCACGATGGAGAAGATTGCTAAGAATCTGGATGTTCCTATCTGGCAGCTATTTATTGACAAAGAGGATTTGGATGTAATGTATGCTCCATTGGAAACTCCAGCCTATGTTTGCCCACATTGCGGAAAACCTATTAAGCTAACAGTAAAGATTGAGAACGATGTCAGATAGCTCCTAACTGATTCCTGTCTGCGCCTTAAAATCTATGGCCTGTGCTGTCAACAAGTGCAGGCCATTGTTGTTAGTGTTTATATTGATTAGCCACAAGAAACTTAAAGATATTACTTTAATAATAATAGTTAATTATAGTAAATTCTTTATAATATATTTGCAAAATTAAAGTATTTACTATATTTTTGCAGCAAATTTATAAAGTACATAATTTATAATGTAATGTTTATGAGTCAGAAGGTTAAGAATCAGTTGAGAGAGGTGATGCTGCTTGCACACCAGTTCATTCGTAAGAACGGCATGGGCCTCAGTGAGGCCTTAAAGACTGCCTGGGCAAACATTAAGCTCAAGGCAGCAATGAAGAGCCGTATTGTAAAGTTCTACTTCGTCAAGGTTTCAGGTGAGATTCGTGAGGCCTACGGTTCGCTTGCAGATGGCATTATCCCTGCCATAGAGGGCAACAGCAGCCGCAGACAGAATGACACCTGCCAGACGTACTACGACTGCGAGAAAGAGGCCTGGCGGTGCTTTAAAAAGGCCAATCTGCTTCGTATAGCTTAGAGAGACAAAGGTGAGGCACACCTGAAACTGCGTGATTACTATAATCAGTTCAAAAAACAAACATTATGAGCAAGAAGATTTTTGAGAACAAGCGGGTGGTTATCACAAACGAGATTATCGGTGAGGCCGACTATCCGGTAACGGTGGTGCAATACAAGAGGACGGGGATTCGCAAGGCTTTCATCCCTCAAGATGGCTCCTTGGAGATAAGTTACACCAAAGCCGGTTCTGTCGTCGCTAACGACATTGTCTGGCCTGGCCGGTTCAGTTATGAGACAGGTGTCCCATTCATTAAGACAGGCTTTTATATCGCTGTTGAGCTGTCGTAATCGCACAGTTTTGAAACTGTAACATCTGAGTGAAAAAGGGGGTATGCGGAATCCCCTTTTTTCACTATCTTTGCACCGAGTTAGTTAATGGTTTCTGTATGACAAGCATAAAAATTCGAGAGGACATTTTTCAGAGCCTCATCAACAATGGTTCGGCAGTCATCACCTTTAAGGGTGGTGCAGCAGAGAACTACGCAATCAATGAGAAAGAAGGCGGTGTACCATACCGCGAGTTTGTGATAACCGAATCCCTTAATGAGAATGAGCTGACGGCACAGGTTGTTATTGTTGGCTGCAAGCTGGCACTCGACGATAGCAAGGCCGTGGAAGTTCTTATAGATGAAGCAATAGTGTGGAACGCTCTCGAGATTCGTGACAATGAGGCAAACAATTTAATCAAGTAAGATATATGACAAAGGAAGAGTTTGTGCAGGGCAAAAAGGTCTTGACCCTGCAGATTGACAGAGAATGTTTTGAGGCAATCAGGAGCGGCGAGCAGAAGATAGAGCACCGCTACATCTACCCTCGAAACCAGAAACAATACGTGTTTTTCGTGTGTGATGATAAAAGATACCTGAAACAGTGCGACATACCGGACAACGGAAAGGAGATTGTCGTGGTCCCTGTCAGGTATGATGCCCTTTACTTCATCAACGGCAGGCGCAAGGATGCACCGCGTATGATGGTTGAGGTGGAGAGTGCGGAATTCTATATTCTGACAGACGATGGCGGCAATGACCTGACGTATATGCAGGACGGTTGCGAATATTATGCCGCTCAGGTCTGGTATCATCTCGGCAAAGTGGTATTCACAGAGAATTGTTAACAATAGTTCAACTTAAATTTTAAAGCAGAGTCCAGAGTTTTGTAAACAGAGCAAACGGCCCTCGCCGGAACATGAACGGAGCGGGCCAGGGCGGCAGACTTGTAGGCCGCAGGACAGAGGGTAACACCCAGGTAATTAACGGCTTGCAGCAGATTGGAAACCGTGACGCACGACAGCAAGACCTTAACGCAGCCTTCAGCGCTGGTGACCGCAACAAAGCGGGTACCGGTCGGCTCGTAAGGAGCGGAAGAAATGCCGGTCAGTTCCGACCTATCCAGAATCCTGCACGCAGAAGTGACGTTTAAGCATGAGTAAGTACGCTGAAACGATGAGAATCATCCGTGGTGTCAGACAGCAGACTGACACTGCGGTTCTCTTCTTTTCCGCCGGAGGCAAAGACAGTATAGCCCTGCTCGACATGCTGGCGAAGGAATTTGAGAGCGTCATCTGCTATTACATGTTTCTCATACCTGGCTTAGACCACGTCCAGCCTTATATCCACTGGGCTGAGACTCACTATGATAACGTTGTGGTGCGGCAGATTCAGCACTTCCAGATGGACTATTTCAGAAAAGGCGGCTATTTCTGCGACCCTGACCCCCGTTATCAACTGCCAAAGAAAGACCCCAACGCTCTTAGGGTGCGGAAGATTGGTGACGTAGAGCAATGGGTACGTGAACAGACTGGGGTAATGTATGCCTTTTCTGGAATGAAGGGCGTGGACGGTTATATGAAGCGCATGCGCCTGAAACGTTTCTCTCATACAGGGTATATCACGGAGAAAGGCATGGTCTATCCCCTTGCAACCTGGACCAATGCGGAAGTGCTCAGGTACATCAGCACAAAGAACCTGATAAAGCCCTTTGTATATGGTGAAGGTGTGTCGCAGGGGTTTACCATCACGCTTGATGTGCTTACATTGCTAAAGGCATACTATCCCGGAGACTATCGAAAAACCATTGAGGCCTTTCCGTATGCAGAGACGCTGATTTTTGATTATGAACGTAAACTGAAAGCTGAGTCAGAGAAAACAGAATAATACAGGCGGAAGCAAGAGAGGTTCTGAGAAGCCAGATAACCCTTGCTGCCTACAATCCAAGAAAGATAAGCGAGAAGGCTCGCAAGCAGCTGAAGGCAAACCTGAAGCGTGTTGGCTTGTTGGGCGGTATCGTATGGAACGAATCATCCGGCAACCTCGTTTCCGGCCATCAGAAAGTCGGTATCATGGACGAAGTGAACAGGTATGACCCGGAAACGCATGAAAACGACTATAAGATACGCGTGGAAGTGGTGCATCTCCCTATCAAGGAGGAAAAAGAGCAGAACCTGTTTATGAACAACAAGGCCGTGCAGGGTGAGTTCGACGACGACTTGCTCATTCTGATGCTTGGCGATATTGAGTACCAGAATGCAGGATTTGACGATTTCGACATGGAACTGCTTGGCATCGCAGACATACCGGACGAGGTGTCTAAGAACGACATCAGCGAAATTGTTGAGCCCAGACAGTGGCGCAAGGAAGACATCATACAAGACAAAGAGCATTTGGCAAAGGTGGATTCTGAAACTTTGGAATCAGGAGAGAACACCAAACTTGACCGTTCCGTCAATTTTTACAATGACAGCGAAGAAAACCAGGTGGCCCGGCACAATGAGGTGCAGAAAGTCAAAGACCGCATAGCCAATAATGCAGCCTCATCAGATGACAACGCGGTAAAATCATACGTGGTACTGTCCTTTGGCAGTCCAGCGGAAACAGAAACATTCTTACTGCAGTTCGGTTATCCTGTAGAGACAAAAGTCCTGGACGGGGAAGCGTTCCTGAACAGGCTGGAGTTTGGGTATTCCGACTGCTACTGACTCGGCAACCCCTGCCGTCTGTGAAGATAGCAGGGGTTTATTATACCCTCCAAGATGGTCTCAAAATGCTGTTTTTTGACTCATGTGACCCAAATGTGACCCAAAAGCAAAATGGCGAATTTCCCGATTCTTTCTAATCTGCTGATTTACAGTTAAAAGCAAAAGAATCAGCTATTTTCTTTAGTACCCCGACCGAGAATCGAACTCGGAACTAAGCTTTAGGAGAGTTTAGCTACATCCAATGACTATCAGCCAGTTATGCCGATTTTCGGGATTTTTGTAGAACTATTGTAGAATTTCTGCTATTTTTCTTGTAAAAGCACCCCTCACCTTTTGAGGGGATTGGGGTGCAAATGCAACACCGACTGATTTTCAGATCGGCGGTGCAAAGGTAGGCAATATTTTTGAAAACTCCAAAATTTACCTGGTAAAAAAATAAGAAGCCCGTGCGAACCTCACGGCCAGCACGGACAAAATAGTTATTCTACAGAAAGTTATTTTACGATTTCAATGTACTCACTATATACAATGTTGGTATGCGGATTCCTACTAATCACCTCCTGGCGGATCGCTTTTGTTCCCCATCTGAAAAACAGGAACCTCTTAGGCACACGGTGTACTATCTGAATGATCGTATCGGTTGTGTGAACGTCCAGGCTCACCCTTCCACTGTCTATAACACCTGAGACGTATGCCCAGGGAGGATCTTTCCAGACAAACGTTTTCAGGGTGTCAATGGGAATGTACCTATCCCTGAACACGATGCTATCCCTCAGATCGGCACTTGCGGATATGTGGGTGTCGGTTGACGTGCTGGCCGCTGATTGCAGCCGCTTAACCTTTATCCCCAACTCCCTTGCCTCATTGCACACGGCCTGGTAGTTCCTTTCCAGCTCATCCTTGGTAAGCTGTAGCCGTTGCACAGAGGCGGCACTTTCACCTGCCTGGGTCTTGTAGAATGTCACATCGGCCAAAAGGCTTTCCTGGTTTCCCCTCAGCCTCTCACACTCTGCCTGGCTCTTTGAAAGGGCGTTTTCAAGTATTGCACTCACAACCATGAGGGCAATACACAGATAGATAAAAATATTCTTCATGTGAACTTAACTGTTTTTGGTGGAACTGTGTTGAGTGTCAGGCTCCCATACTGAACGCCTTGCAAGCGTCTGAGCCATCCTTTCAGGAACTTGTAGTTTGTCGGCCTGTTGGCGCAAATATCATTCAGATATTTCTTGCGCCTCTGCCACAACTTGAAAAAGAAGGTCTTGGGATCCTGGGCGTTGAGAGCGGCAATAGTCCTGGCTCCTACAATGCCATCGGCTTTCACGCCCAATAGCTGTTGCGGAATGGTGATGCCGTACTTTCCGCTGCCCCACAACCAATCTACAAGCAAGTTAGCAAGCGACTGATCATTTATCTGGTCTGCTTTCCAGCGGTTCCAGAAGTTCTTACGGCAAATCTCCATAGCATCCTGGGGCGTTATCAGCCTCAGATCGTCTATGTCAATGTCACCGTCACCGTCCTTATCGTAGCCCTGTGCCTTCCACGTGGAAATTGTTACACCGTACTTGGTTGCACCTCCACGATCGCCTGGCACATTGGCAAAGCCGCCCTCCCATGAGAGGATGAACGGCCAGAGTGTTTCAATCTTAGCCATCTTCACCAGCTTTAGCATCCTTCAATACAGACTTACGCATAGCATCGGCCAGGATCTCAATTAGTTCCTCACGCGAGAAAACAGCCTTGGCCAGCTTCTCAGCCCTCGATATTTCAGAGTGGATCTTCTCATCTGCCTTTTCACGCACAGAGAGAAATTCTACAACACACCAGAAGATACCGACTGCAAGAGTAATGAGTGGGAGGCCGTAAACCAGGCTCCATCCCCACCAGAGATATAGCTTACTGAAATGGATCAGCAAGTCAACACACGTTGCTATCAGTAGCGAACCCTGGTACAATACGAACTTGAAGCCCGTGCGTTTCAGCACGTCACTCTTCCATTTCTCTTTTCTGTACCATGCCTTATACATCCCAGATGCAAGGTCAATCATGCTTGCTAAGAACACAATGATGTTGGCCACTACCGAGATCATTATCATTGTTTCCGTTCCCATAAATAACTCCATCATTTTTGTTACCGATTTTAGTTAGTACATGGTATAGGCGGCTAAACCGCCTATACCTATTCTATAATATACACGCTCCAGTCAATAGAGGCTTTCAGATCCCAGCCAGCCTTGACGGTGGCCACAATGTAGCGGTGTACTTGCTCCCAGAAGCCGATCACCTCATTGGCATCCTCAAAGGTGTATGGGTCAGGGGCATCCTCATCACCGAAACGGAACGTTACCGTATCGCCCTCATCGTAGGTCTTTTCCGCAAGGTCGGCAGCGGCCTTGTAGTTAGCCTGGTTCTCCAGGGAAAGCCAAACCTTATGCCCTTTCCACTCAAAACCCTCATGGATCTGCCTCACCACGGAATCGTTGATGTCCTTGATGATGGCATCCTTGATCTGTTCCTTCGTAGGGCTTGCAGTCTGTTTCTTGTAGAAGCATACCTGATCCCACGTGCAATGCTGGCCATCGGCCTCATCCTTGCGATTGTAACTAACGATGATTCTGCTTGCATCCTGTCTGACAAATGCAAATTCAGTCTTTAATCCATAAGTCTTACTCATAGTCTATTAAAATTTAATTTTGATTTATCCATCTTCGTCATATTGGAATCGTATGGGGCAATGTCCGTGAATCTGCTGTGCTGGAATATCTGCTGTCTCAGGTTGTAGGAGGCGTAATGAACGAACATTCCGAGATAGGAATTAACCGTGCGGAATACCTTTTCACGGTCATTGAAATCTATCTTTCCCACGTTACCCTTAACTCTCCTTAGAGACTGGTTAGACACATAGATCCTATGCGGCTTTATGAAAGCTCCGAGAAATTCAACACCTTTCCTGGAATCACATACTACCAGCTTGCCCATGTGCAGATCCAGGCATAGCCTTTCTTTCAGGAATTGGCGTATCTTAGGCACTACAGAGAGCATCCAGCCCTTATCACAACTCACGATGTAGGCATCATCAACGTATCGGCCATAATGCGAACACCGTAGTTCACGCTTCATGTATTGGTCGAATACGTTTAGGTAAACGTTGCTGAAAAGCTGGCTTGTCAGGTTGCCTATAGGCATCCCACACCCAGCGTTGGTGTAGAAAAGGCTCTTGTTTCTGTCAAGCCCTATCCAATGGTCGCTGGAACCAACTATTTCACAGTTCACCTTCGGATCAAGCATCACGATCTCCTTTGTCAGCCAAAGGATGAAATCAATGTCGATCACGTCTGCCCACGTCTCTGCCTGTCCTTTCCTGACCCTGTGCGTACTCATAGAGAGTATGGAGGCCGTTGCAATATCCAGGAGCCTTTGCCTGTCAATGTGCATGAAGTAGCCCATTATGTCAAGTTTCAGGATGTAGCAGGGTATCGTGTAGTTCTGGCTTTCCTTTCTTATATGCCCATCCAGTCGGCCAATGCCGTAATGTGTTCCTCTGCCCTTTATGCAGCTGTATGTGTCCTGGATGAAGGTGCGCTCATAGAGTTCATGCGTATAGTTGAAGTACAGATGATGTACCACTCTGTCCGCGAACTGAGCAGCGAAAACCTCACGCTTTTTGGGATAGTCAACGATGAAGCATTTGGATGGTTTGGCCGTGTATGACCTATTGATCAGGGAATCACACAGACGTTCAATGTTGGCGTATAGATTGCGCTCAAAGTGTACCACGTAGGCCATACTTGCCTTGTGCTTTCTCGCATCGTAGAAAGCAACATACAAGTCGCGTATCAGATCTTGCCTTGTCAGTCTATATCCCATATTAGTAACCTATCCCTTAGCCAGACGAGTGCTGAACAGCACGAACCGAGAACCCATATCTCCGATTGTTGTTGTTCTGCGGATTGACATTCCCACTATTGAAGTTCAAGTTGTACCCATTGGAATCAGAGTTACGCGAAGCTGACCAATAGTTGCCGTTGGAGCCGCGATTGTTGAGCGTAGTACCATTGTAGTAGCCAGCGGCAGGGAAGAAAAACCCGTATAGCGGCTATCACCTAATACGATGGAATGAAGGAATTGTTGCCAAAGCCATCAAGCATCTTTTATTTTTCCCATGACCTACGGACACAGGACGAATAGCCTATGAACTTGTCTGAACGTTGCTTTTGTTTAACCCATTATTGCCTCACTTGTCTCAGATCAAAGCAGCCAACTGTTGTTTCAGGGTGCTTAGAAATGCCATTGCATCCATTGGCGTTCTGTTTTCCAGCGGATATGACAACACCTGAGACATTATAGCTGTCAGGCTCCTGGGTGAAGCCCGTGCCTGATCGTCTGCCTCCCTTTTCGGCTTATCCTCACTGATGGGGATTGCTTGTTTCCATTCCTCAAAAGCCTGGGTAAGCATTTCCAGGGAAAGCTCCGTATCTGTTGCTGGCAGCTCAATACTGACATCGATCTGCGTGTCATTGATCGGCTTGAACCCCGTCTGGTAGGGTATGAACTTTTCAAGCGATTTCAACGGGAACCCGACAAAGGCAAAGTCATTGTCACCGCTCTTAGTCTTTTTGCGAGACACATTCAGCGGCTTTCTGTCTGCGGATCCCTTTCTCACCTCATCGGAATATGCCACACTCACAATGAGCCAGGCACTCCACTCATAGGCACGGTAGAACCCACCTTCTTTGAAAAGGTGAATCACGTTCCATGTATTCACGTCAGATCTCTCTTTCTCGATCTCCAGTATTTCCGATATTTTTGCCATTTCTTTCTTCTGTTATTGTTTTTGTTTCATCATCCTTTCACCCTGGCCTCGCCCTCTTGTGGAGGGCGGTGGCTCAGGCCGAAAGAATGATGGTTTGCAGTCTTGTTCTGGTTGGGCTGACAAGTTACTGAACAGCACGAACCGAGAACCCATATCTCCGATAGTTGAAGTACTGCGGATAGACAGTCCCACTATTGAAGCCCAAGTTGTACCCATCGGAATCAGAGTAACGCGAAGCTGACCAATAGTTGCCGTAGGAGCCGCGACCGTAGAGCGTAGTACCATTGTAGTAGCCAGCGGCAGGGAAGAAAATAGAGTTACCATTAGTCTTAGACGTGAATCTACGACCAGCAACACCGTTTTCAGTTACCCAGGCCGAATCACAGTTGTCATACAACTCCTGGAACTCCAATCGTGTAGGCATACGACAATCGCCACCCCAATAGGCATTAGCGGCATCCTGAGACAAAGCAATATCGCCTGAGATCTGTTTACCAGGTGAAGCATTATAGTTGGCATCACTAAAATCATAGCCAGATCCTTCAGCATGACCCTCAACATTTCCCCATGAGAAATAAAGTCCAAATTCCTCTGGGGCGTTGGCTCCAATGTTCCTATTAGCCCATAGCAAGCCAGATGGAAGTCCGAGATCCACAAAGCCTTGCACAACGGTTCTTTCTTTGATGGTGATTTCCTTTGTGCCTTGCACGGTACGGTTGCCTGTAAGCGTCACTACACACGTCAGGGTAGCCGTAACAGCCGTTTCGGTAACAGTGGCCACGTTCACCGTTGCACTGTTATTGTCGCTTGATGCAAGCGTACTGGCAGTGTTGGTAGTGAGCGACCAAACAACACTCAGCACTTGTGCCGTGAAGTTGTCGGTGTTGAAAGCCTTTGTGTACTGATAGTTACCCGTCTCTATAACTTTGTCGCTACCACTGATATTCACAGAGGATGGGTAGGTCAGTTGGGCGGCTGTGACGTTGATGTAGTCAGAGTATGTGCTTTCGCCTACAATCTGGGCGCGTACCTTCACGCTAACGGATGATTGCAAGCCCTGATCCACGGTCATAACGCCAGTGGCCTCATAGAGCGTGACACCGTTGTACGTGCGATAAACCCTACCCTGGCCGTCAGTCTGAGGGCTGATCAGCGTTGATCCGTTGTAGAGCAAGAAAGCAACCTGAGTGCCGCTAACAGGGAATACCGTTGCCGAATACTGAGCCGTGTCACCCTCAGTGATTGCAGTCGGGCCAGCTATCAGGATTCCAGAGGGCGCATCGATCACGAAGGATCCGCTGGGGCTGAATACATCGGCTCCGAACACCTCAACGATCTGCTGATACTCTGACAATGTGAGCGAACTGAGAGTTACCTTTCCCTGTAGCGTGCGTGTGCCTATAGATCCGAGATTGATCACCTGGGCGGCTGTGCAACCAGTCCAGTTAATGCCTGTAAGAACCAACTCAGCGGCTTGCTTCTCAGCGGTGTTAAGCAGGTCGATCCATCCCAGGATGAAGGTCTTAACGTCAAACGCACCCGTCACGCTACGCATCGTAACGCTCCTGAGCGAATTGGTGGCCGTGTATGTGAGAGCGGCCAGGCTTGCACCGTCAAGGGCAATGCTCTGGATGGTGTTAGGCAGCGTAACGGCTGTAAGGGTAGCACCCACGGCTGGGGCAAAGGCGGTCAGTCCACTGTTGGCGGCATTGAAGGTATGCAAGTTCCTCAATGCGCTCAGGTCAATGTTCGTGATCTTCTGGAAGCCTCTAATGTCAAGTTCCTCAATGGTCTTGATGGCAGACAAGCCACCAATCTCAGTGAACACGTTGTTAGTGGCCGTACCGTCACCCAGGATCAGCGATTTCAGCTCACTCGTTCCATCGTTGCCTACTGCCTGATTGATGTAAAGGGTAGTCAGGTATTGGGCAAAGCCGCTCAGGTCAATCCTGTTGGCGTTGTTGGCGTTGTAGATGCTAACGGGATCACCGATTGCAAGCGTCTGGCTGATCGTGAACGTGTGGCTTTCGTTCCTGTTGATGGCCACGCCCATTTCTTGCGGCACTGAGTTGATACCATAGCCAAAGTAGGTGTTGGCGGCTGATCTCACAGAGAATGTGCCACCAGGCGCACCCTCAGCAATGAAGCGAACCACGCGATTCCTGAAAGCACCAGTACCCCACTTTGCATCGTAGAGGTCGAAGCGGTGCTGTAGCCACCAGTGGCGGTAGCTCTTACGCGATCCCTGTAGCATATAAAGCACTGCTGATCCCTTTTCAAGGAAAGGCTGGATGTACTTATACCTACCGTTGTCATTGTAGATACGCTCACACCACTTGTCACACTGCTCATCGTCAAACATACGGTTCATGTTGGCGTAGGTAAGGCCAGCGGAATAGAGCGCACCGTCAACCTCAGCAACCAGAGCCATACACTCAGGATCGGCCTCAAATGCGTTCCATAGCGCACTGTTATGACCAGCGTAGTAGTATGCGCCTCCTGGCTTCTGGGTCTGCCTGTCATAGTTCCAGGCGTTAAGCACGGTGCTGATATTGTCGATACCCAGGATGGTGTCGTTATCATAGTTGATAAAGAACCAGTGAACACCGTCCTCAGTCATTATCATAGCGTTCTTAACGGGTTGGTCAACGGCTCCGAAACGCATCAGATAGACGTAGTAGGCAGCGAGCTTGGGCAGATCGAAGTGATCAGCCTTTTCAGCGTTCCACATAGCCTGTCCGTTGGCATACAACTGTTCATTGTTGCCGTCAAGAATCGGATCCGTAGTCTTACAAGAATTGATCCATGTTGCCAGGGTTTTCAATGCTGTAAGGTCTGGATTCTTGGTGTCAGGATAGCGGCTCTCAAAGGCTTGCGCCCATCCCTTCACGGTCTCACCCTCCACCACGCGCTCAGTGTCCCAATCGCTCAGATCGTCAAACAGGCAGATCGGATTCTCGTTTGCCAGGAACTCAAAGCACTGAACATTCTCATTGTCGAATCCTGGAATGTCACAGAATCCGAACACCTTTTCAGTCGATTTGTCATTGTTGAAGTTGTACTGTCCGAGACATACAAGCTCAGAGCTGGCATTTACACGCCAGAACACAACAATGGGGAATCCGTCAACCGTTGTACGCACGTCAAAGTCATAGCCGCTTGTTATTGCAGCTTTCTGGGCTGCTGTGCGAAGGGCAAACTGGCCTCCGATCTGTGCGTTATACATGAGGTCATTCCAGATACGTGCAACACCCGTGTTATGGGATCCTGAGCTTTCCGCATAGTCGGCTTTCAAAGTCCAGCAATTCACGGGCTGGGAGCCATCCTTGAAAGCATAGAGGCCATCCGTAAGCACGTCTCCGTTGGCATCCCTCATAACGCAACCGTACTCAGCGGACGTGTAGGGTCTCAGGTTCTTACGGGGATAGCCCAAAGAAGATGTGCCTTGCGGACGCATACGGACGTGGGTAGCCGTGAAGTTCTTTGTGGGATCCTGTAGGTTACGGTACTCCATATCCACATAGACGGTTGTCTTTTTGTCGGTGGCATCAAAGATGGGCTGCATATCGCCAGTGATGATCATAATGGGGATCTTGGCGTTCACCTTGTCAGCGTCAATGCCTCCTGAGATATTCAGGATGTCGTTATTGTTGGCAATGGCCAGAAGGTTGTCCGAATCAATGGCATAGTTGCCGAATGACTCTTCCACGCTCAGATTCCTCTCATACACACGGATGCTGTGTACCTTAACCGTACAACCGTTGGAACCGATGGCCAGCCTGTCAGTGACGTTGAACGAATCGTTTGCGGCAAACGAAGCGGCACGTTCCAGAATACCGTTGTTCACAATGAACATGAGCTTTCCGTTATCGCCAGTCGTGCGGTTGATGATAAATGCCAGGTGTACCCTGTCACCGCCCCTGTACTTGGTATTCACCTCAGCACCACCGCTGGATTTCAGCCTGGCAGTAGAGGCAGTGATGATAAGGCCAGCACCAGTGTTGGAATTTACCAGGTTTACGACCTCTGCATCATCATCAACGATGTTTGCGGTCTCATAGTCGATCTCGATGGTACGGCCAACCTGTGACGGTCTGCCTCCCAGGGGTGCAAGGTCAATCTCAATGCTTGCGCCAGCAGGGATCACCAAAGCACCGTTGTTCCAACCGCTCTGCTCGTTCCACGCAAAGCCAGTGAAGGTAGTCTCAATGGCCTCCTGGGATCCTTCGGGCGTGAAAGTCCACGTACCAGGGTGCGTTTCAGAGTTGGAGCGTCCTTTTGCCGAAAGTTTCAGCATGAGGTTGTCGGTAGTCTCGCTAATGCCAATGTTGCTTTCCTCTACGTCAGCCGTGATCGTTGCCGTGGCAGAATCAGCCGTGAAGGTCAGCGTGTGCGTTCCCGATGTGGTGGGCGCATAGGTCAGCGATTCCACTACGCCAGGTTGCATCTGAATACTCTGAACGGTGTCACCGTTGTCTGCCAGGTCAACGGACAAAGCCCTATTACGGCTGTCATACACTGCCAGCTTGTAGGGCGTTTCCTCATACTGAACGGCATCAATGGATATGCTGCCCTGTGTAGGCTCATCCAGCACCACGCCCAGAAGCACGGCTGTTGCCGTCTCGTTCCTTTTCACATAGAAGTCGAAGTAGAGCGTGTGGGAATAGTAGTTCTCACCATTGTTGGTGATGTAGGCACGTGCCTGAACATTGTGCTTGCCAGCGGCAATCTCCGATGTGTCAATGTTCTTGGTACGGCTCACTTTCAGCTCTGGGATGCTGTCAACATCTGAAAGCCTCACACCGTCAATGTACCATTCCAGGTATTTAACGCCAGCACCTTCCAGGGTGTAGGGGACTGCAAGGAACTCGCCCTTTGGCACTGCCTGGGAGAAATCCAGGCTGCTTGATAGTTCCAGATCCACCACATTGTAGATGGCCGCTGCCGTGGTAGCCGCCAGGGTGTTGCGTCCTGAAATGGTCACGCTGCACGTGTTCGTACCCTCAGAAAGGTACTGGTCAGCCAGGAAATGTACCGATGTGCCAGCATTGTAGATCTGAGTGACCGACTTCTTATTGCCGCCATTGTTGAACGTGAACGTGGCCACCACGGAATCACCCGTACTTGCACCGCTCTTGCTCTTGATGTCAAACGTAAAGTCGATATAGTTGCCAGTAGCACCTTTCAGGATGGTGTTGGTGGCTGGGGTTGTCATGTAGATCTCAGCCGTGTAGTTCGCTGGGGCATCAAACGTGCCTATGAGCAAATCGGCATGGGTCTCAGGACTTTCCAGGTATTTCTCCCTGTTCACCCTGTCAGCAAACACCAGGTACTTTGTCGTAGTGGCATCGTAGTAGAAATCGCCAGCCTTGCCCTCAAAGGTTTCCTTGATGAACTTCTGGACGCTCTCACCACTGTACTTGAAGCCGTTACGATCATCAAGCATCCAATCCTCATCCTTTGTACGGATGTCATTGTAGCTCAGATTCTTTTTTCTTTTTCTTGCCATATTTATTCAAAATTTAGTTTGTTACTAACCGTTATCCCAGCCTTCATCGTTATCCCAGCCCTTATCGTTTTCCCAACCTCCAGAGCCGAAACAACTTCTGACTGCTTGCCACACAACCTGCCCCATGTGGCAGATATAGGCTATTGAAAACCCGTTGTGGCGTACTCCCACTGTCTCGTTATTGTCATGGAACATGGCTATTCCTCCTCTACTATTAGATAAAGGTTCCCGTTCTCCTTTTCGGACTTCGGAAGAGCCTCATACTCCTCTTCTGTCACGTCAACGAAGAATCTGCGTTGCTCCACATCGTCAAGCAATACCTGAACGGCATCCTTATCAGGCTGTGTCAGGTATTTCCTGTTTACAGTTCTGCTATTGTTTCCTGCCATAACTATACTTGTTTAGGGTTCGTCAATTATTTCCTCATCCTCATCATCTGGAAGCCTCAGATAGCCACCGTTGGCCGTCCTAAGCGGCTCACCGTCCGCTGTAGCCAGTACGGTAATATCATCCTCATTCACGAAGCATACGAATGATGATCCGACCTCAGTAGTGACCTCAGCCGTGGCGTTCTCCACACTCAGCTCCAGGTCATTCAGGATCGTGCCAGCGACTACAGGCACGGGTTCCAGGTTCACCGACACCACGGGGGGCGGCTCGATCTCAACGGCCATTCCCAGACGGCCACCGACCTCAACGAGGCTGCAAACGAGGGTGGGCTTGGCATTGAGTACCGTTGCCACCGCCCTTGCACTCAGAGGCGTTAGCTGTGAAATGGCAGCACTGGCCGTTGGAGGCGTGACATTGGCAGCGGCCTCAGCCGTGACTGGTACGATCGTTCCAGCCACGGCCAGGGCAGTGTTGATCAACGTCACTCTAAGATCCAGGCATCCCATAGCTTACGGATTTACGATGTTGCACAGATTGGCCACTGCCACCTCATTGCGGACACCATCGTCAGCATCCGTATCAGGCACGTGTGCCGTTGCCACAAGTTTCAGGGTTCCAGCAGGCAGATCGCTTGTGTCGATCACGGCATAATACTCGCCAGACTTTTCAATCAGATCCTCTTTCGCCATGCTGATAGTAGATCTGCCAGACTTGACCTCAATCTCGAAATCGTCACTGGCCATAGAAAAGCCAGCGGCTGTAAGTTCAACCTTGAACTTCAGTTCGGTTCCTCTGTAATACGTTTCCATTTTACTAACTATTTTGATTTTGTTGTTATTATACCTGGTTAATCTCGCCCAGGCTTTTTAGAATTTCACGCTTGACGGTGGCAATGAAAGCACTTTCCCTGATCACCTGAGCCAGGGGCTTGACATATTGGGCTGGGATCTCTACATCACCGTTTGAATGGTAGATCTCACGCGCCAGATCCTCAAAGCCTATATCAAGCAGCACCGTACTGTTATACATCATGGCATTGCCTACCGCCCTGGCAATGTCGAAATCCTGGGTCTTACCGTCAAAGTTGACGGGTGCAGTGACCTTTCTGAAATTGATTCTCATACACTATTCTCAGTTTTGGTTATTACTATGTATCTCATCCAGGCATAGTGCTTTCTGCCTTTCAGGTAGCCAGCATCATCCTGGTTTGAATATGCCTCACGCTCAAATGATATATTCCTGTAAGCCTTATCCCAATTCCTGTACTGGATCAGCCTTACCAGGAACTCCACGCCATACCATAGAAAGAAGAAAACAATGAGCATTTCCTTCTGTTGGCGGCTGTGTATTCCCTCATGGCAGATCAGCCGATCAGTCACCTGGTAGCCCTCTTTCACGATCAGCCACCACACAAGCATTATTGCTGAATATCCCTTTGGAGGGAACCATTTACATCTTACTATCTTCATAATTACAAATCATAGAGGTTGAATATCATAAAGTCGAAGCCGCCATCATTATAGGTATCATCATCCGAAATGCCGACAATGAAATATCCGTCAGCCTTTTCTATGATATGGGCTTTTACAGGATTTCCATTTGATACGTCTGCTATAGATCCATAGCCAGTGATCATCACTTGATAGTGAGTACCAAGTTTCCATTCCGTAGGTATCGTTATCTTAATATGACCTGTTGACTGCCAGAGTGCCGTCATTTGAACGGTCTGATTGTTGATCTTGCCATTGTTAAACATTTGAACGGTTGCAGACGAAATTGTGCCAGCACCTGACATTCTGACCTCACCCATAGCCAGGCAGTCCAAAGGACGGCCATAAGATGTGTTTGGTGTTGCCATCAAGTCACGAATGTTTGTAACGATCCACCCATAGAAAGTATTACCCCTTCCATAACCGACCATTTCAACAAGCTGGTTTCCAATTAAAAGCCTATTAACCTTGTCACCATTCAGATAGAACCATTTTCCAGACGGTGCATCTATTGATGCTTGACCATTATAATTGCCGTTCTCTATGCCGTCAGCACACACAATGGTAAGTTTTCGGCCTATGTCGCTTGCGCTCCATCCAAGGCTATAGTTCAAGCTATAGCCGCTACTGCCATACATTACAATATTGTCTGTTTCAGGTAATGTAAAGCTGTCTTCTGGCTCTTTGAACTTGCTCCGCAAATTCCAAACCTCACAGTTCTTAATCAGGCCATCATCAATAGTCACGTAGCCGTTGGTATCAATGGCAAAGCCTCCGTTTGCAGTCACCTGGCCTTGCAGATCGATGATGTCAGCAACCAGGGAAATACCGCTAATCTGATCATTCACGTAAGCCTTTATCTCAGCCGTCTTAGCTACACCCTGGGCATCTACATTGGTTGCAAACACCGTGGCAAAGTTTGACTGAGTGATCAGGCCGCTCTTGCTGATATTGGTAATGTTCCCGTCATTATCAAAGGTGATTTTCTGGGTGAACGCCTGTAGCTCAGTCAGAGTAGCACGTATGCCGCTGGAACCGTCAACACCATATATCTCAGCACGGATCTCACTGCCCAGGTTGGCAATGACACCGTTCACGGATTCTTTCAGAAGCTCCCAGACACCATCCTTATAGATGGATATTTCAACGGCTCCCTGAGTACCCTGGGTGTTATACCCGTCATACCAGGTTGTACCACGTAGGCAAAGATCGTACTCACTGGCTCCGCTTACAGGGATTGTGCTGTAGATGGTCAGTTTCTTGTCACCCACCACCTCATAGATAGCCCTGACAAGATCCAGGATCGCACCGTTTCCGTAGCTTTCCCAAACGCCATCCTCACACTTGAAGAAACCCTCCTGGGTCACAACCTGGTTCTGATCATTCACAACGGGCTTTTGGTAGTAGAAGCTGCCACTTGCGGGCGTGAAGTTCACGTTTAAGCCCAGGTGATGTGTGCCAGTTTTCAGGTACTCGCTTGAAGTCTGCCAGAGGTTTTCGCAAAGCGTGACAAAGCGAACCTTCACGTCACCCTCGCTTATAATATCTTCCAATGACTTGCCACTGGCTACTGAGTAGAATGTGCCGTGAATGATGTTGCCGTGTGGGGAAAGCTGAACACTCTGGTTGGCTGGTATGCTGAAAGAGGTGATTGCGTCATAGACTATCAGGGCTGGGGAACCGTTGCCCTCAACCTTGATGTAAACCAATCCCTTTCGGGTACTGTTAGGCGTTTGGTTGCCGAATTGCACAATGGCATCCTCTGCCTCTGGAACACCGCTGCCAGCCTCATACTCTCCTGGCATATTAGACAAGTCCACGTAACGGTATTCCGTAAAGTCCTCACCCTCAAAGCCAGTAGGAACTATGCCGTTCCTGATTTGGGTGGCATTGTGATTGTAGGCAGAAACCAGGGCACTCCTTTGTGCTGCCAGAGCTGCCTCATCCGCTGCTGTAACGGCAATGGTGTTGTTGATGGCTGCAAGATCCTCATCATACTGCCTCTTTAGAGCCGCCAGAGCCTTAGACACGATCAACTGTTTGCCCGTTGACGTTACAAGCCTCCAATACCTCTTGTTCTGAGTGCCTTGGTGAACACCTGAATCAATATTGAACGTCTGGCATAGTGCCTGGTCATTCTCCACCCATCTGTTAGTAGTGGCCGTAGTGCCATCGTCTGAGTAGAGGTAGCAACGGTAGTATTTGGCGTTACCGTCAGGATCATAGTCACCATCCTCATCCAGCTTTTCCACGTAGTAGATCTTGCTGCCAGCGGCTGAGAAAACGAAGTTGCCGCCAACGTATGACATCTGCCTGATCTCCAGGTTTGCAAAGAAAGCCTTGGCACGGACAAACAGCTCGTCAATTTCAAGCCGTGAAATGCCGTTTTCCTTCATTACAAGCTCAAAGCCATGCCCAAAGAAATTATCCTCATTGACGGCGTTTTCATAGTCCTTTGTGCGTATGCCCCTGCGAGTGCCGCCACCGTAGAGGAAAGTCCACAGGGCTGATATGTTCTCATTCACAGTCTTACGTGTGAACCGCTGTAGGGTACGCTTGGCAGAATACACGTTGTGGTCGCTCTCAGGGGTGTTGTCATTGGAGGTGATCACGTAGAAGCTGCCACCATTGGAGCCGTTTGAATAGGTGTTGTTCTGGAAATTCACCTCATCAAACTTTCCATCCATCGTGTCCTTTATATCCCTGAATCGGTTGTAGGTGACATTCTCGCCAACTATCACCTTGGCCTCATCCTCTGGAAAGTCAAGCTGGTACTCATAGCCTATCACACGCGACTGCCTGGAACCGCTTGCAAAGTAGTTCTCGTTTACCAGGTTAATTCTGTCACCCAGATCAAAGGACTTGGCATAGTTCGGATCGAGATTGCCACTGCCATCCACGCCAGCCATGTAGTCGGCCATCATCGGACACGTGTAGTTGTTAGGATCCAACTGTAGCTTTTCCATGTAAGCCTCAGCCCTGGCTTTCAGGGCTAACTCAGCCCTTGCTATAAGCCCCAGGTCTGCCTCCTTTGTTACATCCCATCCAATCAGGCAGAACGTGTCCTGAGCGGCTGGTTTCAGCGTTGCATTGGGCAGAAATAGGCCGTAGGTGTCGCTCCTTACGATCTCAAACACCTGGGCTTCATCGTTCCATGCAGTCGTTTCCGTACCACCGTCCAGAGCTGGTTTCTTCTCGGCTTTCTTCTCAGGGTTGAAAACAACGTCAAAGGTCATTCCGTTCAAAAGCCCAGACGTGAACACCACTTGCAACGTCTGGTTTGGCAGAACGTAGGAGCTGCTGAATTTGAGATCCCTACACTTGAAACGGTAGAAGGTGGCCGTCTCTGTCACTGCCTCGCCTGTACTCTCATCGGTATCTTCAATGGTCTTTTCAATGGGAGTTACCTGGGTGATCACATCCTCAGTACGTGGGTATATATCATCAAAGATAACAACACCCTCCACGCGCTGCTCATTGGCAGTAATGCCAGCAAGCTCAATGTAAGGCGTATCGGTGGGCATCATAAGCCTTTTCTGAACGATTCCGTTCACAAGCACCTGGCCAGCCGTGCGCCTGTAGTTTGACGGGATGTTACGCTCTGATCCAAAGGCGTAGAGTACGGTGCAATAGTCCTTTCCGCTACTGTCTGAGGCGGTCATATCCTCACAGTTCACTCCTACCTCAAAATCGGTGTACGTGCCTCCGTTGTCAACACGCCCCAGGTGGATGATATTGTTCGTGATCCACCATTCCACGCCCCATGCCTCGGCTATCTTAGTCAGGGCATCGAGAATGAATATATCATCGAATTGCACCAAAAGAACCTTGTTACGGTCTGCCTCGCTCATCGTTGACAAGTCAACGGTGTAGTTCCATCCGTAATAAGCCAGGTTGCGCCTGAACACGGCCATCTGGTTTGTTATGTTGTCAGTCAGCGACCATGTGATCTCGTTCCTGTGACTTGACGGCTCAAACTTGTATTTCTTATTGTTCCACTTGAAATAGGGAGCGTCAAACTGTAGGGAATACTCATAGCAACTCTTCTGGGCGTTGTACCTTGGCCGCTGTACCTTGGTGATCTCAAACGTGCCGTAGCCCTGAACGCTGATATAGTCACCCAGGCCAAAGGCTATCTTCTTAGACGCATTAAAGACTAACTTCACAAAATCCTCTGTCATAATGAGGAATCTGCGAATGGATCCTTTCTCATACAAGGCGGTGTACTTTGCCGCCCTTGTAGTCACGTCATATATGGTTATCGTCTCTGCCATCGTCAAATGTTGTTTCTGATACCACTGTCTGAATCGGCTCCTGTCCTGTTGCCTGGGTTAGGCTCACACACTTTCAGGGAAAACTCAGCCATGCCGCCAGCGAATGTAGTACACTGTGTGCATGAAAGGTAGATCAGCCTGAACGTCTGGCCTGTCAAGCTCAGGGTTATATCAAGCGTACCGTCTGCCTCCAAAGCCCTGAAAAAGCCGTTTAGGTTAGTCCAAAACGCTGCCTTGGTACTGGCCGTTATATGGAACAAAAGGGTCAGTTCCCTCTCATCCACCTTGGCATTGTCAGTTATCACCACCTTGCCGTTTCTCAATCGGCTCTTTGCCGATATGCGATCCTTGATAGGGGCTGGAGCCATAAGTGCCGACATAGCCCCATCATTGAACGATAGGCCGTACTGTCCGCTTCTTCCGTATTCGTCTATTGTCAAAGTCATAGGGCGTTAATATTTGGTGTTGTTTGCTATTGTATCTAACTTGCTGGCAAACTCGCTGTAGATCGCCTTGGAATACTTGGCAATATCTTCCAGGTACGTGTTGCCCATTATGATAGAGTTGCGAATATCCATTAGATAATGGTTGCTCGACTGAGTGAATCCCGTTATGAGGTTGATCTGAGTGACTGCCAGGGTCATTTGGTTGCTGATATTCTCGCCAGCCACCTGTAATGCAGTGAAACGACCGTTAAGCTCCTGGCCAGTATCTTCACTCATACCCTGCCAGGCTCCCTTGGTGGCCTCTTGCTCATAAGGCTCTTCGTTGGAAGAGGTGATAAGCCCTGCCTGTTTAGCGGCCTCTCTCCATGCAAGCAAGGTGTTTGCAATATCCTCGTTTGCTGCCTTAATGTCATTGATCTCATCCTTTGTGAGATCTGTGCCGCCATCACTATCCTCACTGGCATACTGAGCGATCTTTTTATATAGATCCTTGATCTTTCCCTGTACGGCCTCGCCATTGACAAAAGCCTCTATGAGTGCGTTGCTGATCAGCTCTTGAATGTGGTCGGCAAAATCCTCTGTAGTGCTGTCAAGGTCTTTCAGGAGGCTCTTGTATGAATCAAGAAAGCTATCCCAGCTATAGCCTGTCAGCTTCTCATTGAGGGCAGACGTAAGGCTTTCTATCATCCCAGCCCTCTCAATGTACTCATTCACCAGGTCTTGCGGATTCCTGTGACCGTCACCGTTCATCAGGGCTTGCCATTCTTTAGGAGCAAACTGCTGTAACAGGCTCATTTCCTCTGGGGTCAGTTCCCAAATGGTGTTTCTGTTGACACTGTTATGCTCAATTCCGCTTTCTCCAAAGTGCTTTTTCAGTACCTCATCAAACTTATCCCAGCCGTACCAGTCATTACCAGCCATGTGAGCGTTGAAGGATGATTTGCCGCCCAATCCCAGGAATCCATAGCCCGTGTTAGTCCATTCAGAGGCTCTTGCGTTAATAGCTTCAAGCTGATTTTTCTGCCAGTCCTTTTCACCAGCCAGAGCCTCACGGTAAGCCTCCAATGATTGTGAGTTGGTGGATGATTTGTCATTGATTCTTTGGGATAGCTTTTCAATGGCCATTGCCAGGTTCTCATTGGCCTTGGAAAGATTGGCAATTTCGGCCTCCATATCATCCTCATTGCCGCTGCCGCCAAAGATTGTTGCACCCATTCTGCCAAAGCCAGCGATTCCATCAAGCACACCATTAACAGCACCGAACACATCACCGTTGGCCAATGACTGTATAGCATTGTTGAAGCCACCCACACCATCGGCAAAGCCATGAACGGCCTGGCCAAAGTCTGTGTTTTCAAGTCCGATCTTATCAATAAAATCCGAAAGGCTCTGAGCATTGGTATTCACCAGAGAGGCAATCTCTGTGAATCCCATACCCTCAAAGTTGAATAGGTTACTGAGGATCTGCTTGAAATTTCCATCATTCAGGCTATCTTTCAGTTCCTTTGCATAGCTTCTCTTTGCCTCGGAGGTGGCATGATTGTTGTTTTGGTCTGTCACGTCGGCTGCAAGGTTCTCAAACAACTCCAACAATTTCTTGTAGAGGTCGCTGTCCTTATCCAGTGATGCAAGCAACCTTTCCTTGTTTTCCTCACTGATAGCCTCCAATTCAACGGTGATCTTCTGGCCAAAGGCATCCCTTATTTGAGCCTCATTGAGCAAGTCCTGGATCTCTCGCTTGTCAGCCAGAACCTTGTTGATTGATTCTGCCTCCTTTTCAAGTGCTTTCCTATACAATTCCTCAGCGGCTGTAGCTTGCTCAGTCAGACGTTTGCGCTCACGAAGCCCTGGAAGGATTGAAGCCAGAATGTCCGTTTTGTCGGTAATGGCATTGCCTATCTCAGCGATCTTGTCAGAAAGGATCTGGGCGTTTTCTACAGTAATATCCTTGGTGTCGAGAGCTTGGCGCAATCTATCCCTCAACTGTCGAAGCGAACTAACGGATTTTCTTGATAGATCCCCGAATACATCTTCCCAGTTGATTGACTGTTGCAATTCCTTCATGTCAAGCTCAGAGAGGGTACGGTCACGCTCTGCCTCCAAAGCCCTTTTCTGTATTATCCCCTGCTCCTTTGCGATCCTTTGCTCATACTCCTTTGCTATTGCAAGTTTCTGATCCTGGATGCTGCCATATTCCTTTATATAGTCAAGTAATGCTTGCCTCTGAGCATTTTGCTGATCTCTCAAAGAACGCTGGTAGGTTTCCTCATTGGCTCTCATCTGAGCCTCATAGTTGGCCGTTTCCTCATCCGTATAGTCGGTGTTCACCTTGGATGGGTCAAATACCTTATCCTTATTGGCTGGGTTGGCCTCAAAGAGCTGCCTGGCATTATCTATCTTCTGTTGTTTCAGATCCTCATAGCCACGCTGGATTTCCTCTTTTTGCTTCCTATAGTCAAGCTGGATCTGTGCCAGGGTCTTTTTGCTGCCATCTTCCATAGCATCAATGACCGCCTGATCGGTGGAGAATTGGAGATCAACGGATGTGCGCTGCTTGTCAAGTGCCAGCCTACGCTCCATGTCATTGTAACGCTGCTGCTCCCTGAGCCGCTGCTGCCTGGTCTTGGCTGCATTTTTGGATCCCTTCTCGCTTGTGTCACCTCCCAGGCCAGAATAGGTAGTCTTGGCATCCTTCAATTCCTCCTGTGCCTTATCCCAATCTGCCTGAGTGTAGGCAGAACGGTTCTTAGACATCTTATCAACCTTCTCTTTGGCATCCTTGTAGGCTTTCTGAGCCTTATTGTAGGCATCTGCCAGGGTAGGAGTGTTGGCCTGTTGCGCTGCCAGTCCAGCGGCTTTCTGCTTGGCCGCTTCCATTGCCGCCTGTGCGCTGGCATAGTTCACAGTGAAGGTAAAAGGCAGATTCAGGACACCCATTGTAGTCCAGTTGGCTTTCATGGCCAAAAGGTCATTGAGGATCTTCTGCTTTTCGTTAAGCTCAATCCGTAGGTATTCGTCAATGGGGTTCTTTTCCTGTTGCTCCCTGAGATCATCAATCTCTTTCTGGGCATTTTCAATGAACTCATCAAGGCGTGTCTGGCCAGTTGTGAAGTTGATGGTCTCATTGGCCGATTGCAAATCAGCGGTCAATGCCATAGCCTTATCGTAGAAGTCAAAAATCCGCTTTCTAACGGCCTCATTGTCCTGTGCCTCTTTCAGGCGTATCTCGATAGGACGTGCCTCTTCTGCTGCCTTTCGCCTCAGTTCCAGGATGCTGTTAAGGCGTTTCTCTGCCTCAGCAAGCATAGCCTCAGCACGTTCAAGCTGATTCAGGTTAAACAGGGCGTTACGGCCTCCGTTGTACCTGGCATCCTGTAGCATTAGATCATTGATATTCTCAATGGATTTCTTGTAGCCCTCAACCTTGGCCTTGGCATCCTCATATTCGGCATTATCCAGGGTCTCATTGATTTTCTGCTGGGCATCCACCATGTCAAGTGCCGCGATCTCAGCCCTGGAATATTCATTGGTAAGGGTAGGCATGAGTTGTTTCAAAGCCTCATAAGCCCTCACTTTCTGATATTCGGTGGCCGTCTCGCTCTTGATGGTGGCGATATGCTCTTTGATCTTGGCCTCTTGCTCATCCAGCTTTTTGTTGAACTCATCGATCTGCTCATTGGCTTTCCTTCGTGCCGCCTCTTCCGCTGTCTCAGCGGTTACAAGTTTATAGATGGCAAATGTGACACCAGCAATGGCCGCTGCTATCCAGAATATCGGGCTTGCAAGGAAAGATGCGTTGACGGCATCAATGGCACGTTTCAGGGCTAACTTGGCCTGCGTGAGTATTCCCGTGGCCGCTGTGTTGCCAGCGGTTGCCGCTGCATCCAAACCGTTAGCCAGGGCGTTCTTTTGTGTGCTTACCGTGTTAAGCTCCTTATGGGCTGTGTTCTTAGCAATGGCGGCTGTCTGTAGCTCCTGTTTGGCGGTGGCAGCACCTCTCTTTGCAGCCGCGATCTCTTCTGCCGTTCCAGTTTCCAGGGCTATCTTTACCTGGCTCTGAGCCACGGCCATATTGCGCTGTGCTATCAGGTGTTGCTCCAATGCTGCCTTGTAGTCAGCCTTGGCCGCTGCCTCCTTTACTGCCAGCACCTTCAAACGCTCGTTAAGCTCCATCCTCATTGATGCGATCGTCTCAGCCTTGCTTGCTGAAAGTCTGCCCTCAGCAACGGCTATTTGGAGGTCAGCGTTAGCCTCTGCCTCCTTCATGGGCAATAGCTTCGACAAAGATGCGATCTCAGCGTCATAGCCTATATTTGTTGCCGCGCTGTTGAAGGCCGTCATGGTCATAAGCGTTGCCTTGTAGATTCCGTAAGCCTCCGCTGCCGCAAGGATGGCAGTACCAACTTCCTCCCAATGCTCAACCAGGGTAGAAACGAGATCCAGGGATGCGTTGATCGCACCCTCAGACTGCTTGCCTATATCGTTGAACATTACATCAATGGCATCCTCAATGTTGCTGATCTGGCCTTGGATGGTCTTGGATTGCTTTTCCATCAATCCACCGAACTTGCCGCCCTCAGAGGAAAGTGACATGATGGCCTTTTTGAACTCATCGGCTCCCACCTTGCCAGCGGTTACAAGCTCACCCACCTTTTCCTTGGCCACACCGAACTGCTTTGCAAGCTCATCGGCCAGTGGAATACCACGCCCCATGAACTGCCTGAGATCCTGGGTGAACATCCTACCCTGGGTCATTGTGGTTCCATAGAGGTAAACCAGATCACCCAAAGGCAGTGAGAGGCCAGCGGCAATGTCTCCCAGGTGAATAAGCACGTCATTCACCTCATCCGCTGCCACACCGTAGGCCATGAGCTGCTTGGCTCCATCGGCCACGCCTTTCAGGTCAAAGGGTGTAATGGCGGCTGTCTTGGTAAGCTGTTGCATAAGGGCGTTGGCCTTTTCCTCACTTTCAAGCATGGTGCTGAAAGCCACCTCTAACTTCTGGAACTCACCACGGATGGATGCGGCCTGTCTTATGAAAGCCTGAGCGGAAAAGCCAGCAACGGAAAGTGCCGCTGCTTGCTGGATGCGCTTGAAGGTGGTCTCTATGCTGCCTCCCTCCCTCTCGATCACTTGTGACGTATGCCTGACACCATCCTCAGATTCCTGTAGGGTTTTGAGGAATTGGTAGTTATCGCCTGTTATATCCCATTTCAATGCCATAGTCCTTACAATTTACACTTTTACACCTCTTTGCATCAACCTCGCTTTCAGGGCTTCACGCGACTTTGGATCGTTGCCGTCAAGCATAGTGCCGCCTAACGTTGTGGGTATGTCCTGCCTTTCCTCATCAGAGAGGTGTACGGTAGCCACCTTGTCAGCCAGGATCAGCCTCAGATACGTGTAGCCCTTCTCATAGAGTATTTCATTGTCGGTATAGCCCAATTCCTTTAGCTGGCAGATGAACGTACCGAAAAGGCTCTTACCGTTGAACGAAAGCATATTCTTTTCGTGCTTTTCCTTGACGGCCATCACCTTTCTCAGTTTCTCGCGCTCCTTATCAAGTCCGAGATACTGCAAAAGCTCTTCTGTCTTGTCAGCGGTAAGCACCATAATGATCTGTGTGGCCAACTCTTCATCCGTAAGCTCCTTTGCAAAGAAATTCTTGCGGATGGATATTGCCCTGTTGTCGAAAAGATCCTTGTATGTGTTAGGAGCCGTATGGTATGCGAGAATATTGCAACATACATCCCTATGCTCCTTAGCCACCCTGATAGCCTCCAGGTAAGGATTGGCTTTCAGGATCGTATTGTTTATATCCAGATTGTCGATCTGCCTTTTAAGCAGATACATCTTGGCCAGTGTCACAGGGTATAGGTAGAAATGCTTTCTGCCTACAGTAAAGCCGTGTGGCCTTCCAATGATAACATCTGAAAGGATGTACTCGATTTCGTTCATATCTAAAATAACTTTCTGTTCCCAGGACGGGAATCGAACCCGTGACCTCTGTCGTATGAAGCAGGCTCTAACCAACTGAGCTACCTGGGAGATCCACCAGCGATTAACCGCGCTGGAACGGCATTATCAGAAGAAAAAAGTTTAGTTCAACTGAACGTCAGTGAGGTTGCCGTCCTGTCCTGTCTGACCCTTGGTCTTGTAGGTGTAGGTGGCTGTCAAACCATCGGTAGAATCGAAGCCAACGGCCACGTGCTTAGAGACGTTTTTCAGGGTAACGCCTACGGCTCCGTCATTCTCAGGCGTAACCGTGACCTCTTCAACGTTCTCTGTGAAGCCCACCTGAACCTCAGAGGAACTACCCACGCGCCTTTTGTACTTGAGGATGTACTTGTCAGGGGCTTTCTTGCGACCCTCAGCGGAACCGCCCTCAATGTTGGCCTCTTGCTCCTGACCCTCTTCAACTGACAATGAGGTGCTGTTCTCAATAATGTCATCGTGATCTCCGACTGAGCATCTGCCCCAGCCGAGAATTTTTACTGCGTCTGCCATTTCTTATTACTGTTTTCGATTGTGAATAATAATTTGTTATTTATGACGTGTTCACGCCCATTGGCCACGGCCATAGTCGTTTGCTCTTCGCAAGTGATCCTGGATTCACCGACCCAGAAAACTTCCAGCAAGTCCATTGATAGCCTTTCAAGCTCATTGCACCGTAGATCGTTCTTTTCATAATGCCCGTCCGATTCCTTGTCAGGCACGTAGATGTTCACGTTCACGTATGCCTCCTGTCTCTGAGCAGGGCGATTCGCAAGGATCTTGATTACAATATCCTCGTTCTGGGAATTGACCTGTCTGTCCTTTCCCTTGATCACTTCACCGCTTATCGTTGTGGCTAACTCAGTACCCATGATGTAGCGGTAAATGCGTGTCAGAATATCGTCACTTGTCTGTCTCATTTTAGGAGTATGTTTATTCGCTTTTCGGCTCTCTCTTTGGCCTTGCTCATGTACTCGCTCACCTTTGCCTTAGCCCATAGCTCAGTGGATGCCAGCACGTCCTTTCCTTCAATAGCCTCAACATATTCAGCGTAGTTCATTCCAGCCACCACAACCAGGGCGTATGTCTGAGCGTACTGGCTTGCCAGGCGATCTACATACTTTTGCCCCTCCTTTGCACCGTCATTTCCATTCAGCACCACCTCAAAGGTTGATGCGATCTGCTTTTTACCGTGTTGGTAGATAGCATAGCCGATGGAACTTCTCAGGTTGCCCGTGTGGTCTATCCAGCTTTCTTCTTTGGAGCGGTCTCTGATCCGTACAATGCTTTTCTCACCCAGGTAAGCAAGGGCGCGTAAGTATTCCTCGCTTACGATCTTTGCCGCCTTTCCCATGACATCATGGAATTGGATCATGGATGATATGTTGCACTTGATACCCATGTGTCAGATCCACGCCTTGCATTGATGCTGGTATCTGTGAAAGCCCTTTACCAGGTAAACGGTTTCGTTGAGCGCACCACCGAAAGGCTGCAACTTGACGCGCTCACCCAAAGAGAGGTCTCTGCACGTCACAGGCAGATAGACGGTGTAGGCATAGGTCTTTACCTCGCCATCGCCAAAGTCCTTAGTGTCGGCCTGGCCAGCAGGTACGACATCACACCTTGACAACTCGCTCCACTCATCCGTTCCAAAGATGGTGTTGCCGTTCTCATCCACGCTTTTCCCTGAGCTTTGGCACACCCAGAGTAAGTGAGGTTTCATGTTAAGAACTGCCATAGCCTACAGATAGAGACATTCAACCTCTGGTTTCCCTTCATCCACCAAAGGCTCACCGATTTCACCATAGAGAGCGTTCACGCGCTTTAGAACCAGCCGCCTCTGATCGTCAGTCAGGTTGCCTACCGACTTGTCAGATTCAGAAAAGTTGACGGCCTGAATAAGAGAGTAGAGACAATCTGCCAGGGCACCCTTGTAGCCCTTGCTCCCAGCCACATCCTTAGAGTATGGGGCTGATTCGTCAAAACCACGCTCGATAAGTACATTCTCAACGTACCCGATTGATATTGGATAATGCACTGCGTCAATGAGTGCCTGGCAGATTGTTTTCATAATTGATCATTCCGTTTTGGTTAGTTTCTCAGCCAGGGCGTTTTCCTGATCCTCTGTGAGCTGTGTGAGCCTGTTGGCTATGCCCTTTGCACCAGCATTGGGAGCCACGGGGATCTCAGCGGCCACCATTGCAGCCTTCAACTCCTGGGGATCATACTCTACGCCACGGAAAGCCACCTTGTCAGGGTTTGCGCCCTTGGTGTCAGAATCGCCACCATTGCCAGCTCCCTGATCAGCGTTGGCCTCCTTATCGGCCTCAATGGAAACAACCGCAGCAAGGCCACGGCTAACCAGATTGTTCACGCGCTGTACGTCCTGGGTTTCCAGAACGTCACCTATAGCGTGTACGGTCTTGTGATCCGTAACACTCCTAAAGGCTTTCAGGGCTTTCAACTTGATCTTGAACATAGCAATCAGTCTTTAGCCCTCTTCCAGCGTGTCACCGTTATCAACGGATGGGGCTGTGCCGTTCTCATACTCGAACTTAGTCCAGTAGAAACGCTCGTTGCCCTGTGCATCGGCTGGTACGGTCTTTTCGACAATGCCGCGCACCTGCAAGCAGATGATGGCATCAATCTCAGTGATCAGAGGCAGCAAGCGGCCTGAACCCTGAGTGAACTCAGCAGCCACCTGGTTAGTGCTTTCACCCGTACACCACTTGGCAATGCGGATTCCGTTGCCAGCGTCAATGTAGTCCACATCCTTCTCAGGGATCAGCTCGCTATCCTCGATAGCTGGCTGAATCGTACCGATCTTGCCCTCTGGCTTGATGGCAATAAAGTTGTGGTTCCACGGCTCCAGCGTGTTACGCGCACCGTCACGGTCAATGGCGAACTTACGTGTAATCACCGTAATCTTCGGGATCTGGTTCTCAGTCAGCAAGGCACTCAGCTCACTCTCAGTAACCACCTGAGCCTGCTTGTCAGTGCCGTGTGCCAGGAGGCGTGTGGTGGGATCCATCCTCAGCCAGAAATAGAGATCCTGGCTCATCAGGATTTCACCAGGCACAATGCCGCGTGTGCGCAAGTCAGCACAGATCATTGCAAGTACCAGGATGGGAATGAGCTTGCCAGCCTTGGTGTTGGCAGAAGTCCAGTTGAAAGCGGACATGAGCTTGTTGCTCTCGCCCATGAGGTAGTCCACCTCATACCTACGGCCACCAGGGTTGTTCACGTCAGGAGTGAACTGGCAAACACCCCAGTTAGACATGATCGTAAGCGTAATGAAGTCCATCACGTCCTTACATCCCAGGTAGGCATCCTGAACATCGTGTTTCAGGGTCTTTTCGATCTGCCTTACCTTGTCAGCCTCTTTCAGCCTCGGATTCTCGTAGATCTCAGTGAGCTTACGGAGATCCCTTGCAGTCATTGGGAACTTGTGGCCGACACGTGGAATCTCCTTAGTCCAAATGTCAAAGCCATCTGAACGCCTCAGAGGTGTGGGGGATTCGTCACCCAGAAGGGTAGCCATGAAGCGCAGACGGTACTTTCCCACAACAGCCTCAGCCGTGAGGCTCATTTGCGGTGTTTCCCAATCAAACCACTCATCACAGTACATCTTCTGGAAAAGCGTAGTCTCACGCTCAGAGGCTTTATCGAAAGTCTTTCTCCAGGTAGCCAGGAGATCAAGGGGCGCACCATTCTTGTGCAAGCCCTTGAATTTGGTTGTGAAAATTGATAGCATTTCTTAAAGCGTCTTTTAGTTGTTAGAATGACTTGGAGAGCTTGATGTGAGGATTGCCTTTCAGGAACATTCCCGTTGCATCCTTCTGGCTTGAAGGGATGGGAGGCACACGCCTCTCCAGGAGGGCGTATTGCATCGTGTCAGCGGTAACGTCAATGGCGGTCTCAAACTCATCAACATCAACGTCCTTAATGGTCAGCGAGCCACCCGTGAACCTCTCAGCGGCAATGCCCTGTGAGGTAGCGGCCTTGGTCTCATCCGTTGCATCGGCAAACACCACTGCCAGCTTGTCACCAACAGCGGCACTTGTGGGATCGGATGCGAGTACCAGCTTTCCAGTCAGCTTGTCATAGGAGGTGACGGCGATTGCATTAGCGATCAGCGCACCGTTAGCAAGAGGATAGTTCATCACCTTGTCACCAGCGGCAATGTCAAGCCCAGGGGTGACAACATAGACGTGATCACTGTCACCATGAGTTACCATGATACCAGCGACAATCTCATCAGAGGCTTTTGAAACGACCTCTTCCAGGGTATCACCCTGAGCCAGGCCAGTAACGGCCTTATCCAGGGTTACGACATAAGTAGTCTTTGTCCTGTCTATCTTGACGATAGCAGCGGCATCGGCAAACGTGCCAGAAATGGCATCGGCCTTGGCCACCTTGTCACCGACAACAAAGCAAGGCTCAAAGAACTCAGCGACACGAAGCGAAACAATCTTGTTATCGTCAGTGTCAACATCGACCACCTCAGCGGTCTTTAGGATCTGAACCAGCCTGGTCTGCTCATCAAACTTTGCCACGGTTCCCTGGGGGATGGTGTCACCGACCTTGAACGATTGGTTAGCCACATCCAGGTTGAAGCCGCCAGGCACGATGCTTGGCGAACCAGTGAAAATCGGCCTCGATCCTGTAAATGATGCTTTCTTGCGTTTCATTTTACTTAATCTTTAACTGTTATTGATTCCAGCAAGTTATCAGCGGCCTCATCGATCTGCTTTTCGCTTGCTGCCTTGCTACCCTCTGGATCTTCGGTTGCAAGTCCATTGGTGATAAGCTCCTGCTTATAACTCTTGATCACCGTCTCAGCATCCTCATCGTCAGAGATTGACTTTGCCAACCTCGCCTGTAGGTGCTGGGGAATCTTATGAGCGGCCATGAGGCTCTGGATGGTGGCTGTGCGCTCACCCTTTGCCCTCTCAGCCTTCATAGTTGCCAATTCCGTTGCCTGATCGTCAATCTTCTTTTCCATCTTTTTCAGATAGGCCAGAACCTCAGAATTGCCACCCTTGTGCCTTTTCTTCGGATCATCGTCTGGATCATCGTCAGGGTCAGAATCATCATCGGGATCAGTAGTCGTAAACTTAGGATCCTTCTGTTTTTGCGCCCACTTGGTTGCCTCTGCCTGGCTTTCCTTTGCCACGTCAGCCACCAAGTTTGCAGCCGTCTCAATCGCTGCCTCATCGGTAGAATCATCCTCAACGCTGCCACCGAGCTTTTCGGTTATCGCTTTAAGGTACTTCTCCGAAAGTCCAGTGTCCTTACACAGACTTTTAACCTTGTCAAAGAGTTTCTTGTTCATACTATTTTCCGTTTAATTTGTAAGAAATCGCCACAAAGATACGCATTATTTTTTGAATGTGTTTAATGAACACAGGTAAAATTTACCGCGTAAATTAGTTAAAGTTTGTTATCCAAAACTATCAACTCTATCTATTTTGTTAATTATTTGACTAAATTGTTTGGTATTTCAGAAATAACAAGTAAATTAGCATCCGTGTTTATAGAACACATAAATGCAACATCAACAACTAATTTTTCAGATTTTATGCCAATCAAAGCAGAAAACAAGGGACGTTACCCCTCCAACTGGAAAGACATAAGAAACGACATCCTTTCCAGGGCAAACAATCGCTGTGAGTTCTGTGGGGTGGAGAATCACACCTATCAGGAAGAATGCGCAGGGAAAGATGATAAGAGTGGTGCTGACAATAGCACACCTTGATCACACCCCAGAGAATTGTGATCCATCTAACCTGAGAGCATTGTGCCAGAAATGCCACAACGCTTATGATGCCCCACACAGAGCAGAAACACGCAAACAAACAAAATCAAATAAAGTATGAGAGAAAAGATGATGCCTGGCCAGGTTGACAATGGCCACTACAAGCAGATCACTCTACAGAGTGACTATGACAGAGACGGTAAGCTGATCCTTGCCTACGATGATCAGGGTGACATATACATCCAGACAGAGGGCTTTGTGAGGTTTGCCAATACAAGCGGATCCAGGGTAGGCAAAGAGATCAGGGAAATGCTCAGGGATCTTGTGAGCCATGAGATTTCTGACATAAAGATAGGCACTGAGATCCAGCACAAAGGGAACACCTACATTTGCAAGGCAGCACCGAAAGGCTGTGATGATTGTACTGGTTGTGCCTTTGAATGTGAATGGGGAAAGCCTGGATCACCTTGCGGAAAGTATCTCTGTGCCTCCGATGAGCGGCACGATGGTACGGATATTCAGTTTGTCAGAAAGGAGGTTATATGAAATTCATAAGATCCATCCAGATAAGTGACAATGTTACTGACATCATGCGATTGCCTTGCATTTCGGGTTGCAAAAAACTTGATGATAAAAACGGCTTTGAATGGTTGGAATACCAGACAAGGGGATGTGACAGCGAGATCGCAGAAAAGGGTGATTGGCTATGCCAGGATCCAAATGGCGATTGGCACGTATTGAGTGATGAAGAGCATAGAAAGGAGGTGGGCAATGGTTAGCAGATGTACTTTGCCTGAGAATGATCTGAGGTGTAGGAACTGCCAGCATTGGGGAAAGGGAGCCACCTCTATCAATGCTTACAGGCTTTCAGATGTGTGCTTTAAGAAGCGTAAGAAGGTCAAGCATCCACGCTTTGCCGATCAGGTGATCTACTACCACGCTAACCCGTTGGATAAGCCCTGTAGCGACTTTGAGAGAAAGGAGGGGTGAAATGGTCATTATCAACGGAAAGAAGCTGTACGATGAGCCTACAAGCTGTGGCGTGTGTCCTTTCCTGGTAACAGGGAACACGGACAGCCCGATTTCAAGCCCATCAACTAAAGGGATCTGCATACAGTGGGATGAGACACACCACACCTGGGCAAACCCTCCGAGACGATGCCAGAAGCTCTTTAGACAGGCTTTCAGGCTCTATAATGATTCAGGACAGGAACTTGTAATAACGAGAAAGGATTTATAACTATGACAGTAGCAGAACAAGTGAGGCTGGAAGTATGGCTTAGGGAGCTGAATGATATAGCCAGGGAATACTCAGGCAGAACCATCGAAAATGTCATTCAGAACATCGAAGCAAGGCTTTCAGAGGCCAAAAAACAACATTTACCAGGTTAATTTGCAAAAAAGTTGCAAAAACATTTGGTATTTTCAAAATAATATAGTAACTTTGCGTTCAATAAACACAGGTAAATATGAGATATGACACAGAATAACATTATCCACGTTGAACTGGATGAGCCGTACAACGGCAAAAAGAACTACTATTTTGGCTCAATAGCGGCCATCTATGAGACGATCCCCAAAGAGGTGATCGGTGCTGGAAAGGAATGGCTCTGGCAGGCTCTCAGCGGAAAGGATGAGTACCGAACCAGGAAAGCCACGATACGAAGAGGTAAGGTAGAACGTAAACAACAAAACAGACAGTTATGATAGGAGCAATTTTAGGTGACATCATAGGATCGCGCTATGAGTTCAACAATACGCTGAAATACAACTTTCCCCTGTTTGGAAATGGGTGTAGCTTCACGGATGATACCGTTTGCACGGTGGCGATAGCAGATGCTATCCTATCAGGTGTCAGCTACAAGGAAAAGCTGTTGGAGTGGTGCAACCGCTACCCTGTTGTTCAAGGCAGCTACGGTGGCCGCTTCAATGCCTGGATCCATTCAGAGGATCCTCAGCCCTACAATTCCTTCGGCAATGGATCGGCAATGAGGGTCAGCCCTGTTGCCTGGGCATACGATGATCTGGAAGATGTGAAGAGAGAGGCGGCAAATACTGCATCCTGCACACACAACCATCCAGAAGGGATCAAGGGAGCCGTGGCAGTTGCTCATGCTATATGGTGGTTCCGCAAGGAATACAAGCAACCTCAGAGCTTAAAGGAGATTCTTCAAGTCAGGAGGGGCTTCATTGAAGCAATGGATCAATACTACCCAGGCTTTTCCACCAGGAAATATACAAAAGGCGTATTCGATGAGACGTGCCAGGGTACTGTTCCGCTTTGCCTACAGATCATAGCAGGGGCTACAGGCTTCGTTGATGCGATCAGGCTTGCAATATCCCACGGTGGAGATTCGGACACAATAGGAGCGATTGTAGGATCCATAGCAGAAGCACGTTGGGGCGTTCCAGATAAGATCTATGCGCAAACACTCTGCTATCTCGATTACGAAATGTTTGAAATAATCAGGCGGTTTAACGATATGTGTAACAAAGTAAAGCAAAAATGAATATGAGACAATTCCTGATCAGTCTGTGCAAGCTCTACAAAGGAGAGCCAGCCAATCCTTTCAATAAGGATTCAGACGAATTTAAGTGGTATGTGTGGAGGTTTGAGAGCGTCATTGTAGGCAATGCAAGCAAGGCCGCTACAATAGCCGAATACAACCTTGGCAGCGAAGAAAGCTATGAGGAATACTTCAAGACTGAGTGCAAGGCGGCACTTGATATGTTTGCCGATGTGCCTTATGGCGGTAAACCGTCTGCGATCTATGATAAATATTTCTGTTTGTGATTTGGTTTATTGGATATGAGAAAGGAGCAAGTAATACTCAGGTTTGTCAAGATCAATAAGATCCTGAAATGTGCCAGGTGTTTTATTGATACTGGCTCAATAGACATTGTAGAATCTTTCCCAGATATTATCCACATAGGAGATTGGGCAGAAGAGATAGAAGCCCATTGGGAGGTATCTAAAGATGATTATACGCCAATAGAACTGAGCAAGGTCTATGTAACAGACAAATACTACAAGGCATCACAAATGCCAAATATGATCTCAGTTGCACAGAAATTACTCACCATTGAAAATGCCCCAAAAGAGGTAACAAATTCACTGAGTAAATTTGTGGCAATAATGACTGTACTCAAAGCCAACATTGAGAACTATCAGAGAAAACAGCAGGGGAAGCTGTTCTATGTTCCAAAAGAGCTGCAATCGGATGAGGCTCTTAGACTGTTAGATCTTTGCGTGAAAGAAAATCTCCTGGATGATCATTACCAGCCGAAAACTGAAACCAAAAGGTTCCAGCTATTGCTAATTGCCCAGGGAATTGGAACAACATTAAAATTGGATCCACTATACACCGTTTTTGAAGATCTATGGAAAGTAAGTAGTTTGAGACATCAATCCATTCCAAAACAAAGCAAAACTGATCTGAAAGATAAGGTTAAGCAGCTTTTTCCTAATGCCACATACAATATTGACAAAGCAACATGAATATGACAACAAAGGAGTTTATTGAAAGGATAGCGGATGGCACATACACACAGAATGATGTGATTATTCAATCGGCACAATTCCCAGATAAAGAGGATCTGGTATGGGAT
>JAEEGH010002327.1_pt1 | contig 51618 bp, 46 predicted proteins | sample 9134181 | NCBI WGS metagenome assembly JAEEGH01 (sample SAMN16246544, study PRJNA631951) | gut metagenome | biome: gut microbiome; feature: rumen; material: DP-attached | host: Bos | place: Iran: Karaj | collected 2018-10
ATCATGCATAATTCATATTTTTTATATAATTTTGCAGCTCAAAAGGATAAAAGCAAAAAAATATGTATAGAAGTAAGACTTGTGGAGAGCTTCGTCTCTCTGATGCAGGTAGTGTTGTGACACTTGCGGGTTGGGTACAGCGCAGTCGTAAAATGGGAGGTATGACCTTCGTTGATTTGCGCGACCGTTATGGATTGACTCAGTTGGTTTTCAATGAGGCTGTTGATACAGAATTGTGCGAGCGTGCCAATAAGCTGGGACGTGAGTTCTGTATCCAAGTAAAGGGTGAGGTCAGTGAGCGTCAGAGCAAGAACCCCAAGATGCCTACAGGTGATATTGAGATTCTGGTTCAGGAACTGAACATTCTCAGTGAGAGTCTCACGCCTCCGTTCACCATCGAGGATAATACCGATGGCGGTGATGATATCCGTATGAAGTACCGTTATCTCGACTTGCGTCGTGCTGCCGTTCGTAAGAATCTCGAACTGCGTCACCGTATGACCATCCTGATTCGTAACTTCCTCGACAGCAAGGACTTCATTGAGGTAGAGACCCCCATCCTGATTGGTTCTACTCCAGAGGGCGCCCGTGATTTTGTGGTTCCTTCTCGTATGAATCCAGGACAGTTCTATGCGTTGCCTCAGTCACCTCAGACACTGAAACAGTTGCTGATGGTTTCTGGTTTCGACCGTTATTTCCAGATAGCCAAGTGTTTCCGTGATGAGGATCTGCGTGCTGATCGTCAGCCCGAGTTCACACAGATCGACTGTGAGATGTCGTTTGTTGAGCAGGAGGATGTACTCCAGCTCTTCGAGGATATGGCACGCCATCTATTTAAAGAGGTGCGAGGTGTTGAGCTGCCGGCCAAACTTCAGCAGATGACCTGGCATGAGGCCATGCGCCGTTTCGGTTCCGATAAACCCGACTTGCGTTTTGGGATGGAGTTTGTCGAATTGATGGATGTTCTCAAAGGTACTGGCACTTTTGCTGTATTCGACAATGCCGAATACATCGGTGGCATCTGTGTCCCTGGATGTGCCAATTACACTCGCAAACAACTGGACCAACTTACAGAATTCGTCAAGCGTCCGCAAGTGGGGGCAAAAGGTGTGGTTTATGTGAAATTCAACGAAGATGGTACAGTCAAAACAAGTATTGACAAATTCTATACACCGGAAGTGTGGGCTGCTCTGAAAGAGAAAACAGGCGCGAAGGACGGCGACCTTGTGCTCATTCTCAGTGGTGATAATGCCAATAAGACACGTACGCAACTTTGCACCCTGCGTCTTGAGATGGGCGACCGTCTCGGACTGCGCGATAAAGACAAGTTCGAGTGCTTATGGATTATCGACTTCCCGCTCTTTGAGTGGAGCGATGAGGAGCAGCGTCTCATGGCTGTTCACCATCCCTTCACCATGCCCAATCCCGACGATATACCATTGCTCGAGGAGCATCCTGAACAAGTGAGGGCTAAAGCGTACGATTTCGTGTGCAATGGCGTCGAACTCGGTGGCGGATCTCTTCGTATCCATGACGGTAAATTACAGGAGAAGATGTTCAAAATACTCGGTTTCACACCCGAGAGAGCCATGGCACAGTTCGGATTCCTGATCAATGCCTTCAAGTACGGAGCCCCCCCCCACGCAGGTCTCGCTTTCGGCCTCGACCGTTTCGTGAGTCTGATGGCCGGTCTAGACAGTATCCGCGACTGCATTGCGTTCCCGAAGAACAATTCTGGTCGTGATGTGATGCTTGATGCTCCTGGTGAGTTGGATCCGAAACAATTGGAGGAATTGCAACTACGGATAGATGAGTCGCTTGATGTACGTCAAGAATAGTTAACTTTCTGTCAAAAATGCTTAAATATCAATAAGTTGTCTCAATAAATAGTGTTACTTTTGCACTCGAAAAATATAAAGAGGAGTTTACAACTTCAATTGAGTATTAATTTTTTAAGAACTATGGCAGAAAAGAAAGCAACAGCAAAGAAGGCTACTGAGACAAAGGCAGCCGCTGAAAAGAAGACCACAACCGTTAAGAAGGCCGCAGCTCCTAAGGCAGCTGCTAAGGCAGTTCTCGCAATCAACGCTGAGAATGCAGGTTTCAAGGCAGGAGATGTTTATCAGGCTCTGGCAACAGCAGGTAAGGCTCTCACCGTTAAGGAGATTGCCAAGGCTGCAAAGATTTCTGAGGAGGAGACTCTTCTCGGTCTCGGCTGGCTCTTGAAAGAGGGCAAGCTCGCTAACGATGGTGAGAAAGTTACATTGGCTTAATCCATTTACGTACGATAAAAGAAGGTCGGTAATCTTGCTTTACCGACCTTTTTTAATCATATGATATACGACAAGCAGATATTGAGGATCCTTATGGATGTTGGAGAGCGGGGCATCAGTGTGCAACTGCTGACGAAGCATGTATATAACATGAATTCCACACTGTTCTTTACTCCAGATTTGGAAGAGATCCGTTCCTATGTACAGCAGTATCTGTTGAAGAACTCCAAGTCTCAGTCATCGTTGGTAGAGAGTATGGGCCGTCGCGGGTATTATCGTCTTAACACACAAAACAATGCCGATGCCCGTCAGTTGATGATTGAGTTCCGTGAAGCCTCAAGGCCGGAGGAAAAAGAAGAGAAGCCCGTGGAAGACCTCTCTTTGGATTTGTTTGCCTGACTATCTGTTTTGATAAACCCTTTCGTATAGGTTCAGCAGTTGCTCAGCCGTTTGCTGCCACGAGAATTGTTGAGCCCGTACAATGCCAATTCCTTCTTGTTTTCTGTAGAACTGGTCATCTTCTTCCAGTCTGAGCATATTCCTCATGATATCATCAGGATCCTCTGGGTTGACAAGAATGGCCTCTGGACCTCCGATTTCCGGCATCGACGAGGTGTTGGACGTTATGACAGGTGTCCCACATGCCATTGCTTCCAGTAGAGGAATGCCAAAGCTCTCTCTGAGTGAGGTGTAGAGGAAGGCAAAGGCATTATTATATATATAAGGTAGGTCGCTGTTGACGATATATCCTGGCATGACGACCCACTCTAAGATATTCTCAATATGGTTTCTCTCGACGATGTCGTTAAGGTATTCCTTGTCAAGGTCGGCCATGAGGAGTTTACGCTTAACAGCCGATTTCTCCAGATATCTGGCGTAGGCGATAAGCGTCCGTTCGGTGTTCTTCTTGGGGTCAGTATTGCCTAAGAAGAAAAAATAGCCAGGCTCCTCAATGTATTTTTTGTAAACCTGCTCTGTATCTGTCAGGGGTTTGAACCATTCGTTATATCCGTTGTATATCAATACTATACGCTCCTGGGGGATAACTAACTTCGTCATAATATTCTGCATCTCGTAGTTGGATACAGTAATGATGCGTTGGCATTTCTTGAGGATTCTTGGTACGACGAGCCTCCTGTAGAACCATCCCATATTCTGGTAGAACGATTTGTTATTCTTGTCCCTTGGCTCAAGGAAGATGATGTCATGAAGAGTCAGTATCAAGGGAACCTTACAGCGTATGGGAGCCGTGTTGCTGGTGCAGTGTAGCATGTCAAGATTCAGTTCCTTGACCGCTTTAGGCAAAGTGAACTGTTCCCACATAGGGTAGAAATTGCCGCCTATCTCAATAATGTGGAAGTTTCTTGTGTCCTCCACACAGGGATCTTCGCCAGGGGCGACGAACACGAAGTATTCATTCTTCTTGTCCATCTTCTGCAGCTCTTTTACCTCCTGCAACACGACGTAGTCCATGCCGTGTTTGTTCTTGCGGAAAATGCGCTGTGCCTCAATACCTATTCTCATATCTTCTTGATTACTTTAGCCGGAACGCCTGCCACGATGGAGTGGGGAGGGACATCCTTAGTGACCACGGCACCAGCTGCAATGACTGAGTGATTTCCTATTCTTACTCCTGGGAGTACCACGGCATTTGCACCAATCCATACATCATCTTCAATGACAACAGGTGTCGTGCTAACACCTTGTTCGTCAATTCTTTTCTCAGAATCCGCGAAGTTATGGTTGAGTGCTGTGACGGTTATTCCCTGTGCAAGGTTCACATGACTGCCAATAGTGACAGGGCCAATGATTGTGTTGTGAAGTCCAACTCTGGTATGGTCGCCGATGATGACGTCACCTACAGCGTTATTGATACAGGCAAACGACTCGATAACGGAATAGTCACCTAACCGGAACTTTCTGTAAGGAGGCGTGTCCATCCTGACGGAACGGTGAATCACCGAGTGTCTGCCACGATGCTGATAAAGCGATGCCATCATTCTGACATACCAGCGAGGACGTGTCTCCACCTGATTCATGATAAGCCAGTCGACGAACTTTTTCAGTTTCGGGTTGCCTTTGAACTTCTGTCTGACAGATTCGTTGTCCATCTGATTACCTGTTTACGACGACAAAAATACGAAATAATTTGTATAATTCCAAATTTTTCTCTATTTTTGCAGAAAAAACAACTAATTATGAATAAACAATATGATTATTTGATCGTTGGAGCCGGTATATATGGTGCTTCTTTTGCGTGCATGGCTCATCGGCAGGGTAAGCGTTGTCTGGTCATCGATAAGCGCAATCATCTGGGTGGAAATATCTATTGTGAGAATATTGAGGGTATCAATGTCCATAAATATGGTGCACACATTTTCCACACATCCAACAAGAAGGTTTGGGAGTTTGTGAATGATATCGTCGAATTCAACCGCTATACCAATTCTCCCATCGCTAACTACAAAGGCAAGCAGTATAATCTGCCATTCAATATGAACACCTTCTATCAGATGTGGGGCGTGTTGACGCCAGAAGAGGCAAAGGCTAAGATAGAGGAACAGCGTCAGGAGGCTTTGGAGCGAATGAAGGCCGATGGTGTGACGGAACCGCGAAACCTTGAGGAGCAGGCCCAATTGCTGATCGGCAAAGACATCTACGAGATCCTGATCAAGGGTTATACGGAGAAGCAGTGGGGGCGTAAGTGCAGCGAATTGCCAGCCTTTATCATTAAACGCCTGCCCGTCCGGTTCGTTCATGACAACAATTATTTCAACGACCGTTTCCAGGGAATCCCCATGGGTGGTTTCAACAAACTCATCGACGGCATGCTCGAAGGAGTGGAAGTGAAATTGAATACGGACTTCTTTGATGATCGTCAGCATTGGGAAGAGATTGCTGACAAGATATTATATACAGGTAAACTGGATGAGTATTATGACTATCGTTTTGGCAAATTAGAATATCGTACAGTGCGTTTTGAGGAAGAGATCCTCGATATGCCCAACTATCAGGGTAATGCGGTCATGAACTTCACCGATGCTGAGGTTCCCTATACTCGTATTATCGAACACAAGCATTTTGAAATGTTCGGCGACGATGTCTACAAGTGTCCGAAAACCGTTATCTCCAGAGAGTATTCATCAGAATGGAAAGAAGGCATGGAACCGTATTATAGCGTGAATGATGATAAGAATATGGCTCTGTATCAGCAATATAAGGATTTGGCCGACCAAGAGGCTAACCTCATTCTCGGAGGTCATCTAGCAGAATACAAATACTACGACATGGCTCCCATCGTAGAGAAAGTAATGGGGTTGTTTGAGGAATAAGAGTCTATATTTTTTCTATTAATAGTTTCCATTGCCCAGTGATTTCGCTGATGTCAAATCGTCGGGCTATTTTTAACGCCTCTTCTGATTTCTGCGGCCAGTCAATGTGTGTCGCTTCTTCCAATCGTTGAGCGAGTTCCTGTATATCACCATTTTTGAAGAATAGTCCAAAATCTCCTAATACTTCTTTGCAGGTAGGAAGATTAGAGGCCACGACAGGAAGTCCATGGACCATGGCTTCGACTAATACAAGTGGCATCCCCTCCCACCTTGAACTGAGCACATATATGCTGGCTGAAGAATAATAGTCTTGAATATTGTTGGTAAAAGGATGAAGCGTTATCTGCCCCTCCATATGGTTATCTGTTATCATTTGTTGAAGATTGTCTTTTTCCGGTCCGTCTCCAACAATATCAAGACGCCAGTCATTATGATTCTTCGCAAAAAGAGCAAAGGCTTTAATGAGCAAATCAAATCCCTTGTGTTTAGGCGAGAAGCGTCCTACGGCTAAAAATCTTTTATTCTGTCCCTCTGATTGTTTACCTGGTTTCAGCGTCAAAGGATTATAAATGCAGACAGGAAGGTATCCGAAAGCTTGCTTGTACAACTCTGCATCCTGTTGGTAGAGTACGACTACTTTATCCAATTTTCGTAATTGTCTTCCATAGTGATATTTCAGTTCTGTGCCAAGATAGGGAGAACCTTCTCCCAGTAGTGCTTCAAAAGAGTTGTGAATCCATCCGATGACTTTGGTGTTTCCCAGTTCTTTTCTGATAGTTGCCAGGCGTATGGCAAGGAAAGCATGTACACCGATCACCACATCATATTTGCCTTTCTGGAGAATAGCAGTCAACGCCCTTTGTCTTTTACTTGGGAAAGAACTATGGGCATAGATGTCTGAAGTCATCCCGCATTGTGGTAGCAATTTCCTGTATAGATAACTATATGCCTTGCATAGTCTGTCCTTCACAGGATGGATATTGGGATAGGAGAAGAATTGGTAGTGGATGGGAAAGTCTTGCAGTTGGTAGATGGTCAGATCTTTCTGTTCTGGTTTGTCGAAGGTGACGATGGTCACATCATACTCCTTAGACAGAGCACCAGCAATAACGGCCGTAACCCTCTGTACCCCACCAATCGTGAAGATACTGTCAACCAGGAAGCAGATTCGTTTCATTTTTTCATTTATTTGATGCAAAAATACAAATAATAATTGATATTACCAAATTTATTTGGATTTTCACTCGTTTATTCTTATCTTTGCACAAAATATGTGATATGAGGATTGCTTTCTTATGCAATAACTTCAAATCGTTGAATGGTGTAGAGCGGATTTGGTCTCAGAAACTGAGTCTGTTGGCCGAACGGGAGGATGATCAGATCTTTCTGATTACCTATAATCAATATGGTGCTCCATTCTCTTTCCCTCTATCAGAAAAAGTCAGGCATATTGATCTGGCGACACGCTATATCTCCCGCTGTTCTTTCAATGGCATTTGGCAATATATTGACAGGTATAAGAGCGAACTTGCATTCAGACGTACTCTAAATGACTGTCTGGCTACTATCCGTCCGGATATAGTTGTCTGTTCGGATATGCATGTAGCAGACTTGAAAGCATTGCTGTCGGTGAAGTTGCCTGTTGTCAGAATCGTGGAATGTCATTGTGGTCGTTCTGCCTATTTTGAGGATTTGGCAAAAATTGACAGTCTCTTTGAGAAAATAAAACAATATATTCTGAAAAAGAGACTTCTTCGTGCCATCTTCCAATTCGACCGCATTGTTGTCATGACAGAAGCTGAAAGAGAAGACTGGAAGCAGAAAGACAAAGTTGTCTCTATCCCCAATATGTTGGCTCATTACCCTGAAGAGGTACATCAAGGTGGACATGCCTATCGGCGTGTCATCAGTGTCGGTCGCTATGCTTACCAAAAAGGCTATGACTTACTTTTGAAAGCATGGAGGACTGTAGAAGAGTGTCATCCGGATTGGACTTTGGATATCTATGGTAGTCTTGATGGTGGAATGGGGGAGTATGAGCAGTTGCAATGTCAGATAGAGACCTTGGGTCTTAATACGGTTTCATTACATTCTGCCACAACAGATATTTACTCATCTTATTTGGAGAGTGACATTTATGTTTCAGCTTCCAGATTTGAATCTTTCGGTTTGGTCTTGGTTGAGGCAATGGCATGCGGTTTGCCAGTTGTTGGATTTGGGAGTCTTTATGGGCCTGTTTCCATCATAAAAGATGGTTCTACAGGCGTTCTTGTTCCTCCGCATGATACCCAGCAATTGGCAGAGGCCATCTGTCAGATGATAGAGCATCCTGAGGAACGTGTCCGGATGGGGGAGAACGGAAGGCTTGAGGCAAAGAAATACCTACCGGAACAGATCATGCCTATATGGCGTGAATTCTATGAATCTCTTGGAACAACTCGTCCCACTGCTTCATAATGTTATCTATAGTGTACCCTTGGATGTTCTGAGCAGCCTTTTGACCCATCTCTATCCTTAGTTGTTCGTTCTCTATGAGTTTGCAGATGCCTTCTGCCAATTTTTCAATGTTTCCGTTCTCACAGAGAATACCATCTTCTCCATCATGGATGATGTCCCGAGGACCACAGGGACAAGTGAATGCTACAGGTGCAAGTCCGACAGACATTGCTTCTGCGAGAACGAGTCCAAACCCCTCAAACCTTGAACTCAAAATATAAATAGAACTATTAAGGTATTCGTTCCTAATGTCGTCAACAGGTCCATGACAGGTGACAACGTCTTTTAACGATAAGCTATCTGCAATATTTGCATAGGATTGATTATCGCCACCTCCATATATATGAAGTTCCCAGTCAGAATGCTTTAGATAGACTATTTGCCAGGCTTTGATTAATAAGTCGAATCCTTTTTGATACGTGTATCTGCCGACGGCAATGGCCCGTTTATGCATGTGATTGGAATGAGCTCCGTTGCTAATAGTTAGGGGATTAGGGATTACTGTCAGGTTTGACAATCCTTTCCAATAGGTCGCATCTTCATGGGTTAGTACAACAAACCGGTCTAACTGTTGGACCTTCTTGTCCAACTGCGCCATCCATCTGTTTGTAATCCAGTGGTTAACGAAATTAGGTAAATAGTCGAAGTTGGCTTCTCTGTACTTATAGCGACCGAAATGTATTTCTCCCACTTTGGCGCTTCCGTCTTTGATGTCATTGAGGAAATTGATCTCTCTCCGTAACAGGGAGATGGTGATGTCTGGCTTTAATTGATTCAGGCATCTTTCCAACCTTCTTTTGTAAATCCTCATTCTCTTCCAATAGAGATAGAATCTCTTCCAGATGGGGTATTGCCAGAGATTGTCGATATTAACATCCAATTGGATGATGTTGATTTTTACCGAGAGAGGGAAATAGGGCTTGGTCCCTTTGTCATCAGTGATGATGATACTGACATCATAACCTAATTGTTCTGCCAGATAGTTGGCTTTGGTCGTTAAAACTCGTTCCATACCGCCAGAGTGATCTAGTGATGGAATACAATAGGCGATACGTGTTGGCTTATGCTTTTCTTGTTTGGGGTAGAGTTTATGGATGACTTTCCCCATCTGATGCTTCCACGACAGATCTGCGATGGAGTCTCGAATCTGTTGTGGTGTAATGGCCAATTGCTGATAGAAACTGATGATGTTCTCAATGTTAATGGCTGTCTCATCTGCTGGCATTTTGAGAACGTAAGGCTTGTTGTCAAAGTCAGTGTCAGTCTCAGAGTATATGAATGGTATACCTCTGGCTGCATATTCTCTGTTCTTGAGGGTTTTGATGTGGTCAATGCCTACCCGGTGTCTGCCTAAGCTGCCTATGCCGAAGTCACATTGATCGAATATCTCATCCAATTCCTCCCCGTGTTTCTTACCGTATAGGATAATATATGGCTCCAAGTGATGTTTCTTTATTATCTCCGTAATCTCTTCCTCTTCAACTGGTGAAAAGAAATAACCCACTACATGGAAATACACTTTCAAGTTCCTTGGTTGGGTGTAATATTCTGCCAGTCCTTGGATAACCCTGTCAAAACCATGCCAGCGATGAATTTCTGCAACTCCGATTAAGTGTAGTTCGTTAGCAGGATGGCTACTGTTTTTCTTCATCCTGACGGAGTTAAAGTCAATACCGTTGGATATCCTTATGGTCTGTTGTCCGAAGATATAGTCTTCTTCCGAGAATGTGACAATGGCGTCCAGTTGTTTGGCAAACATATTCCTGAACATTTTGTCCTGAATCAGTTGCCGTCGCATTGACTTATTGAAATATTCCTGGTCGTAGGGGTAGGTAGGAATCTCCATCACCACTTTCATGCCGGCCTTCTTCATTCGTCTCACCATATTGATGGTGAAGGGATTCGCGTTGTGGTTGGAGCGGATATAGACGAAATCGATATGTTGTGTGATGGCATAGTCAACGATAGAACCAAACTCTGTTCGTTTCAGAATCTTTCCCTTTTTCCCATTCCCGTAATTTGCAATGACGGAATCATCTGCAATTCTTCGTTTTGAGCCATTCTCATCCATATAGCAGAGGTGAGCCTCATGGCCGTTGGCCTTGAAAGCCTCTAATTGGTAACTAATCTTCTTGCTGATACCATTGCTCGGATCGAATCCATGGAATATGAGGAAAAGTATTTTCATCTAAATGATTTTTTTATTTTACCAATAGTTTGGATGGTAGCATATGACATCGAGGCGGGCATTTTTCCAATCGCCCAAAACAAGCAGTTTATTCCTTTATACTCCTTAAACCTGATAATGTTTTTCATGCTAAGTGGATGCTGTATGGCTTGCCGAATCTCAGATTTGTTGATTTCTTCTGATAGTTTCGCTTGGTTCCTGATGATACCAATGATAGTATAAAATACGTTCAACATCATCTTAGTCATTCGTGTTTCAAAATAAGGTTTCCCTTTTAATGAAAGGCTTTGAAATTTTAGATATTGTTGATTGGAAAGATGTTGTCTGATTTCTTCAATGTTGATAATATCTCTTGATTGATAGTTAGAAAGAGAGTCATCTCTAATCACATAATTGTAGGTAATTGCCGATATGAAACATGCTGATTCCACTAAAGGTTGCATATCTGCATTAAAAAGCACATCATCCCAGAATTTTGTCTTTCTGAATCTCAATTGATGCTTGTTAATAAAATCTACACGAATCAGGTTGTTCCAAATGAAATTGTGTAGTTTTAGCTCGTGTATATTGTCATTAGCGTATGATGCCAATTTATCTTGTCCTTTGAGTACGAAGTCTTTCTGACGAATGCCTTGTACACCATTATCTGGAATCAGTTCACCATCCTCATTGACTACAGAAATAGAACCATAAGTGATTTCTACACCTGTCCGTTCTGCCTCTTTGTATAAGGTTAGAATAGCACCTTTTGCCAAATAGTCATCACTGTCAATTAATAAGATATATTTCCCTTTTGCTTCTTCTAGTATTCGGTTTCTGGCAGCCCAGCATCCCATGTTATGTGGCTGATTAATAATTCTGACTAAATTCCCCTTGGGATGACTAGATGCGATCTCTTTTACAATGTCAATGGATTTATCTGGAGTACAATCATTAATGACCAAAACTTCCATGTTGTCAAAGTCTTGGTCCAAGATGGATAACAAACAGCGTCTGATATACTTCTCCACACCCCAGACAGGCAGGCCAACGCTAATCTGACATGTATATTTTATATCAGATGTTTCCATTTTCCTATAGCCTTAATAACCCATACCGACAATATTGGAGGTAGTTTGCCAATAATCCAGAACCCAATATTGATATATTTGTATCGTTTGAATGTTATTAGTTCTGAAAAACGAACCGGATGTTTCATGGCATCTCTAATCATCTTGTTTGTAAGGGATGGATGAATTTTGTCTTGGTTTTTGATAGCACCGCAGACCACGTGGTACATAAACTTCATAACCTTAGCGCAACGCGTTTCATAATATGACTTGTCTTTTAACTCCCTCGTTTGCTCTTTTAAGTAAGTGTACACCCATATATATTGCTTTATTTCGTCAAGACCAATGAACTCGCGTTTATGATAGTTGGAGAGTGAACCTGCTCTAAGAACATAATAATAGGTATCATCAGGCAGCAGAACAGCTCTTGTTATAAGCGGTTGCATGTCTGTTTCAAAGATGATGTCATCAGCAAAACGTGTTTCCTTAAACCTTAACTGTTTTTCTTTGAGGAAATCGACCCTTAATAAAACGTTCCATATAAAATTGTAGAGAGTTGGTCGTATACTCTGATTGGCATAGCTTGCCAGTTGATCCTCACCAATTAGTAATTTATGTGGGAGTTTCATGTCACCTATACTGAACACAACAGGTTTACCTGCTTCGTCTACAGAAACGACTGATCCATATACCGCTTCTGCCTGATGCTTTTCTGCTGCATTATAAAGTTTTTCTAAAGTATCAGGACTCAGATAGTCATCGGCATCGATGAGAAAGATGTATTTCCCTTTAGCTTCATCAAGTATTTTGTTGCGAGCTGCCCAACATCCCATGTTTTGGGGTTGTCTGATGATCCTGATGATGTTTCCTCTTGGATGTGATACCTGACATTCCCGTATGATGTCCATAGAGTGATCTGTTCCGCAATCATCAATCACCAATACCTCCATATTACAGGTGATACTTTGGTCAAGCACAGACAGGATACTCTTACGAATGTATTTTTCGACCCCATATACAGGCATCCCGACTGTTATCTGAATATTATTATTTGTCATAGGAGAGATCCAAAATATAATTGTTCCCATGCCTTCATAACTGTCTCTTTTTTATATTTCGAGGCAGATGCTCTAGCTTCTTTACTCATTTTCTGAATGATGTTAGGATTCATCATAAGATATTGCATTTTATTTGCTAAATCTGAAATGTCCCCGTTAATAGCAAGTAGTCCCGTTTTATTATGCTCTATTATTTCTCCAGGACCATATGGGCAATCAAATGAAAGACAGGGGATTCCGCAAGCCATGGCCTCAATAAGTACGAGAGCAAAACCTTCAGATTCAGAAGTCATTACAAGGAATTGGCTCTTTTTCATCTCTGTAAAAATATCATTTGTGGGAGGATGAATAATTATTCTGTTGTTAAGATGAAGTTTTGTTATTTGAGAATTCAAAATGTCTTTATCACTACCATCTCCAAAGATGTCAATATGCCAATTTGGATTATTATTACTAATCTTAGCGAATGCGTCAATGAGTCTGTCAAATCTTTTGATTGAAGTCAGACGCCCAACACTAATAATTCGATAATTGTCTTTTGGCACATCGTTAATAATCTCAGGAAATGATGTTAGTGGATTTGGTAGTACTTTAACATGATGGATATATTGACTCCAAAAATAGCTATCTCCTTGAGTTAACACTACAAAACAATCACATTTACGAAGTTTATTTATGGCACGCCAGTCATAAATTTTTGCAATGATTTTGGCAAATAATGATCTAGGTTTGCTGAATTCTTTTAGAAGTTGCATATATGCCATGTGTGATTCGTATATGAGTCTTGCTGACCCCTTATGAGAAGAGATCGCTCCAACGACTTCTAATGGATAAGTTGGAGAAATTATGATGTCCGGTTTTAAAGATCTTATTACCTCATTAATCCGAATGCCAAAAGTTCTTTTCATTGTATAACTCTTGATTATTCTTTTGACTAAGGGTAAACTCATCAGTGTGAAAAATCGACAATCAAGATCCTTATGTAATATGGAGGGATGTAATTCAAATATATGGGGATGAGAACCTTGTTCATAAGTAACGAGTGATACAAAATGTCCTTTAGCTGCTAAATAATTCATCTTGTCAGCCATAACTCTATCAACTCCACCAACAACAGCAAATGATTTTATGACAAATAGGAATCTCATGCTTATATTATATTTACATCCCAATTATTAGAAAAAGATTTGTATCAATATAAATGATGCCCATGTTAGAGGTTATTATAACGAAAGGATTTTTTGATAAGACGTGTCTACTTAATAATAATTTTTGCTTTGTGTGTCCAAATTGTTTGTGGTACTTCTTGCCAATTACCGAACTCTGCGGTAAGATATGCGTCATAATTATTTGGAACGCAGAATTCAGATTTTTCAAAAATATAATTCTTAAGTGGAAAAATTTGATTTTTATTTAGATTATACTTCCACATAGAGCCATATGGCATTTTATAGTATTTTTTTTCTTTACTAATAATTCGCGAAAAAGGAATTAGTATATTGTGCATAAATATATATAGTGGATAGGACATGACACTTGCAATACGTAAGTCTGTAATCTTATTTAGAGGTTTGTCAATACATTTTTGTATAAATCGAGAAAAATACCATAGTGCGATGTTTGTCCGGTCTTCTGCGATAAATATGTCCACTTGAAGTCCCCTATATATCTGCTTATTGTGTATTTTATTATTTAAGATATATTCTGAATTTATATCTCTTAATACATACCAAGCACCAAAGAAACCTTTGTCTGTTTCTTTACATTGTAAAACAAATTGTTTGTTGCTATTATCTTTAAGCATGATTTCTTTAAACCTCTCTGCATCTTTATATGGCATACAGATGTCAACGTCATCATCCCACGGAATAAAACCTTCATGTCGGATGGCACCTAACAATGTCCCGCCGTCTAACCAATAAGTAATATTATGAGTACGGCATACATTGTCTATAAATTTGAGCATTTCTAACATTCGCAATTGGGCTAATCTTAATGTAGTCCCTTCTGCATTATATTTTTCCTTGAGTTGTTTTGCTAATTCGTTACTAATTTTCATAATCACTAGAATATTGAAAGTTGTTTGAATCTTTAGAAAATGAGATTATCATGATGGATAATTATGATACTTATAGGGAATGCTACAATGATAGATACAGATTGAAGTCCTATTCTGAGCAAGTGCAAGACTAAAATATAATATAGTAAATACTATAGTTAAAATGGTTCGTTTTTTATATGATATAGCTGCCATGTTGTTTATATTTTCTGCAAAGATACGAAAAGTTGTTGAAACTTCCAAATTTACACAGCTTTTTCTTGTTCAATTATTAATTTTTGCAAATTACAATGCTGTTTACAGAGTTTTTCGTATCTTTGTCATCTCAAGTGAAGATGATGAGTTCTATACCATATAAAATCGTGTATTGTACGCCAGCATTGTATTCTGCAGGTGGTGTTGAGCGGGTTGTATCCTTTAAGGCCAGTTACTTTGCTGAGCAGTTGGGGTATGATGTAACGATAATTGTGACTGAGGGTAAAGGACGAGCGTGTTTTTTCCCTTTGTCCGACAAGGTGAAGGTTGTCAACTTTGAATTAGGCTTTGAGGATCTATGGAAAGCTCCTTTTTTACATAAAGTACTCTTGTATTTGTCTAAACAAAATAAATATAAGAAAAGACTGTCCGTAGAGCTGATGCGTATCCGACCTGATATTACTATTAGCATGCTTCGACGCGAAATCAATTTTCTGACCAGTCTGAAGGATGGCAGTAAGAAGATTGGGGAATTGCATGTAAATAGAGCTAATTACCGGAATTTTGAGGCAGACGATTCAAATGTGTTGAAACGACTTTTTGCCAAATTCTGGATGAGGAGCTTGGTAGGGAAGCTGAAGAATCTGGATCAGTTAGTAGTCTTAACGGATAAAAGCAAAGCATCTTGGCCGGAATTATCGAATGTGACGGTTATTCCTGATCCAGTTCCGATGCCTATAAAAGGAGTAAAGGAGAGAAGGTGTAAAGGAGTCAGGAGTGCCAAACGTGTCATAACGATTGGGCGTTATGCTTACCAGAAAGGCTATGATCTGCTGTTAAAGGCTTGGGCGGAGGTTGAGAAGATAAAGGAGTTAGAGGAAGTTAATGAAGTTAAAGAAGTTAGTGAAGTTGAAGAATGGACATTGGATATCTATGGCCAGGGTGATAGGACATATTATCGTCAGTTGATGACGGAGTTGGGCATTGATACAAATCGGTGCCATCTGAATGGTCCTGTGGATGATGTCGGACAAGTCTATATGGATAGTTCGATTTTCGTGTTGAGTTCAAGGTTCGAGGGCTTCGGTCTGGTTTTGGTAGAGGCGATGGCCTGTGGATTGTCTGTGGTGTCGTTTGATTGTCCAGCAGGCCCCGACGAGATTATCACCGATGGTTACGATGGTTTGTTGGTTCCATCAGGTGATGTAAAGGTCTTAGCCCAAAAGTTGATGTTGTTGATGGCTGACGAGAAACTTAGAACACGGCTTTCTCAAAATGCTTGTCAAAGTGCGCAGCGATATGAAATGTACTCGATTGCCGGGAAATGGGTTGATCTGTTTAACAAACTGATGACGAAATCATGAAATATGATGTAACGATAGGGATACCTGTGTATCAGGCAGAGATATATCTGTCCCGATCTTTGGATTCTGTCTTGGCGCAGACATATCCGTCCGTCGAATTCTTGTTAGTCGATGATGGGTGTACAGATGGTTCTATGTCCATAATTCTGGAGTATCAGAATACTCATCCCCGTGGCAAAGCTATCCGAATTATTTCGTATGAGCATAACAAAGGTGTATCTGCAGCCCGCAATCGAATTATTGATGAGGCTGCCGGTGAATATCTTTATTTTATGGATGCAGATGATGTGATTGCAGATAATACGATTTCTCTGCTTATGGCCGGCATCCGACGATATGAGGCAGAGATCGTGTTTGGTTCTTACGAAAAGATCAATACGGACGATAGACGGGTGGTCTACCAATACCCAAACCAACAATTGTTGGGAGAGGATCAGTTGGCTTCTTTTGCCTATCGGAAGTATGCGGGTATCCAAGCTTCTGCTTGTAATTACCTTGTCAAGACCTCTCTTTTGCGGACTCATAAACTCCATTTTATCCATGTTAATTACTGGGAAGACTTGGTCTTCACTTTCAATCTGGTTACTTTTGTTTCACGAGCAGTAATGTTATCAGAAATAACCTACACCTATTATTGTCATGACCACTCATTGTCCCATTATCAGCAGCGTGATCATATATCTAAGGACGAGATTTTTAATAATGTGAGAGCCATTGATTATTTGAAGGAAACGTCTTCTATATTATATAATAAGGTGTATTATCCCAACCGTTGTTTCAATATTATGATGACTGATTTCTATATCGTATGCAATATTCTAAAACGACGAAAAGACATTGTCCCCGTTGTGACAGATGGCGAGATAAAAACGATGATGACACATCCGGCATCCTTTCGTCAAATCTGCGCTTTCCGTCAGTCTCGTTATAAGAATATGGCATTATATCTGTTAGGGCATGTTCCCGCTTTTTTGTGTGTGGCTGTCATCAGGATGGTTGGTAAGATGAAAAAGTTATTTTAAAATTTGGAGATATGCAGGAAAATGCGTATCTTCGCACACAGATTAGAATTGTATGCTATGGCAAAATGGTACGAAAAATATCTCAGTATCTATGGGAAGTCTTTCAAGGAGGTTCCCGATGAAGTGCTTGACCGGATCAAACAACAGTTAGTGGTAATGCAGAGTCCTGACCCGCTTGTGTCTGTGGTTGTCATCGCATATAATGAGGAGAAGCGTTTGGCAGCTTGCCTTTGGTCGTTGAGTGAGTTGCAGACGAAGTATCCGATAGAAATCTTAGGCGTGAACAACAATTCCTCAGATTGTACTGAAGAGGTCTATAAACGTTTGGGTCTTCCGTATTTTAACGAGTCAAAGCAGAGCCCCGGCTATGCCCGACAATGCGGTCTTGACAATGCCAAGGGAAAGTACCATTTCTGTATCGATGCCGACACCTTCTATCCGCCCCGTTATGTGGACCTGATGATGACTAAGTTGACGCGTCCGGGTGTGTCCTGTGTCAGCTCTTTCTGGAGTTTTTTCCCTGATGAGACCCATTCCTCCTTGGGTTTACATCTTTTTGAGATGGTTCGTGATGCTTTCCTGTATGTCCAGCACTTCAAGCGTCCTGAACTCTGTGTGCGTGGGATGGTGTTTGCATTCAATGCCGAGTATGCCAGGAAAGTTAAGATCCGTACGGATATCCGACGTGGTGAGGATGGTTCGTTGGCACTGTCATTGAAACCATATGGTAAGATAGCTTTCCTCTATAACAGGCAAGCTCGTCCTGTTACGGGTTATGGTACCATCGGTTCCCAGTCTTTATGGCAAAGTTTTGTCCAGCATGTCAGGATTCAGGGTCGAGGTATTACCCGTATCTTCTTCAAGAAAGATCATTACGAAGATAGCGATGAGAATCTTGTTAAGCCACATAAAGAATGATGTATGAAACTGTTGTATATAAATGATGCACTGGCCATTTGGGGCGGCCTTGAGCGACTGCTGGCAGACCAGATGAACATGTTGGTGGAGATGTTTGGGTATGAAGTGCATCTGGCAACAGTGAATCAGGGAGACCACCCCTTACCATATCCGCTCCATCCCTCTATTACCCATACAGACTTAGGCATTGGCCTTCATCACAAGTATCGTTATAAAGGTTTAAAGCGTTTATGGAAAATGGCCGAACTGGAATTTAAATATATCCGTCGGTTACGTAAACTGGTAAGGAAGGTTAGGCCGGATATCATTGTCTTGATGCGCTTTGAGCATTGGGAGGTCTATTTCTGTACACAGGGAATACCTTTGGTTGTGGAGTCTCATTCGATGTGCCGTGGGAATTTGTTCGGTCCCAGTACATGGCAACAACTTTCATGGGTGACGATGTCAAAATATCTGGCTAAGCGGGCTCGTGTGGTGGTTACGTTGACGGAAGGGGATGCTTCTGATTGGACACGTTATACACCTCATGTCTGTGTTATTCCCAATGTCGTTCATCTGAATGAGAGTGGGAGATACAGCCCTGTGACAGCCAAGTCTGTCATTTTTACTGGTCGGATAGCTCCTCAAAAAGATGTATTTACCTTGCTTAAGATATGGAAGATAGTGCATAAGCGTCATCCTGAATGGGTCCTGAATGTTTATGGGGAAGGGGAACAGGAAGTTGAGTTCCGTCAAGAAGTTGAGGCCATGGATGCCAATATCTGTCTACATGCTCCGACAACGACTATTATGGATAGATTTCGTGAGAGTTCGATGCTTGTCCTCACTTCCGTATTTGAGCCTTTTGGCTTGGTGATGCCTGAAGCCATGAGCTGCGGCCTGCCTGTGGTATCATTCGACAGTCCATACGGCCCTGAGGACATTATCACGGATGGTGTTGACGGTTTTTTGGTCAGAAACCGGAATGTCTCTGATTTCGCTGACCGAATTTGTCAATTGATTGAAGACGAGCCGTTACGCATCCGAATGGGAAAAGCTGCCGTTCAGTCTGCCCAACGCTATGCTGCCGATAAAATTATGCCGCTGTGGAATGACTTATTTACTTGCATAGGTAGTCAAAAATAAAGCACCAGTTATCTTGTGGGTAGGTCTTACTAGCAATCCTGACTTTCAGATTTTTACCCTGAGAGTCTCGCAGGTTTCCTCTGGGACCGTGCAGTCGGCCTCCTTTTGTGTAATCGCCGTTCACTCCATATCGAATTTTGCAGCCTATGGGTGATTCTTTACAGGTAATTAGAATCGTGTCATTCTGGAGTGTAACATCAGTGATGATATCCGTATTATCCTTACGGATCACATTGAATCCATAATGGTCAGCCTTGTTGACTTGAATAGTGTCAAAGCATAGTGGGGGGGTTGGGACATTGAAGACGATGGCTATCTGATTGTCGTTGACGATGGTCTTCATGGGAACTAACCCTTTGAAACGTTTGTCGTTTCTGAGTATGCCTAAGGCAGATTTTGCAGCCAAGTTGCCTATCCGCTTCTGTCCTACGGCATCGATATGGAGAGCCTCTCTGACGAAGTCATAGGGGTAGGTTGGCCCCATGGCCCAAATCAATGAGTCTTCCCTGATCAGCTCCATCTGAATCTCTGGTATCCGTCCTTCTGTGCCATTGAAATTATTATGCTTGAATCGTTCTCCTTTGGTGAGGGCACTGCTTTGATAGCAGATGATGCGGATATCATTCTCCTGATGAGTGATTTGCTTGATGTCGGTATTGAAATCTTTTAGTATTTGATGGAATAGCATTTTGTAGTCTGTATCAGGGTATTCTGCGATATCCGATTCTCCCTGCATCCAGCAAATAGCGGGAACGTTGAAGTCCCATCCTTTTTCATTGGCCGTCTGATAGGCACGTTTAATTTCCTTAATGAATTTATTGTAGCATTTGTCAGGCTTGGACACTTGTGTGATGGTTGTTTGTCCATGACCACCAGGGAAGATACAGATGATGGTGTCTTCTCCCAATTGAGGAACTAATGACTCAGCCATGCCGTATACAGACAATTCAAATGCTTTTCGGTCATAGTAGAGCAGTCGTTTGATGTACTGTTTGAACTGGCTGCTGTGGTCGAAGTAGCCGAAAACATAGTCCATTTTTTCATTGACGATTCTGCCATCATAATTTAGTCTCAGAGAGTCAAAGTCCGTGATTCTTTTAGCTTCTTCGCCTAAGGCATAACTCTGCCCGAAAACGGGAATGCAAATCACAGTCTTATGACCATTGAGGTCCGTCCTTCCCTTTATCCAATCATGAAGGACAATGCCAATGACAAGGAGGCATACAGCAACGAGGATTTGTAAGATACGTTTTTTCATATGATGTTTATTTGGGGTTCTGTTGTTTTACGCCGAACAGATATTTTGCTAATAACGGACTGACCCTGATTAGGCTGCTGATGACAAGGCTGAATGCCACTACCCAAAGAGCCAGTATAAGAGCTATTGGAACGAATATGGTGTTACTGTAGACTTGTTGGAGCCAGATATCTGTATTTACGAGGTCGTATGGTAGTACGAAATAGTGGATCAAGTAAATATCAAGCGTACGTCTTCCAATCAGTTGCAGACTTCTCCCGTACCAGGTGTCGTTGGAAAAGTGCGTCTCGTGAATCCTGAAAAAGGTGAAACAGATGACCGTTCCAGAGATTCCTGCCAATACATAGGCAATATACTCGATGCCTTCGGTTGACAGGAGTATAGGCCAAACAATAATAGCGGTAAAGATGCCAATCATGATGGCGGTAACATAGGGGTTGTTGGTCAGTTCGATAAACTTCTCGAAATGTCTTCTAACGAAGGTGCCAAACCAGAAGAATATGATATGTCGGATCTTAACGAAACTGAGAAAACCTAAGATATCTTTCCAGACACCTAACTCCACGGCATACCGTGTATAATATTTGGCATAGTAAAAAGCTGTTATGGATATCATCAGAATGAAAAACAAAACACGGATTTCTCCCCTCGTCGTGTCCTTCCGATTGAGAATGGCCTCTCCTAAGATATAGATGACAAAATACTCGAACAGAACAAATGTAAACCAATATCCTTTCTTGTCACTGCCGAACGAACCAATGTCCAACAGATTGAACATTGTCAGATAAAGCAGCATAAAAAACACTGTGGGAATAATCTGTATCATAAACTTCTTTCTGATGGCGTTTAAGATGGCTTGCCCATTCCAGATTCTGCCCGCCTTATAGAACAGCCATCCGCTGATGAAGAAGAAGGTTGGCATACGGAAGCGCTCAATGATATCGTTATAGCCCAACTCGTATGAGCCGAAGCCATAGGCTGCAATATGGAAATAGACCACAAGGATCATAGCCATACCGCGCAGCGCATCGATATATCCAATTCTATTTCTTTGAGTCTGTTCCATGTACGAAATTTTTGTTTTTACCAATCAGAACAGGTGCTTGATTTTTGCCCCATAAAATGATTGGATAGAGCAGGGCTATAATAATCGCTGTGATGGGAAGTGCCTCATACCAATAGTAGCCGAGTCCATCCCTTATTCCTATGAAATGGTCCACTGCATAGTTGACGATTCCGATGAGAATGATATGTAGGCCGATGATGACCAGCGTTCCGATAGATAGGTTAGTAATAAAGACCAATCGACAAGCATCTAATAGTTTGCAGAAACACAGCACCGCAAACAACAGTCCGATATTTACAGGATAGAACAGGGCGGCATGTAGTAGGATTTGCTGCTCGTTTAAATGCCATTCAAAGAAAAGCAAACTTAAAATAAGGCAAGCCAAACATAGCATACCATCTCGCCAGATTCTGACACTTCTAAACGTCCGTTGTTGTCCCATCACGTAGCCAAGATAGTAATATGGCAGTCGACGGAATAGTCCCATCGGTGTTAGGTTGGGCATAAACTCATATTGTTTGTTAGCCGCGTAGAGAAAGTATGATACGATACAGAGTATAATCATCATGAGGTGCTGATGACTTGTTTTCCGGCACCCATCAATGATGAGGTGCATGATCAGAATGGCTGGAAGATACCACAAAGGGCCGTTCAGTGGCTCAGCCCATGTATTCTCATGCTCTAACAACAAAGCTCCGATAATAGGTTTTATGGCAGAAAAGAAATCGGGTAAACCTCCATGCTGCAGATAGTATCTGATGAACCAATAAGGGTAGACCAAGGCATTATATAATATATAAGGTAGAACGAGCCCTTGCCAGTATTTCCGCCAATTAGACTGTTGGCTACCATGGTCTTTTTTCAGATAACCGGAAATGAAGAAGAAAACGGTGATGGTTGTGGCCTGCATATAGCGGAAGTAAAACCATTCCTGTGACTGTGGTAAGTGACAGAATACCACGCTACACACAGCAATAGCCTTTGCCCAGTCAATCCAGTTAATTCGTTTTTCCATACGTCTCTTTCAGTTCTCCACAAACTTTTTGGGAGAAGATGGTGGCTCCTTCCCTGTTCAGGTGGCCATAGTCGTAGAACAAGTTTGCATGACCCATAAAGGTCGGGTCGCGGTAGTGGTCAAAATAAGGGATGCCATACTTAGCTGCCAGATCACGGGGAACTTTAAAAACATCTTGTTCGGAGCAAATGTACATGGGCGAGACAATGATGCCGAGCCAGATTCCCTTAGCCTGACAGTCCTTGATGAATTGTTCCATTAACTGTAACTTCTGCTGATGAATGGGGAATGGATATTCCTCGGCCTGTATACCAGTCGTGTCCATTTGACCGTCTAAAGGCTTCCATCCTTTAAGGCTTCTGTCCATGCCGCCCCATCTGCCGAATAGCAAGGCAGGCAGACTGCCCGTATAACGATATACAACTGACAGACGATAAGGCCAGTAGTTGCCAGAAATCTTCAGCATATCATCACATTCCTTGCTCATACCGCAAAAAGGTGCTAGAGAACCAGCCCTCTCCGTTCCCGAGTAGGGCGTGTCCAACCAGTCGCATGGATGGACCTCAAAGACAATGGCCTTAGGCGTATAGCGGGAAAGGATATTTCCTAAGAGGCCATAGTGGAAGTAGATGTTCTTGATGCCCCAGTCAGCAGCATTGAAACAGGTCATGTTTAAGCCTTCCTCAAAGACCGATGGCACGAAATGATGCAGACATCTTGAACTGCCCATGAACAGCAAAGAGTCGCAGGTTTCCATGTTGGCATAGCCAATCTTGTATTCGTCTGTGGTATTTGATTGGCTGTATAGTTGTTTTAATACGAATCCCGTAGCCCTGTCAAAAACAAAGAACAGTGCTGCTATGATGAGTATATGTATGAGAATCTTCTTCATGTCAGAATTGGAAATAGATAAACTGGTTATTATCGAACACGCCGAAGAGCAGGATGGCCACAATTTCTATGGCTAATGTGAGTTCCCAACGCCAACGGTTGATGAGCTTGGGTAAAGGTAACTGGTATTTAGGGAACCATTCCTCCTGAATGTCTACATAGATGAGGGCAATGAGACAGATGGTGGCATTGACCATCGATGACAGATCAGTGAACAGTCCTCCCTGCCAGTGTGTCGCAATACGTTCACAGATATGCCAGAACTCTGTCATAGATGCTGAGTGGAAAAGCATCAAACCGAAAGTAACAACAAAATAAATGCCAATCATCTTGATGACATATTGTTGTTTTGGCCAACCGTGGGCATTGACCTTGATTTTACGTTTCTTAAAGAATCCGCCACCAACCATGAGGGGGATATACCAAAGACCGTGATAGATGCCGAAGAGGAAGAATGTCCAGTTTGCCCCGTGCCACATGCCAATGAACATCATATTCAGCATGATGGCGATGATGGTGCCGTAAATGCCTAACTCACGGAACTTGATGTTCAGTGGCAGGAACACATAGTCGGTCAGCCAACTTGTCAATGTCATGTGCCAACGACTCCAGTACCCAGCGATGTCGAGCACGAAGAAAGGACGCTTGAAGTTCTCTGCCACCTTGAATCCTAACATGAGCGCCACACCGATGGCCATCTCACTGTAACCGCCGAAGTCGGCATACATCTGTAGCGGATAGAGTAGGGAGGCGAAGAGGATAGAGATGGCAGAGTGATGGTCGTAATTGTCCCAGACTGCACTGACGTATAGATCGAGTCGGTCAGCGATACACATTTTCAGGAACATACCCCACAGCACCCTGCGGAAACCTGTCATCAATTGGTCAGGATTGAAGCGTCTGGCTTCATTTGCCTGTGTCAGGAACGGCTTCGGCCGGTCTATAGGTCCTGAGAGAATGGTTGGGAAGAAGGCAATATAGTTGGCGAAACTGATGATGTCCTTTTCCGGTACAATCTTACCATGATGGATGTCCAACACATAACTCATCAGTTTGAAAGTGAAGAAACTCAGTCCGATAGGAACCACTAAATGGACTGCGGTCCAACTCATGTGGATGCTGAATAAGGAGGCCAATGAGGCTATGGAGTCAACAAAAAAGTTTAGGTACTTAAAATAGAACAATGCACCAATGCCGATAATCACTCCGACAGTGGTTAATAAACTCGCTTTCCGTCCGTTATTCTGGTTCATATAATGGTAAATCCCTTCGCCGAGCAGCCAGAATACCAGCGTCAGAATGACAAGCAGTGCTGTCATCTTGATGTCTACTTGTGAGTAGAACCAATACGAACAACCCAATAGGAACACATTCTGTATGGTCTTCCTCGTCTGATACAAGTAGTATATGACAATGACTATTAGGAAAAACCACAAGAAAGCAAGTGAATTAACCACCATAGTTATTTATTTTTTTGCAAAAATAACAAATTCTATCGAAATAGCAAAAAGATCCTTCATTTTTTGTAATTATGAATTTCATACCATAGGTAGTTTGTTATTGTAATTATTCCATGATAAATAAATAGTTAATGATAAGAATATTGATATAAATATATATGCTACGAAACTCCATATACCCCAAATATAATACATGGGTAAGGTTATATCACGGACGATAGGGTGTATTATTAAGAGATATAAGGATGCATTTCCAATTATTTTTGTCTTTTCCCATAATCTTGATGGAATCATTTTTACAAATGATATTGCAATGGTGATGACGAAAATAGGTGCTAATAGCCATAAGTAATAGCTTTTTCCACTTAATATTAGCATTATCAGAGATAACATAAATATTGTGAATAATACAGGATGATTATAATGGATGTCGTATTTGCTTATTTTTTTAGATGCAATTATACCTATACATAATGGTGTTGCCCATCCGATAACATTACATTTTGTCCAAACTATAATATTTTGATAATCGTGTAATAGGCCCATAAGAGTTAATGAAATAGTTGTGAAACTTACTATGTATAATATAGGACGGCGATGAATAATGAATATATATATAAGATAGATTTGCATTGTCATACCAAAATACCAATATGGACCAGGAGAAAAATATAGTTCATGTGGATATGCTAAATTGAGAAGCATGGAACATTGTAATATAAAACGTGGTATTGAAAATGAAACTTCTTTATGAAAACAGTACATTATAATAATATACGTTATGGTCCCTAACAGAATAGGATAAAACAATTTTTTGTAATGTGAAATAATAAAATCTTTCTTCTTTATTTTTATCTTTTCACTATATTTAATCGACAAACCATATCCACTAATGAAAACGAAAATAGAAACGCCGAGATGCCCCCAATATGAAAAAAGATTAATTAAGAAATTTGAGGTAAAAATGTTGTTTGAAAAATATATGTCATGTTCCAAATGATATGAAAATTCATTTTCGAGGGCAGCAAATGGTATTTTGTGGGCGAAATTATGTAGTACAATAATAATAATAGCAATAGTCCTTAAAGCCGAACACTCTAATGATGTAAGGTGAAAGAAATACTTTTCAGACGTTTTCATATACAAATGAGCAGATTAATCTGAACAAATGGTGTCAAATTGATAGCACCAATTATGAATAGGATAGGTCTTCCCTTGAATGATTATAGTGATGGAATCGCCTTGAGAGTCACGTAGGTTCCCACGTGGACCATGTAGGCGACCACTTTTCATCTTTTCTCCATTGATGGCATAGCGAACGCGGCATCCCACAGGAGATTCATGGCATACCAGATGTATGCGGTCATCTTCTAAGAATACATGTTCAATGATATTACGGTTATCTGGTGTGATAACACTAAAACCGTAATTACCAGTATTTGCTACTTGAATAGTGTCAAAAGTTAGAGGAGGACATGGAATACTGAAATCAATAACAACCTCATTATTATGGCATTGAACTTTTAGAGGGAGAAGGCCACGCTCATGTTTCTGGTGTTTGAGTATGTTTAAGGCGGCAAGCGCAATTAGTATACCATGTTTTTTTTGGCTGATGCCATCGATGTGAATGATTTCATTCACAAAGTCATATGGATAGGTTGGGCCGCTTGCGTGGAATTGTGGATGATCACGAACCAGTTCCAATTGTGTCTGGGATACCTCTGTCTCAGGACATATATAAGCCAGTGGGTTGAAATCTTTTGCTCTTGTGACAGGATTAGCCTGATAGCAGATGAACTCAATGTCTTTTTTTTGACCAGTTATCTTTTTGACGTCGTTATCAATGTCTTTTGTAAATTGCAAAAGTAATTGGCGGTAGTTGGTTCCTGGATAACTTGTCACGTCTGTCTCACCTTGCATCCAACAGATGGCAGGTACTACGAAATCCCATCCTTTACTTTGGGCAGATTTGTAAGCCGTTTCGATGTCTCTGATGAATTTCAGGTAAGGCGCACTACCTTTTCCTAAGTTGGCAATAATAGTGCCGTCTTGTCCGCCAGGAAAAATACAGATGATGGTATCTTCACCTGTATGGTCTGCCAACCATTCTGCCATAGAATACACAGAGAGCTCAAAAGAACGCTTTTGATAACGTACCATTTTTTTCGCAAATTGCTTCGTAGTGTTCAAATCAAAATAGCCGAAGCGATGATCCATATTCTCCGTAACTATACGTCCTCCCGCATAATTGGCTAATGAGTCGAAATCTGTGATTCTTTGGGCGTCCTCTCCTAATGCCAGACTCTGTCCATAGACAGGAATGCAGATGACAGTCTTGTGCTCATCCATTTTATGGCATGCAGTGAGCACTATTAACAAAAGAAATATGAGCCATTTCATCACTTTCATGGATGCAAAGGTACGAATAAGTGAGAGAATAACCAAATGAGATATGAAAAAATGTTGTAATACTTTGTGTTCTTACTTTTTTTTTCTACTTTTGCATGGAAATTTCATTAGTTATGAAAAGAGAACCGAATTTTGAGGTGATGCGAACTGTTGCTATGTTTTTCATAGTTGTTTATCATTGTCTGACTCATGGCATCGGTGATGGATATGGTTTTAGTGTTCATAACCCTGTGTCGTTGTCTAATATTCTGTTCTCAGACTTTTTGCTGGTCTTTAGCAGTATAGCAGTTAATCTTTATGTAATGGTTTCTGGTTATTTCCTTGTGGATCTGAGTTTTAAAGCGAGTAGGATAATTCGGACTTGGACGTATGCTTGTTTCTATTCCGTTGTCATTGCCATATTTTTAATGTCCTTGCAGTTAATACCTTTCAGTATAGTTGCAGTGGGAAAAAGTTTCTTCCCAATTAGCACAGATGCCTATTGGTTTGTGACACAATATATTGGTTTATTGATTCTTTCACCGTTCTTAGCTTTGTTGGTCAAAAAACTGACTTATAAGCAGTATCTCTGGTTCTTAATAGGAGGCGCTTTTATGTGTTTGGCCATTATTCCCGATTTTCCTTTGGGTAAGCGCTTCCATGTGGCTCATGGCAATTCAGTGTGGTCTTTTGCCTACTTGTTTCTGGTGGCAGGATTTATCAAGCATTATCTAAAAAAGGTTTCAATGTCGTGGTTGTTGACAGCAATTTTGTTTGTCACGTTGTTGACGATGGGTTGCGAAGTTTTCTTTGGACATCATGATGATTCCGTCTCTCTGTTCTGGTTTAATTACAATGGTCTTCCATTCATTCTCTCTGTGCTTGTCTTTATCATGATTAGACAAATGCGGATGTCTGAATCTGGTTTGTGGAATGTATTGGTAAAACTAGCACCTTATTCATTTGGTGTCTATTTGATTCATGATCAATTGATGGTGCGTGGCTGGCTATGGAGTCATGTTCCAATTACATCCTTCTGCGACCAATGGATATATCCTTTTGTAGTAATAGGCTTGTGTGTACTTATATTCCTTTCTTGTGCATTCGTTGATTCCATCAGAAAGAGATTGTTTGCCATGCTTGGGATGGATAAACTGATCGCAAAGACAGACAGATGGTCTCTTCATCTTTGAAAATCAAAAGAAAACCCAATTTCCTTGGCCATTTCTAAGATCTTCTGTGTTTTATCTGCTGAGAAACTCTCAGGAATGGATGAATGTGTTCCGAAAATGACGAATGCTTTCTTGTCGTATGCTTTTTGTAGCAGTGTTCGCATGGCAATAAGGTCTGTACCCGTTCCGATACTGATACGCCCCAATTGAAAAACATGCCTATCCGGATTGACGAGACAGGCTCCTGATATCATCTGGCAACCTTGTTGTGCAATGACTTTTCGGATGGCTCTTGTGTTACAACCGTGAGGTGGAATAACTATTTTTAGAATCTTAGTGGTATCATATCCTTGCTCATCAAGTCTTTGGATACTTTGACGGATGTCATTCTCAATCTGTGATTCGTTCCAGTCTTTCCATCTTTCATGACGCAGTCCGTGCAGTACGACTCCAGCTCCCTGCCGTTGCCATGATGCTATGGAGTCTGCGACGGCAGGTTCCATCTTATCAGCTATAACTGCAAAGACGGGCTTTATCCCAACTTTATCTGCGATTGACTTCACCTCGAAAACGCCTTCAGTGCTATCGTCATCAATCCACATGGCATGAGCCTTCTCGTCTTCTGAGGCTCCATGCCATACATCCAATAACCCAACGTAGATCGTTTGCTTACTCCATTCGTTACCGATAATAGGTGCCCGACACCAAAGAATGAAAGCTATGACAGCAAGCATTAATAGAATGAAGAATGTTTTTCTCATCATTTTATTGAATGTCTCTGTTGCTGAAATAGTCACTGTAGATAATCCAGTCAGACATCTCTTGAATGTCGCCTGTAACAGAGCTATGATAGTTTTTATTTAGCAAGGTGTGTCCAATTCCTCGCCATTGGCTCTGAATACCCATGATATCGAGGATGGTGGTGTACACATCCAATTGGTTGCATTCTCCCGACCATGCATTAGAGTTGTCTATACCTCCATTAACGATATAGATGGGTATCTCCCGACTGATTTTATCATCCATTCCCAAATAATCAGGATGGGCATCATGGTCAGAGACAATGACAATCAAACTATTGTCATATTGACCTTTGTCTTTTAAATCATTCAGATATTTCCCTATCTGAATGTCTGTGTAGTGACAATTGGTCAAATAGTTCTTGTATTCTTGAGGAAGACTTTTATCCGTCAGATGGAATCCATGTTCAATGAAACTGTTAAATGGCTGATGCATGGACATGGTTAGTATCAGCGAGAAGAACGGCGGTTTGTTCGATTCGTCTTTCTTCGACGCATATCTGAATATCATTTCGTCTGTCAAAAAGGCTCCGTTTTCATTGTCTTTCATTTCTGCCTGGTAATCCAGCATGGAGTATAGTTTGTCAAAACCATAAGAATCCGACATCGCCTGCTGATCCCATAAGGACGGGTTTGTTGGAATAATGGTCAATGATTGGAGGTCTGGATATGCTTTTTTGATTTGTTCTGGTAGGCCGATGATGCAGTTCTTCTTGGCTTTGCTGACTGTGATCTCAGAGTGCAGCGGCAGTAGGCCTGCCATATAGATCAACTGTCCGTCGGATGACTCACCAATGGATACATTGGGAATCATGTGCCCATTATAATATACATTGCTGTCTCGTTTGAGTTTGTTTAGATTGGGCGTAATTTCTTGACCGTCAACGACCAAGTCTGATGTGACGGATAAATAAGACTCTACAAGAATAAAAATGACGTTCTGAATGTTATTCGGTGCAGTCCGTCCTGTAATTCTCTGGCTATGGTCGGAATACTCTTTTTCTATGGCAGCTTCTTGTTCTTTGGTTAATTCTATTTTACTTTTGCGCTTCAATTGGTCAACGAATAACTTCCTGAAAAATCCTTTATGGTACACAGTCCAGTTGGGCCACATGGAGTCCATCTTTGCCGGTGTGAAGACGGTTTTTTCGAGTTCATAGACAACACCAATATGGGGATGAAAAGCATATATGCAGTGAACCGTCAGACTTATGAGAAGACCACATAACCAAATATAGAATAATGTCCGAAGGCTCTTGCTTTTTACATCGTGATGCTTGCTGCGGAAACAGATCCAGCAGAAGGTAATAATTACCAATGGATAGTAAATGTCAATAAGTCTAAAACCCGCGGTCATGCTGTCGAGGACGATGGGGTCTGACAGGTTCCCTGCCAATCCGATAGACGACCATGATAGATACTGATGGAAAAAACGGGCATAGAAAACATTGCAGAATGACCATAAAAGGGTTATGACAAATGTAATGACCAGACTGGCTCTAAGTCTTCGTAGTGTGATGAGCCATGAAACCAACAATATAAATGTGACATCAATCAGACATGCCAGGAGATTGTCAAAGAAAGATGATACGAAGCATCCTACTTCCAAATCGATAGTGTGCAGGAAATATTGGTGTAAGAATATCATGTTCATCATTGACATCATGAACATTAATAGGAACTCCGCATTGATATGTATTTTAAAAAGTTTCATCTCTTCAATATTTATATCCAGATTTTCATGTCTTGTCTGCAATAATTAAATGTGTCGCATCCTTTCTCGCTAATCATATCGTATATTCTGCTGGCATATACGATATCGTGAAGAGCTAATCCGTAATTGTAACAGAGAATGCGTTCATCTTGATTTTCTCGACCGGGATTCCGGCCTAATAGCACATGATGCAGCTCATCGTACTGACGGAACTTAGAGAAATATTTCCAATTCCTTATCTGACCAGTATCGTCTCCAAATACCTTGTCAAAGAATAAATCACAGTTCTGAAATCCTCGTACATGAACAGGGATGACGGTAATGCCCTTCCTAAACAGAGCCTCATCTGGGAATAAAAGGTCTGTTGCGACTGTGACACATGAAATCACAACGTCAGCTTCAGAAAGGAATTCCTCTTTTGTGTCGATAATCTCAAAAGTAACATTTCTCGCATCCTTAAAACGATCGGCAAATCTTTCTGCCTGGTCTTTGTATCGCATCAGGCGGATTTTGATATTCCTATTTTTGTTGTGTGCTATCAGACATAAAGCCGTTGCCCTTGCGATATTACCAAGCCCAATCATTGAATAGGTGTTAGTGCCTTCTTTCTGGAATAGTCTGGTAGCTAATGTCGCTACAGCACCAGTTCTCATCGCTGTGATCCAGTCCCCATCCATGATGGCAAGAAGATGTCCAGTATTGGCATCATATAGATAGATCATGCTGGATAAAGCTGGATTTTGACCTTCTATCCTATTGACCACTTTAATGCCGAATCGTTTCTCTCCTTCTTGTTCAGGTAGCAGACAGGGCATAGTGGTTATAAAATCTTCACCTTGTGGGTGAACGCTTAGTTTTGCTGGCATTTGTACATCATCTTTCATGCGGAATCCTTCTTCTACCCATTTGATGCATTCATTGGGTGAGATGCCTAATGCTTTAATCCTATCCTGCTGGATAATAGCTATTTTATCTATTGTCATGGCCCGATTGTGCTAATCCTTTTAATCCTTCAATAAGCCTCAAATTGTCTTCGTGATTCCTCACTGCGATACGCATATATTGTTTGCCGTCGAAACCAGGCTTGTTACTACAGTCTCGCGTCAGGATATTATGATGCTTCAGCATATATAGTACCACCTCGTTAGCAGTCCTTGGAGGCAGAATCTCGCAGAGGAAATAGTTGGCCTGTGAGGGCATGACACGCAGGAAACTGATACCCCTTAACTGCTGCTCAAAGTCGGCCCGTTCTTTCAGGAACTTCCCACATGCCGTCTTGTAGTCCTTTTCGTACTTGTTGTAGATTTGCATGAAGAATTCTGCGAAAGCATTTAGGTTCCAGATAGATACCTGCTTTTTTAATCGCGATATTATTTCTTTGTCTGCCGAGGCGAGGATGCCTAATCTGATGCCTGGTACACCAAACGACTTCGAGATGCTCTTTATGACAATGAGCTGCGGATATTGCTCTAATAGTTTATCATGTAGCAATGAATTATTCTCCCAGTCCTCGCTGAAGTCCACAAAGCTTTCGTCAATCATCAGACGGATACCTTTCTTCTTGCTCCACTCGCATAGTCTGAGCAGATCAATCTTTGGGATGAAGTTGCCTGATGGATTGTCTGGATTAATAATTAATAAAGTGTCAACGGGGTTTGCTCCAAAGAAATCCATTAACTCATCGGCACTGTAACGATAGGTGTTGTCCTTCGGAACAAATGTCACCAGACTCTCCTTCGGCAGACGGTTAGGATATTCCTCAAAGGTTGGACGGATAGTTCCAACCTTGCCCGTCATGTCTTCCATCAAAGCCTTAATCAGTTCTGCTGCGCCATTGCCTGGGATGATATAGTCCTCGCTCACACCGAAGCACTTGCTGGCGATGATGGTGTTCACCTTCATGCCCGAAGGGTATTGCGTCAGAAGAGTTTGGAAATTTGCCCGCATTTCATCTACCACACGTGGTGTCGGGAAGTAAGGGTTTACCAAGTAGCAAAAGTCGAGCATCTGAGGGAAGCGCCAGAATCCCCCGAATCGTCCGTAGTATTTCCTTAACAGGTCTTTTTCGTCAGCAAAGAGGGCCTCGGCGATATCGAGATCTTGTTTATCGTCAATCTCATACCATTTCTCGTTGGTGACGGGAAGGGCCTTCAGGTCATGACTATTCAGAAAAGAGATGATACGCAGTACATTCTCATAATATTCATTATTTCCGACAGCCTTCGAATAGGCTTCAAGGAAAGGTACATATTTGGTTTGTGAGAACTCGCGACTGAACTTGTAAATATTGACGGTCTTGTAATAACTGTCCGTCTCGTTGTAGTCGAAGGCGGCCTTTGGCACAAAGTTCACAATGTTGTTGTCGTCGTCAAGACGCACCATCGTTCCGTCCATCCAGGTTTCGTACTTGGCGACAAGGGCAAGATTGGGGTAGGGGTTCTCTGTCAGCAGAGAGAACATCCCGTCATCAAATATTAGGTCGCTCTCGATGAGCAGGGTGTCATCTTCTTGCAGTTTGTCTTTGGCTAGCGCCAATGAATAAATATTATTGGTTTTGTCATAGATGGGATTCTCGACAAACTCAATCTTCAGTTGATTATCATATCTGTTACCAATATAGTCTATCAAGTTCTGTCCCTGATAACCCACAACGATGACAACCCTTTTGAGTTTCAGTTTGGATAATTGTGACAACAAACGATCTATCAGGCGGACGCCATTAACAGGCAACATACACTTTGTGTTATCCTTTGTGTATTCGCCCAACCGGCGTCCCATACCTGCTGCCAGAATGATTGCTTGCATACTTTGTAATCCTTATTTTTCTGCAAAAATACGAATATTCTCCGAATAATCAAAATTTTGGGAATTATTTTGTAACTTTGCACACATGAACAATGGAAATTCAATATCCCAGTATGAAGTCATTCGGCAACTGAGGTTCCCGATGATCGTATTAGTCACCTTTGCACATAGTTATGGTAAGGTGGAGGAGGGGTTTTCGTTGTTGGCATCGGAATGGAATACCTATGAGTTCTTGAAACTGTTGGTGAGTCAGACGCTGGTGAAGGTGGCAGTGCCGATATTCTTCATCATGTCTGGCTATTTATTCTTTGCCAATGTCGACAAGTGGGATGTCGTCACCTACAAAAAGAAGTTATTGCGGAGAATCAAGACGTTGCTGTTACCTTATCTGATCTGGAATCTACTGATGGCTGTCAAACTGAAAACGTTCAGTATGAGTATGTTTTGGGCGTATTGGGATTCTGCAGGAAAGCAGATTGACTGGTTTGGGCATGAACAAATGATGACGGCGCCTGCCAACATGCCATTGTGGTTCCTGAGAGACCTGATGGTGGTCTCACTGCTTACACCTATTATATATATATTAGTAAGAAGGTTGGGTTATTGGCTGATGGCTGTGCTAACTGTGCTATATCTCTTAGGCGTCTGTGCCTTCATTCCAGGTCTCTCGGCTTATGCTGTCTTTTTCTTTACCCTTGGAGCTTATTTGAGTATCCGAAAAAAGAATTTGATTGAAAACTTCAAGCGATTCGAATGGCCAGCCTATGGGCTCTCCATCATATTAGGTGTGGCTATGATGATAGCTTACAGCACACCAGTCTTTTCCTCCTTGATGCTCTGCTTCCGCCTTACTGGAGCCATCGCCGTGTTCTGTCTTGCATCAAGAATCCTCTCTGCCACCAATAAAAGGCTTCCGTTGGTTGTCTGCAATTCAGCCTATTTCATCTATCTGGCTCACTATGTATTCTTTTTCTATTTTATAGATACGGCTTTTTTTGCTCTTTTCGGCACTTCTGTCTTAGCCTTATCCCTCCATTACCTTTTGGTTCCGTTGTTAAAGGTATTCCTGATGATCATTGTCTATCTAATCTATACAAAGATGATGGCCAAGGGAACCTCAGCTAAATAAGAAGGGATTACAAGCTAATATACTCGGGAATTTTAATTAGGTTCATCGGGGTATTGCCTTTAGGCACACTATAGCGTGCCTAAAGGCACATCATTGCTTGCCTTAAGGCAAATGGCCATTTGCCTTAAGGCACGGGAATACTTATAAGTTGATATTCTCTATCTGAGATTTTTATATCTCAGTGTAGATGTGGGCATGGCTGACACGAGACATTTGCAATTTCGGGTTCTCGCCAGTGCACCAAAGATTCAGCTGCTTACGGGCAGAGTGTTCTGTCAGGTGGCTGTAGTATGCAAAGCTTGCAACTGTTGTGTAGCCGTTATTAGCTTTAATACTTTTCTGTAATGCCTCTTCTAAATGCTGGATGTTGTTCATAACGCGACTGGACAACGGTTTACGGATGTAGCGGAAACCGTCACTGCCAATCTCTGTATCCAACTCCTTTTCAAACTGTTTTGTTGGTCTGTAGTCAATCCCTTTTAATACCACATCATCATGTTTGATGTTATCAGGGTTTGTAATGTCACGTTTCAGTTCTAACTTGGCAGTAAATGTGCCGATAGGTGTTTCTATGCGATAGCCTTCCGCCATCCATTTGGGGGCAGCTTCCATAAAGGCTTCAAACATACGTGTCATTTCTCCCTTGCGAATTGAATACTTATCGCCATAATAGGTTTCTAACTCATCGAGCGTCCTCTTCAATCCGCTCTGCGGTATCACGTAGAGTAGTGACTCGCCATTCGCATTCTTCTGTGGTGTAGGGTGAGCCTCAAAAGGCATACCATATTTCTTCCTTGGCATATTACAACAGGTATATTATGATGAAAAATGAAATAATCCAGCCAGCAATGCAGAACTGGATAAAATGATCCTTGACAAATGATTTCGTGGGACTGCCACTGTGATTGAAGACAATCATGTTCTGCAGATAACGAAGTAATCCTGCTAACACCCAACCTGATGTCAAGTAGACATAACGGGTGCCCATCCGATCAATGACCTCAGGAGACATGGTGTACATGATATAGCACACCATCGTGATGGATGCTACGATAGCTGTTGCTTCATTGATGAAGATCTTGTTATAGCCTGTAATGGAGACGCGTGGCTTTGTACCTGTCTGTTCATAGATGCGATAGTCGTCGTTGCGTTTTGTCAATGCCAGAAACAGAGTAACAAGGAACGTCATCATGACAAGCCAATGGGAAACCCAAATGTCTGTTGTCATACCTCCGATGAGTACACGCATGACGAAGCCGACAGCAATAATGGATACGTCAAGAATGGCTGTCTGTTTCAATTTCAGACAATAGGCTATGTTCATCAGCCAATAGCTTACCATTATTATATATAAATAAGGTGTGTTCGGACTCTTGGTCAGCGGAAGTAGTGCCAACGCCGCAATCATACAAAGGACCATCATCAAATAACCTGCAGTCACAGAGACTGCTCCAGAAGCAATCGGACGCTTACACTTTTTCGGATGCTGACGGTCTGCCTCAATATCCTTCAGGTCATTAAAGCAATAGATGGAACTTGAAATCAGACAAAACGCGATGAAGACAATCAGTGTCGGCCATAGGTATTCGGCCTTCAGCAGATTGTTGCTGAAGAAGATAGGTGCAAAAACAAACGTGTTTTTGATCCATTGTAAGGGGCGTAAAAGTTGGATATATTTTGTCATGATGTTATTTCTGTTGTCTATTTCCTGTTGCAAACTTAACAAATTTGGGGAACAGACGATTCATGATTGCATAACTTAAAAGGCAAAGAGACACAACAACGATAAAAGTCATCCAATAAAGAATAAAATGAGTTACATCAGATACTTTACCAAAATAGTGCATACAAAGCCTACGCAGGGCAATGGCAAAATGATCGTGAGTGGCGAATACCCAGAATACGGAACCTGTTAAAAATGTGTTGATTTTTGTTTTATCTCCTTTAACAATAATATCTGCCAATACTAGAAATGCAAATATATTGAAGATTAAAGATAATCTATGTACGTAAAATGCTCCAAAAAAAGAGATTACACTATGGGTGAATAGGTCAGCAAACGACAACAATGCCCAGAATGAGAGAAATAATGTTCGTTCTTTTGCGATATGTTCCAGCGGGTTGATGTCATGGATCGCAAAATATGCACCAAGATTAAAGAATAGTATACTCTCTGCCAGTAAGGCATTATGATGGAGAGACATCCACCAAACAACTAATAATAGAGGGAAAAGAAATGTAAGATGCTTATTAAGATAATACCAAAGAGGAGATACTAAACAGAGTAGGAACAGATTTCTAACATACCAATATGTGCATAGTATAGGACCATTATTACCTTCATTATATTCACCTCGGTCTATATATGCTCTTATATAGTCAATGATGCCATAATCACTTATATTCTTACCTAAGATATCCAAAGGATGTCCTATCCAAAATAATACTAAATAGATGGCCAGAAAAATAGAGTTCCATAATAGATAGGGATACAACAGTGTGTGTACTCGTGACTTGATTCGTTCTATATATGATTTCTGGCTGATATAGAAGAGAAAACCAGATATAAAGAAGAATGCTGGTACGCCAGATTCGCCTAACCACAAACCGAAAGGATATACTATATTAAAATATAGTTGATGATTTTCTCGGTGTGGTAGAGGGACTGTGCAATAACAATGGAGCAAAACGACGCACAGTATCAGAGGAAAACGTAACCATGATATTGCTACGGATAGACGTTGGAATTCAATAGTCTTTGTTTTCATTGTTATTATTAATTAGTTGCTTCGTGATTACATCAACAATCGCACTATCAAGTTTGGCGTAGCCAACAGAATTGAGATGCATTCCATCCTTTAAATATAGATGTTGCAGATCATCTTGATAGTTGTTGTTCCATGATTTGTATTTGATAATACTTATCTTATTGTGATAACCTTTTTGGTTGACCAGTTCCTGTAGGGCATCTCTATACATCTGTTTGCAATCTACAGGGACGTTATTAATAAACATTGTAACGTCACGTAATATTTTTCTTAGAGATTTCTGCCAATTATATGCTTTTTGGATATCGTAGTCTGGGATTTCAAGAATGATAGGATGGATATCATTGGCCAATAAGAATTGGATGATTCCTTTCATACTATGACGATAGTATGAAATACTCATTTTCTTATAAGTGTCATTGATGCCGGCAGATATAAAACAATACTCGTAACTACGCTTTTGTAGGAAATTCTTGAAATCAGCGTTGTCAAACATGTTTTCATATATCTCCTTACTGGTTAACCCACAGATACCGTATGAATGCACCTTTATAGGCTGATGAAGGAGACCTTCTAATAGCTGTGGAATAGTGCAATCATGTTCGTTGTGAAAGTTTGCCCAACTGTCACCGATATATGCGATACGGAGGGTGTCGTCAGACTTCTTCATCTGGTATGGCTCCCTCAGACAAGGTGGGGCATAGTAACGGTATGCGCCATAAGCCATAAGCATACAAACAATGCTTATAATTAGCAAAAAGGTATATTTAATCTTTTTCATCTGTTGCCTGATAGGATTCTCTTGATGTTAGGAAGATACTTGTCCATAAGAAGATAAATGCCAATGCTTAAAAGGATTGAGATAATTACGCATATGAAGTATAGAAGAATATGGATGGAATCTGCTGCATCAGTAAATTGAGCAATGCATATCTTTCTAAGTGCAATCACAATCGGGTAGTGTACACAGAATACTATGAATGCTGCATTTGGAAGCAACTTATTGTTATATCCACGCAGTGTACACCAATCCGCAAGAATAAATAGTGCTGGGATGTTGAAGATGAGTGAAAGTCTGTGGATTTGCAGATTAACTGATGTATAATATATCGTATGGCTGACAATGTCACAGATTGCAAAGATGAGAAAGAGAAGGAGAAACAACAGTTTTTGTTTTATAACCGTCTGAAGGGGATTAATGTCGAAAATGGAGAAATAGGCACCAAGACTGAAGAACAGGATCGTTTGGGGGATAAAGGCATTATTATAGGATGTTATCCACCAAAAGGTAATGACCAATAGAAATGCTTCTCTCATGTACCTTATTATATAATATAAAATGGGAGAGAGTATGGACATTATTATTAGGTTTCGGACATACCAGAGCGGACAAAGCAGAGGTGCAAAGTCACCATTGTTATACGATCCTCTGTCCCAGAATAGTCTAAGGTAGTCAATGAATGTATAGTCAGTAATGCTTCTGCCAATAATGTCTTGTGGATATCCAATACCCCAGATTATGAGATATATTGTCAGCAGTATGAGATTCCATAACAGATAGGGAATTAGTAATGAATGGACTCTTGTTAGTAACTTTTGAGAATAGTTTTTCTTGCTTAAGAAAAACAAGTAACCGGAAATGAGGAAGAACCCGGGAACTCCTGTTTCGCCAAGCCATAGTGAGAATGGATACAGAACCTTAAAGTAGGTCTCATGGTTACCCTCAAACCTCTGCACAGAATAACAGTGTAAGAGAATAATGAGGAATATCAGTGGGAACCTCAACCATGTGATGGCATTGGAAGTACGCAGTTGGTAATTAGTATAATCCATGCAATTGAAGTATTTTTTTGCAAAAATACTGTTTTTTCAGAATTTAATTACTAAATTTGCAAAAAAAAATGAGATTAAAATATCCATTAGTGTATATTTAATAATATGAGGAAGTATATTGTTGTAATATTCGTTTTGTTGTTTTCAGTTGTTGCTTTTGTATGTTATTATTCTCATAATCCTTGTTACAAGCCTGCTGAAATGCAAACTGGTCTGAGTGTATTGCATCATAGCGACGATACGATAAGGGTGGCTTATCTTGGTGATAGTTGGGCACATAACCATAAAGAAATGAAATGTATTATAGATTCTATTATATATGATGAGATAAGAAAACCAGTTCTAATTAGGAACGCCGGAGTCGGAGGACTTACTAGTAAAGAAATCTATAATGGTATTTTTAAGAATAAAGAAATGAGATCGGTTATAGAGTGGGGGCCGGATTTCTGTTTTGTGTCAGCAGGCATTAATGATTCTAATATAAAATATGGTAGTGATAATTATAAAGAAAATATGCGAATATTGATTTGTTTGCTACTTGAAAATAATATAACTCCTGTGATTTTGGAAATACCATATTATGATATATATCATGCATTCTGGAAAATGTCTTTTGTCCCTTTGATTAGAAGCATTCGATCTATACTTTGGACACAGTCTTCCATCAATTGTATTGATTCATATTCAAACTCATATAATGACTTGATAATTGAGCAGCAGTGGCAAAATGATGTAATCACTATCAGACGTAACGACTGGAATCCCCAAGGCTATAAAGGTCAAAAAGAGTTGTACACATCGGATAGGATGCATTTAAATCAAGATGGTTATTTAAAACTTGATTCATGTATTTCATCTCATATTGTTGCGTATCTCAAGCATATGAATGTCAAATCCGATAATTAGTGCACTGATGGGGTGTCTTTCGACAGCGTGAAAAACGCTCTCAGAGTACTAGTACTCTGAGAGCGCTATGAGCGGTACTCGCGAAGCGCTCCGCGCGGTATCGTCAGTGCGCTACAGCAATAATCTTTTATCCCAATATTACTTTTCTTAGAAAATTGTTTTTATGTAATAGAACAGATAGGATTGTTCCGCCCGACAAAGTTATTATGATCCCACAAATACCACCAAGAATGCCGACTTCATTTGCATTTGTGAATTTACAATATGCCATCGATGCTTCCCGAATAAAAAGTGTTTCTATACAGAAAATAGTAAGCGAATGTTTGCCAATGATGGCTAAGATTTGGCCAATCTTGGTTCGTTCTATTTTTTTAGAGCTCCATAATACAAATATACATCCTGAAATAGCCATTATATAGTAAATGATAAAAGAAGTTCCATATTGTCTTACTGAAAAATTAATATCTCCGGCAACATAAAAGAGTAATGAGTAGATTAATATGCAAATAAGTGTTTCATATTTTCCCCATGATATGATGTTGTGTGTATTTGCATAATACCCAGCAAACATAATTAACGAAGATAGAAATGCTGTATCAATACTCCATGGTAATAGTATGGGGAGTTGAGATAATATGTAGGTTAAGCATAAATAAATGAAAATAATTAAACTTTTGTTTTTATTGAGGAGAAGAATATAATAAAGAAGGTAGGAGACAAGGAGGGATGTTATAAACCACATAGGGTAATTTCCCCAGATGAAGAGATTATAATTATTTTCAGACTCCAAAGGGAAAATGCTGTAACGAGAATATAAGATTCCAAATAGTCCAGTTATTGACCAACGTCGATAATATAATAATAGAAGTATATTAAATTGGATGTATGGAATTAGTAATTTCCTTGCACGTTTCTTGATGTTTTGAACTATTGAGCAATTCAAAGAAGATGTGGTCATATATCCAGAGCAGAAATAGAAAATTGGCACATAGAAACCAACTGACCATATCATGAGGTCATGAGCTTGAGTATGGCTACACACTACTAATATAATTCCTATCCCTTTTGCAATATCAATAAATAATAGTCTTTTTCTTTCCATAGATGTGACGAAGATGATTAGAAAGATTTTTTGAATAGTTTTCTGCACCAATCATATTGACATGTCCTGTGTCATAAAAGAATTCAGGATGGCTTTGATAATAATTGTTGTTATTGTCTATCAGGCAAGGAGTATTGTAACGATTACATAAGTCTTTTACAGCGTTGACACATGGAATAACCTCTTGCTTAAAAGACGAAAGAGTTGGTGGAAAACAAATGACAACGTCAACATTCTTTGCTTTGCATTTCTTGATAATCCGTTCTATACAATCAAGTTTGGCCATAACAGGCTCATCATATCCTTCTATTTGATGTAGTTGTGGAATGATGGCTGGATTTTCTTTAGGAATGAAACCGTTTTCTGGATAAGTGGTGTTGTCAAATAGCATATATAGTAAAACGCGGACCCAGATTGTGTTATATCGTAAAAGATTGGAATGAAGAAGTAAACGATCGAAACCGCTAGTCTTGTTAAAATGTTCATCTATACTTGTGTATCCCATATCATAATACGGTTTTAATATATCATAGATACCATCTCCAATATTTTTGCCGACCTCTTCTGGCCTTAATCCAACAACAAAAGTTTTGGGAGTATGCCTTTGCAAAATGCAATCAATGATTGTTTCAAAGAAGAAAACACCTTGTCCTATTATGCCACCATTGTAGCAAGTCATAGACAGGCTGTCTTCAATAATCTCAGGATTCAAAGACGTTAATATGACACTATTTCCAATTAGTATAATATCAGTATCAACTTTTTTGATAAGTTTGTCAAGTGGTTGGTATCTACCTTTCAGCTCGAAATTTTTAATGTAATATTTGCAACTTATTCCAAGTGTGATGTCTGCAACAATCAGGCATATAATAATGCCTGTTATATAAATAACTACTTTTTTCATGATGTCAGAATTGGAAATAAATGAATTGTCCACTTTTGAATTCTGCGCATAAAAGAATGATTATTATGATTACAGCACTTGAGAGTATACTAATCCATGGATTTGGATTATGCATGAGGGATAGTTTTAATCGATACTCATCTTTTATTTCTTTGAGAAGCAAGATGCCAATCATTAATAAGGGTAAAACCAGTGAAGGAATACCGTCTCCTTTGAATAGTGGACCATGGTCTATGATAATATTGTAAATAATGGCTAATGCGTCATTGATAGAGTTCGCACGAAAGAATATCCATGCAAGTGAAATGAAGGAAGACGTAAAAATGATTCTAATTATTTTTGGTGTGATGGGCTTTTTCTTCGTAAGTTCTGAATAATAGGAATTACAAATGAGATATAGTCCGTGGAGACCACCCCAGCAGACAAATGTCCAATTGGCTCCATGCCAAAGGCCACTGGTCAACATCGTAATCATGAGGTTACGATAGTGTTTTGTCCGATTGCATCTGCTTCCTCCTAATGGAATATATACATAATCAGAGAACCAAGAGGATAATGAAATGTGCCAGCGTCGCCAGAATTCTTTTACAGATAGCGACAGATAGGGATGATTAAAGTTCTGCATCAGTTTAAATCCCAAACATTTTGCAGTGCCAATAGCTATAAGTGAATATCCTCCAAAATCACAGAATATTTGGAATGTGAAGAAGAAGGTTGCTAAAAGGAAACTGGTTCCGTTATGATTAGAGACATTGTTATAAACAGCATCAACATATGGTGCAACATTACCGGCAATACATAGTTTCATAAAAAAGCCCCAGATCATCATTTTTAATCCATCGATGAAGGAATCTCCATCAAAAAAGTGCTGGGTATGAAATTGTGGTAATAAGTTTTTTGCCCTTTCGATAGGGCCTGCAACAAGCTGGGGGAAAAATGACACAAATAGGGCATAGGTTACCAGATTATTTTCTGGTTTAATATCTTTGCGATAGACATCAATAATATAACCAATACATTGAAATGTGTAAAATGATATTCCTACGGGTAGCAGAAAGTCAGAATGAGGAATAGATAGTTTAAAACCTGTCAATAAAAACACCGACGTGATGGTGTTGATTGCAAAATTGAAATATTTGAAAGTAAATAGAATTAAAAGATTAATGACAATACACAAAGCGATGACCAATTTCTTTTGCTTTTCATTCTTATCAATCAGCAAAGCACATCCCCATGTTGAAAGTGATGTGATAATAATCAGAATGGCGTATGCCGGCTCCCAGCTCATGTAAAAATAATAGCTTGCTATTAATAATATGGTGTTCCGATACTTGGGCAGGATGCTCCAGTATAATATGCATATTATAGGGAAGAATAGTAAATATGTTAGTGAATTGAATAGCATTCGTTTTTTTGCAAAGATAATCTTTTTTTATACTGTTAGTTTATTTTGAATCTTTTATATTTGTTAAATAAGTAACTGATAGGATTGAGCATGATGGTCATAATCTTGAAATGTTGCGTCAGCCATGTCAGAAAGAAACATGTAATTAAAGATAAAACCAATAATATAACTTCATTAGATGAAATTGTTCCATTTGCAAATAAAGGCCTTAATGTTATGATTATTGATGTATGGTACATGAATATCGCTAATGTATAGGTGCCATATTTTGAAAAGAGAGGCTTTGCATAAACAATTCTCATTAATAAAGTCCCTACAACGATCGCAAAAATGTACATGAAAATCCTTGCTCCAAAATAGTTCAATGGTGAAATTGAAAAATTGTTATAGAAACTACCAAAATAAATGACTCTTCTGATATCGAAACTAAGAAAAGAATAGATGAGGAACCATAAACAAAACAGCATGAGAAAAGTTGACCAAATAGGAATCCTTCGGGAAAATGCTACCCAATGAGAGTCTTTCATATAATAGCCAATGAAGAAGAAAAAACCTAATGCTAAGAAACGACTAATAGTTCCATCAATATCCTTCACAAATCCACTGCCTAGTCCAAGTATTAGAAACAATATGAGAACAACCCATTTGTTGCGTTTTAACCATGAGTCTTTTGTGAAATAAATAATAAGACGCCATAAAATCAAACAAACTAAGTACCATAGTATCCCTTTTGGAATAAAAAGATCTGGGAACAAGGAAAAATGCCCCCCTAATAATGCGGGTTTGATACATCTGGCAAATTGGAAAACTATGTAAGTCTCGAAAATATGAGTCAATCCTAATAAATACTTTCTATTGTCTTTAAGGTGTGAAAAATATCCAGAAATTAGAACAAATAGAGGCATGTGAAATAGATAGATGAAATTGTACATAGTTTGGTTGAAACGGCTATTATCAACACATGTTTCAATCATGTGTCCATAGACCACGGTGAAAATTAACAAATACTTCAGCGAGTCCCAAAATGGATTTCTGTCCGTCACACTTCTATAATTTACTTTCATCTTGATAGCCTTTATTGTATTTTTGTGCAAAGATAATTATTTTTTTATTATTGAGCAAGGAATGTGTAATATTTCTCATTTACGTTCCTATTACAACGGGCATATGTAAACAATATAATATCCCATTCGAATTTAGACTAACCATATTATAGAAATAGGCTTTTTATTCTTTCTATTCCTATCTTGCAAAAATATGCTATAAGGATTGAAACACTAAAACTTACAAGTAGAAAAAAGAACTCCCAATTATTACTCATAGAAATCTCATAAGCGTTAAAGATGAATTCATGAACTATGTACAACTCCAAAGAATGTGTCCCAAAGAATTCTATCCGCTTAATATATGCCTCAGGAAGTCTTTCTATAAGTAATATGATTGTTACCAATAATACTGGAAGACCTACGGCTAAGGATAAAAGTACACATATGTGGCACCATTCCCCAATATAATTAAATCTAATCATCAGGTTAAGAAAAATGGCAATAATGAAGAAAAATGTACTAAAAAAAGCTCTACGTCTTGTAAAAACGAATTTTTTAATCCCGAATAAAAGTCCAGCAACGAAAACTGGTAAGCGCGCTATAGTCCACACTAGTATTCCTGCGGGAGAAAACCAATTAAAACCAACTTCTGGACTTATTACAAAACCACTATAGAAAAATAAAAGTAGTATGCATGCAATTGTTAAAATAGTTTTTTTGATAAGTAATCGATATAGAAATGGTGAGATGAAGTACATAATAATGATTGTGGGTATAAACCATAAATCAAGACACGAAGCTGTCAACCAACCAATATGAAGTCCATCCCTCAAGATGGGAATATGGATGAGAAATAATTTGTATGACAAATATTTCAGTGTTCCACAAAATAAACAACATGGGACAATTCTGATAAATCTATGTTTGTAGAATACTGGCAGAGAATTGCTCTCAATAGAACGTACGAGTCCCATGCCAGAGAGAAAAAGAAAAACATCCACTCCCCAATAACCATAATAATGAAAGATTTTAAATGGAAATATACTAATAAAATTTTGATGAAACAACATAATGGATAACATTGATATACCCATGATGCTAGTTCTATACTTTGATATGCTTTTAATTAGTTCATTCTTCTTATGTGGCATGTTGGCTTTTATGGTCTGTTATATATACTTAATTAATGTCTGATCATTCATCTAAAGCAATTATGGAACAATGGGATGTTTTAGGTTTTTCTGTGTCGATAAAGAAGATATGCAGTCACAGGGAGATAAAGAATCAAAAGGACTCCAGACATGCTGAATCCTAACTTCTTGTGATGAACCATCAATACTTCAGAGTGGTTTCTAATATAGGTAATCACCTTAAGAACTCTCTGGTCGTGATAGAGATTATGGAACATGCATATCCTGCCAATCAATTCATTATAGTAAAAGATACAATGGTATGTGCTGTATTCTTGTAAGTGGGGAAATTTCTCATGTATAATACTCTCAACGAGTTCAAGTCTTAGTATTCGATTGTCAATATATTGGTTAATGTGATTTCTGTAATAGTCTTTTGAGAGCGATTTTGTTCGATGAGTGTATATATATAATGGCTTGTCGACAATGCACACCGTTTGACTACGAGAGAATGCTTGAATGTTATAAATAAAATCCTCCTCAGTCTTTAGACCTTCAGTATTTCTTATGTGATTAGATTCCAGCGTTTCACGTTTGTAAATCTTTGTCCAGCATTGTGAGTAGATTTTGTCCTTAATGAGTATGGCTTTCAGTGCTTCATCCTGATTAAGCACATATTCTTGTCCTGTATGTTCTGTATGTGAAATGTTTCCTTTTTCATCCACTTGAATATAGTTACAACAAACAATATCAGCATTGTGATGATAGCCAGATTTAAGCATGACACTGAACATGTCTTGTTTGATTTCATCATCGCTGTCAATAAATGCAACGTAGTTTCCTTTTGCGATGTCATATCCTCTGTTTTTTGCGGTGGCCGGACCGCTATTTTCAATATGTATGCATTTGATGTTCGCATTCTTGGATGCATAATTATCACATATCTTTCCTGAAGAGTCCGTGGAACCATCATCAACGAGAATCACCTCCAAAGAGACCTCTTTCTGGCAAAGAACGCTATCAACGCATCTTTTCAGATACTGCTCAACGTTATATACGGGTATGATGATACTGATATCCATAATGTTACAAACTTGAAAAAAGATCTTCCCAACGAGTCATAATGTTACTACTATTGTATCGGACAACATTGATAAAAGCTTTCTCTCCCATGGATTGCCTAAGGTTTTCATCTGCCATAAGTCGCTCTATGGCTTTTGAAAGAGCTTTAACATCGCCGTTTTCAACTAGGATGCCGTCTTCATCGTCGGTTATAATATCTCGCGGCCCGTATGGACAATCGAAAGATACACATGGCAGTCCGCAACTCATGGCTTCGGCAAGTACAAGTCCAAATCCTTCGAATCTGGAACTCAGAACGAAAATAGAACTCTTGGAAAATTCCTCAGCAATGTCTTTTGTCGCACCCATCAGGTGAGTATTGTTATTCAATTTATATTTGTCTACTATTCGTTGGTATGGCTCTCTGTTCTCATTTCCAAAGATATACAGGTGCCAGTCTGATGTATTCTCGTTGATTATGTGCCATGCTTCAAGTAACATATCAAAACCTTTCTGGTGAACATAGCGACCAGCTGCGATAATCCGTTTGGTGCGATAGTCAATGACTTTTTTGGGTGTAATAGTCAGTATGTTGGGGATAACCTCGATACGATTGGCATACGATTTCCAGAACTCCTTGTCTTCATGCGTCAATGTGACAACGCAATCGACCTTTTTGATTTTCTTTAAAATATTGTAATCCCAGAAAGAAAAGAGTAATGCTAATGTGTGATTAAAAATGTATTTCTTCATGGACACAGTATCGCCTTTTACATGAGACTCCATGATAGTCTTTGCATTGATCTGTCGTGAGTTGTCAATGATAATGTCGAGTACAGGGAATGCATAACCTGTACAAATCACTATGTCAGGGTGGATGTTTCTTAAAACATTACAAAACTGGTGTCTGAAAACTTTTCTGGCAGAGATATATGCTTTCATCCATCCGAATAATGTCATTTCTTCTCGTTGAGGAATGGGTGCATCTATGGGCTGATATGTTATTTTGTTGTTTATCTGGAATGAAAGTGCTTGGTTTGGTTGCTCGTATGTAACCAGAAAAACCGAGTAATCTGGTTTTTCTGACAAATAATTCATTTTGCAGGTCAGGATTCTCTCAATACCTGCAAGATTTATCATCTTATTAATAACATAGACAATTCTCATTTCTTACAATTTTTGATATTGATGAGAAAATATGCAAGTTTGTAAACCCATCGCTGGATGGTCGGAGATTCTTTCAGTTGAGGGAGTAATAATACCAAAGGCACTTCCTTGGGGTTATACATTGCCTCGTAGTCTGCTAGAACTCTTTGAGGAAATAACTCCTCTAGAAACCTCTTTCTTTCTTTTTTATAAAGATCATAATTGGAGCTGGCACCAGTTGTGTCGTAATCAGAGACAATGCAGTCTGTTATTTTTACAGAACAATTATCTATAATAATTGACTGAAAATTAAATTTGGCATCAGCCATAATAATATAACTCTCATCATATAGTCTTTTGTTGAATAATTTTTTCTTTATAAATGTTGCTTGATGGTTAATCGTGTACTTCATCAATGAAAGCAGAGTGATATCTTGTGGAGGAATAGTATGTGCGATCCCTCTTTTGCTGTCATAATAGCCACCAATGATGATGTCATCATCAGAATGCATTCCAGCTATCATTTCTAAGGCTGATGGTGAATGATATTTATCACCGGAATTCATGAAATTCAGATAATTGCCAGTTGCTTTTCTGATACCCTTATTCATGGCATTGTAAATGCCATTATCTGGCTCAGACACCCAGTAGTCAATTTGGGCAGCATATTTGTTTATCACCTCCAAACTTCCATCTGTAGATCCACCATCTATAATGATATATTCAAAATCTTTATATGTCTGTCCCAAAACGCTATTAATGGTCATTTCTAACCCATCTCTATTGTTGTAGTTGATTGTTATTATGGAATACTTCATTTCTTGATAACGGATTTAATTCTGTTGAGACTGTCGATAGCACCTTTTGCAAACAGTAGTGTCGCTGTCGTGTTAATGAACAAAAAGAAGATCATTCCAATAGCTGAATATGCCATCCAATTCCAAAGACTGGTATATGGGTTAATAGGAATACGATGGAGAACAAATGTTGCCAATGCAAATGTAGATATAGAGATGGTATAGTTTCGTAACACCCCTTTCCAATAGATGGTAACCGACTTCTTGAATCCTGAAGCAAACAGGTAATAGGGCTTCCATAAAACAACTATAGGCACAAGACTGGCTAATTTACCTATTAGAATACCGATTATTCCCCATTTTAATCCACATATAATTGTAATCGAAACATTGATAATCAATTCTGCCCATGCTGACCAAACATCTGCATAGAGACCATGAGCATAGTTAAATCCATCTACTGATTGGCGTGAATTTGTAATATATATGTATAAAATGAGAAGAATCAGGATCCGATGATTCATGATATATTCTGCTCCGAGCCAATGGGTAATGAAGGGTTCCAAAAATGAGTAACGCGCAAAGCTGAGAATGGCTGCAATCGTATGTTGGATGGTCGTTAGTTCCCAAAATACATTCATCATTTTATTTTTGTCTCCTTCTGCAACGAGATTGCCGATGCTGGCACCGATGCTTCCTGTTATTGAAGAGAATAACGAAATGAGTTTGGAGATGACTATCATATAGTTACCATAATAGGCAACCATCTTAAGGGATACAAATAGAAAGATAAAGAGTTCATCACTTTTTACTAATACGAAATCCTTAATCTTGTGAATAAAGACTTGTTTGGTTTTGGTGATGACCTCTGGATATTTCTTGATGAGATACTTGCCATTTTTCTTTTCTACATGGAGCCATGGGTATTCCTTGTTAATCTTCCAGTTAAGGATAATACAACCAATAATGCCGAAAAGGAATTCAACTCCCACCCAAACATATAGATTTCTATAGTGATAGGCTAAATAAATCTGTAATATGATTTTTAGTAAATTCGCAGACTGGAAATAAATAGCAACTAGATAATTCTTCTGGTCTGCTGATAATAAGGTTTGCCGATAATTGATAAAGTAACTGATGAGAGAAGATCCCATAAAGGAGTAGAAGGCAAAGTAGATTATGCCTAAACTAAGAGTGGTCCTTGCAAAAATCAGCGGAAAGAAGAGGCTAATAATGATACCACCTGTAAGAATAATAATACCAATTTTTTTATAGAGGTAGCCCAGCAACGAAAGAATATCCTGAATCTCCTGGTGGTTGTTTGATTGGAGAGGCTTGAAAAGGAAATAGCCAATACTTGCGGAGATGCCGAGTTCCGCCAGATTCAGGTAACCTAATATATTCCCTAATGTACCGGTTAAACCAATAAACTCTGTACCTAAACAATCAAGAAATATCTTTCTTGAGAAAAAGGCCAAAAAGAGCGTCAGGAAGTAAAAGATTAGATTTACTTCCGCGTTCAATAGGCTTTTATGAACTCTTCCTTTCATTTAGGTACTATGTTCAGTATGAATAAAATCTGTATTTTTTCTGTCTATATGTAATAAATTTCTAAACATACGCCATACTAGGCTTGGTATTGCTAAAACCTTGCTGAAGGATCTAAGGCGGAGTTGCCTTGGTATTGCGATGAATAGTGATGCGGCCAATGCGCCTAATAAAATCCACCATTTTTCGCACCATTCAGGTATAGCAATAGTCATGAAGACAGAAATACATACTAACAAAACGATAAGGATAGAGCGTGGTATAAGTGCTTGTTGGATAGTTTTGTCAATAAAGTTGATGTTACCGTGGATAAAAGCCTTTGGAATCTTTGGAAGATTACTTAGAAGACTTTGCACCTGAGCTGTCATCCAACGCATGCGCTGGCGCTGAAAATTATCTTGGTTACTAACCTTCTCATCGAAAACATGAATGTCTGGTGCATATTTAATAAAGACATTCTGTTGGAGTAGGAGAGCTTCCATTTCACGATCTTCACCAGCTGTTTTCAATTTAAAGACATTTTTTTTGAAGAGTTCATATTTAAAACACATTCCAGAACCAATGAGGGCAGAAGAAAGCCCTAGGCGGTTATGGGCTTTACGGAAAATGGTATTGTTGATTTCCTCGCTTGCTCCATCGAGAACAGCTACATCATTATCTGCATTTTTAGCACAGCGGTGACATTGAATGGCATCGTATACAGAGCAGAGAACATTCAATTGGGAAAGGAATTCTGGGCGCACAACATTATCTGCATCCAGGATAACTACATTGTCAAAGTCTCCTTTTACCTCATTAATGGCATATTGCATAGCCTTGGCTTTGGAGCTTTTTTCAAATTTGGGCGTTAGGACTGTAATAGGTTGTTTTCTAAGTAGCTCGTTAGTTTCTGGTTGCATGTGGTCTGAAATGACAACAAGTTGATAATGGTCTTTTGGATATTCCTGTAAAAGAAACTGTTCTACTGCATTTACGATAACTCTATCTTCATTATAGGCCGGATATAGAATAAGAAATCGGGTAAGATCATTTTTTAACGATGCTGCTTGTAAAGCTAAATGGTCTTCTTTTTCATAAAAGAGTGATATGATAGCAAAGAATACTACATACACAACTGATCCTGCAATGAAAAACCACAGGGCGAGATCAATTATATGTAGAATTGTCCACGTCATTTTTTATACTTCTCAAGGA